>Ga0208196_1000146_pt1 | contig 101290 bp, 71 predicted proteins | sample AD_JPNNA7_MetaG_FD_184443 | JGI IMG/M metagenome (GOLD analysis project Ga0208196, IMG submission 184443) | Active sludge microbial communities of municipal wastewater-treating anaerobic digesters from Japan - AD_JPNNA7_MetaG (SPAdes) (version 2) | ecosystem: Engineered > Bioreactor > Anaerobic...
GAAGAATTCCGGTGCCATTGCGGTTAACCAGGGAGGTCACGTCTATGTAGTTTCCGCCATAGTTCTGTTGAATCGGGAAAAGCCGTTCTTTGAGTTTCAGGGATTTCTCGCAAAGGGGGGCTACTCCATTTTCATCGGTAGTGACCAGGGAAGGTTGCTGTTGTCCTCCCTCCAACCAGAGGGGAAACGTTACGGAGGTGAGCGGGAATCCCAGGATGGTCCACATCGTGGTTAAGGCCACCACCTCGCCCGGCGTCACCCCCTGGATCACCACGGAAGAGGAGGAAGAGTGGCGGGGGATGAAATCGGTGAAGTGGACAAAGTGTTGTGTTCCGGCCTGAAGGTCTGATTGTTCAAGATCCACACCCGTAAGGGAGTGCCAAAGGGAACGGCTGGCCTCCTGAAGGATCCACCGCACGGTGAGGTTTCCCTGTTGGGAAGCCTGGAAAAACAGATTCTGAGCCGTATTGAAACGGATATGGCCTGCTCCGCGGGAGGGATCACCTGTAAAAGAGAAGTTAGTATGCACCAGGTATCCCTGCGGGGCTATGGAAGGGTCGGTAACATCGAGCTTAGTAAAGGTAAAATGATCGGTTTCAAACCAGGCTGCACCCCCCCGGGCATCAATGACTCCGAAGTTGGCTTCCACACCCAACGGTTTCGGAGCTTTCTTCAGAAACTCCTCAAACTCCTCCACGGTGGCGCATTGCTGCAAGGCCTGACGCATCAGAATCCCCTCTCTGTCCTTCAAATCTATCGTATCGTCAAGAGCAAGGAGATTATAAGAAGCAGTATTGATGATGGCAAACCCGGCGGAATTGTACCCCGCCCAGATCGCCTCACCCTCTTTATCCGCTGAATTGATCAATCCGATCGATGCATATTTCCCATCCCCGAAATAACGGATTGCATTTTGCGGATAGTTACTGTCGCGGTGTTTCCAGATCATCGGCCGCCCGTCGGGGGTAGCCTTCCCCGAAATAACGGCAGCCGTACACGCTTCTGCCGTCACCCTTCCAGTGAACAGCATGACAATCACCATTAAAAAACGTGTTATCTTCATCGTATTGAAAGTATTTTCATTGATAAGAACTTTTTTGTGCAGCAGATTGCATCCCCGCAAAGTTAAACATAACAACAGGCATCGCCTGCTGCCGCCGGTTTGTCATGATGTTTAAAGTTTTTCATTGAATCAGGTTCGCTTTCATCCGGTACAATTGCCACAAGGGCGTGCTAAAATTACACAATTAAAAAAGACCTCCATGGCCTTTCTTATAAGGAATTATTCGGTTAGTTTTACAGTCAGCCAATAGGAGAAGTGATGTGGTGTTTTCCTTCGCTGGTTTCCATTTGATTTCCAAAAGTAAAGTTATGTGGTCGTGGTGGACACAGTGGTATACCCGCCACCTGTTTAAAACGGACGTCACCTATCTGAATGAGGTCTATCACCACGACCTGGTCATCACGCTGGATAAATTACCAGATATCATGAAACAATACGGGAAATTACAGAATCAATTCCAGAAGCCGATTCGAAATTCAGAACCCCCCAGCCTTATTACAGAACTTTTTTACTTCTCATTTGTTCAAAATTAAGATAAATAATATGAACATTTATGGAATTGGCCGCAGGAATGAGATCATTGTTTCAGTGACATGGGAGGGAAAAGAAGGCAAATGAAGGGGGAAGCCGGCACGGGGATCCGTTTCGACCGCAACAATCTTGACCGGTCGGCATCGCCTTACCTGCTTCAACATGCCGGGAATCCCGTCTGGTGGCAGGAGTGGAACCGCGGGGTCCTCGACCATGCGGTCAGCCAGGACAAACTGCTGTTGGTTTCCTCGGGCTATTCCACCTGCCACTGGTGTCATGTGATGGCTGCCGGGGCCTTCTCCGATCCTGAAACGGCTGACTTTCTGAACCGGAATTTCGTATGCATCAAAATCGACCGGGAAGAGCGGCCCGACATTGACCAGTTTCTGATGCACTTCTGCCAGGAACAAAACGGAACCTGCGGATGGCCCCTCAATGTCTTCCTCACTCCAGGCGTGCGTCCCTTTTTTGCCCTCACCTACGCTCCGGCACACCATGAGGATGGCAGAATGTCATTCCTCGACGTCGCCGCCCAAATCTCAGGCTACTACGCAAAATACGGCCACACCGTTCAGCCCTTTCAAATTGCCGAAACCCGGCCCCGGGAAACCCGGGAAACTGCGTTGATCAGCGATCTCTCCGATTTTTATGATGATGATTTCGGAGGTTTCGGCCGCGGCCAGAAATTCCCGCCTCACACAACACTTCTCTTCCTGCTCTACCGGCTGGCAGGGGAAGAGGACCCGCGTATCAGGGTCATGTGTACAGAGACCCTTGACGCCATGCGGATGAAAGGACTCCATGACCACCTTCAGGGTGGCTTCTTCCGCTATTGCACCGACCGGAAGTGGACCATCCCCCACTTCGAAAAGATGCTCTATGACCAGGCCATGGCATTGTGGACTTACGCCCTGGCCTTTAAAGTTCTGGAAAAAGAGGAATACCGCACCACCGCCTTAAAAACCCTCGCCTGCCTCGAAGAGACTTTTCTGCATGAAAGATTCTTCGTTACCGCCTTCAACGCCGATACGGAGCACGCTGAGGGCGCCACCTACCTTTGGAGCCGGCAAGAGTTGGCCGGAACCCTCACCCCCGAAGCATTCGACACATTCACGGAAGCCTATGACATCAGCGAAGAGGGGAACTTTGAGGGACGTAACCACCTGATCAGGAAGAGTGATGCCGAAACGGAAGAGATCGAAAGGAAGCTGCTGTCACTGAGGAACCAGCGGGCGCAACCCTCACGCGATGACAAGATCCTCAGCGGAGGGAACGCCCTGGTAGCCGTAGCATTGATCCAGGCGGGCCGCCTTCTGGACCGGCCTGAACTGGAAGAGAAAGGATCGGCTCTGACGCAACGCATCCTCGACCTCTTCCGGCACGGAACCTCCCTTGGGCACTCCCTCTTCAACGGGCACATGAACGATCACAACTTCCTCACCGATATCGCCGCCCTGTTGCTGGCGGTTTCCCTGCTCGCGGAAACCAACGACAGATGGTTCCACATCATGGAAGAGCTTACAAAATCCCTCCTGACCTTTAGAGAAAACGGGAAATGGGTGGAATCACGGGCTGAAGATTTCATGCCTGTCGGAGCTTCGTGGTTTGACCACCCCACCCCCTCAGGGGTAAGCCTGGCCGAAATGGTGCTGACCCGCGCCGCCATCCTCACGGGAAATGACCTTCCCCCTACGGAATATGTACGCCCCTGGATATCCGACTTTTACAATATCAACGTCATGATCCGCAACGGACGATTCCACGTGTACACCACTTCAAGGCCGTTGCCCTGGAGCACCATTCCCGCCCATTCCATACAGAAACGGGGAACCCCCGAAACCGACTGCTACCGGGGAAGTTGCCAGGTCATGCCAATCCTTATGCCGCCTTTGAAAAGCCCCTGATGGTACTTCAGGGGCAGGGGTACCAAACAGATGCAAGAGAATAAACACCATTCTGCAAATTCAGTTAAATATGGTAGGTTTGTATCAGCGTAATTTTACACTGAATTTAAAATCGACTCCAATGAAGAGATTGGCATTATTATTTCTGGGTGCCCTGATGGTCACCGGGTCCCTGGCTCAAAACTTCGTCACAGGGTTCGTGTACGAGGATCTGAACCGGAATGGGAAAAAGGAGCGACGTGAAAAGGCAATTCCGGGTGTGGCGGTATCCAACGGCACCGAAGTGGTGCTTACGGGCAGCAAGGGAGAATACTCCCTTCCCGTAGGTGATGACAACATCATTTTCGTGATCAAGCCAAGGAATTATACCTTGCCCCTCAATGACTTCAACTTGCCCCGCTTTTTCTATATCCACAAACCCGGAGGCTCTCCCGGGAATTACAAATACCCCGGCGTTTCCCCCACCGGGCCTCTTCCCCGGTCGGTAGATTTTGGGCTGATCTCCTCGCCCGAAGAAGAGAACTTCACAGCCCTGGTACTGGGAGATCCCCAGCCTCTCAACAAGGAAGAGGTGGAGTACTTCAACCGGGGAATCATAGATGAACTTGCCGGTATCAAGGGAGTTAGTTTTGGAATCAGCCTGGGCGATCTGGTGTGGGACGACCTCGACCTGCACATACCCTACCAGGAATCGGTGAAAAGGGTGGGAATTCCCTGGTACAATGTCATGGGTAACCACGATATGAACTACAATGCTCCGGCAGACTCATTGTCGGATGAAACCTTTGAGGCGCATTTCGGTCCGGCTACTTACGCCTTTAATTACGGAAAAGCCCATTTCATCCTACTTGACGACGTCCGCACTCCCGATCCGCTGGGAAAAAGCCGCTACCGTGGGGGATTCCGTCCCGATCAACTGGAATTTATTGCCAACGACCTCCTACATGTCAGCCGGGATAAGCTGGTGATCCTATCTTTCCACATCCCTCTCTTCAGCACGGAATCCGAAGAGTTCTCACTTGCCGACCGGCAGCAGCTCTTCGATATCCTGAAAGATTTTCCCCACGTACTGGTGATGTCGGCACATACCCACCTGCAGCGTCAGAATTTTTACAGCGTCCACGACGGTTGGCAGGGAAGCAGGCCGCTCCATGAGTTCAACAGCGGGACCAGTTGCGGGGACTGGCACAAAGGAGAACTCGATGAGCGGGGAATTCCCCGGGCTACCATGTATGACGGCACCCCCAAGGGTTACTCCTTCCTGCGAATCGACGGAAACAGTTATACCATTGACTACAAGGCGGCCGGCAAACCTGCGGACTGCCAGATGAACATATACCACCCCCTGGTGGTGCCACACAACCAGCGGACGGGCGCTCCGATCACCGTCAACTTTTTCATGGGCAGAAAGGGAGACACCGTGGAATTCCGCATCGACAACGGAAAATGGACCGCCATGAATCATACCGAAAAGGAAGACCCTTCCTACCTGGAGCAACTCTGGCGCTGGGACCGCAGCGGTGAACTCCTCAAAGGCCGCAGACCTTCCAATCCGCAGCCCTGCTCCCACCTCTGGCAGGCGGCCATGCCCGCCGTGGCTGATGAGGGAAACCATACCATCGAAGTGAAAGCCACGGATATGTTCGGCCGTACCTTCACCGGAAAAAGCAGCTTCCGGGTCTTAAACCCTGAATAAAACGACAATCCAAAGTACTGCAAAAAGAAAAAATAACAAAAAGAAACCCGTAAGAGGAATCATCATACAAATTGGCACCAATGTTGTTAAGATCCCTTTAGATTAGTTCTACCTTAATAATTCAAAGCAATGAAAACGATAAAAGCCTTATTCCTTGGTGCGGTAATGATCCTGCTGGCAGCTTGTGAAGGCATTCCCGGAAGAGACGGGATTGATGGGATCGATGGCAAAGACGGGGTAAACATCCTCGGATCAGCTTTTGAAATCGAAGGTGATTTTACCGAAGACAACGATTGGATGCTTTACTTTAAATTCCCCAACACCTTAAAAGTGTATGAAAGCGATATTGTATTGGTTTATATTCTGTGGGAACAGACCGCAGTCGGTGGGAAAGACCTCGATGTGTGGCGGCTGCTGCCGCAGACCATCATCCTTGATGAGGGGATCCTGCAATACAATTACGATTTTACCATGGTTGACGTCCAGATCTTCTTGAGCGGTACCATCGCTTTCAACACCCTGCTGCCTGCTGAATCGCAGAACCAGGTCTTCCGCATTGTGGTCATGCCGGCTGACTTTGCCATGGATTTCTCCCTCGACCTCACCGATTACAACATGGTGATGAAATCGCTGAACCTTCAAGATGCCAGGGTGCCCAAAGTCAACTTCCCCGACATTGAGAAGTCTCCCGTCCCGATCTTGTAATATATTTCATCAAATAATCCTTCCTCAGAAAGTGAGAGTCCCGGCTGTGCCGGGGCTCTCACTTTTTAGTAACCCTCCTTAATAAGGGCATAGCGCACCTCATCGCAGATCAGGCCCATCTTGATGACCGATTTACCAAAGAGACCCCTTCCCTGACGAAGGTCTCCTGGCGGCAAATCCGACGGGGAAACGAATCCTGGCAAACCGTAAAAAGATTGAAGGATCATTTCACCTGACCACACAACATGAGTCAAGCAAAGGCCTCCTTGCTAACCTGGTTATGAGATCCGATGGTGAGCATGTGACCGCAGGAAGTCATTCCCCGGAAGTTATGGTAACTCCGTGTAATTAAGGGTTAAGCCCCTTTTCTTCCACGGGAGCGGCGGACTCTCCTCCAGAAATAAACAACGGGTACGGCCAGGATCCAGAAGGGCCACAACTTGATCAGGAAGAGCAGGAAACTGACAAATCCGTGCCACCCTTTGGAGAGGGAGTGTTTCAGCCGTTCGCCGAAATCGCCCGGTCGGTCGGGACTGTATTTAAATCCCTTGTGTTTGGTGAGGGTCAGATTCAGGGTGCTGAAATCGACCTGGTCGCCCAGGTATTTCAACCTGCCGGTGACACTTTCGATCTCCTCTTCCAGCAACCTGATCTTCTCCTCAATTTCGAGAATCTCTTTGACACTGACGGCTTTCTTCACCAGCTCACGGTAGCGTTCGAGGTATTCCCGCTTGTTAGCTAGCCGGGTCTCCAGGTCGATGAACTGGTCGGTCACATCGCGGGCGCCAATCTCCTTGTAGAGGATTTCCCCCTCCCCTGCTTCCAGGGCGGCGATAAATCCGTCAAAAGCCGCCGCAGGAATGCGGATGTTCAGGTTCCACGCTGACTCGTAATCACTGTTGTTAAAACTTTCGTTGGAGTAGTACCCCCCATTGTTACGCACCAGGGTATCGACCCGCGTCTTGCTCTTCTCCAGATCACTGGTCTTGATCCCCATCCGGCCATCACGGATTATCTTTTTGCGCACTTCCTCTACCGGCAAAGCATTATCGCCCTGAGGAGCCGTAGCTTCCTCACCGATAAAAGTCGTTTTCGAAGCCAGCTTCATATCGCTCATGGTGCTGACCTCGCGGTTCCCGCCTGACTGGCACGACCAGGCTGCCAAGCCGAAAATGCCCAGCACGAGGACTAATCTGACAACAATTTTGATCTTCTTCATTTAATTTAGATTTACTATGATTTAACGACTGTAAAAGATACAACAATAATTGCTACGTATCGTCCCCGGATCAGCCCCGGCAGCCTGTTTCTTAGCACAAAGCCCCGGGAAGATAACCTTATCTACTCCTCGGTGATCTTTCCCATCTTGGGGATGATGTGGATCAGGAACTGCTGGTTTCGGTATTCCTGATCACCCGAATATTCGCGGATACCCCGGGTGCCGCTTCCCGAAATCTGCACCTCGCAGTATTCCGGATCAAAGACGATCCCTTCCATCCGCCAGAGGTTGTAAAGAGACAACGCCCGCTTGTAGCTCAGCTCAAAGTTGAGGGGATAGTTGTCTCTGGAAGCCATTCCTTCGATCACGATCAGGTATTTGATATCCAGTTCCCTGAAATCGGGATGGGTGCTCATCTGGTATACCAGCCTGAATACCGACTGGCCTACATTAACGAGATAGGGGCGATAACTGTCGGGGATTGCCGACGAACCCCTCGGAAACTGGATTTGCTCCTTCAGCCTGAACCGTTTGTAAAGGGGCTGGTATTCAAAATATTCCGCCGGAAGCTGCTGCACCGCCGTCTGGAGCTCCTGGATCTTTGCCAGCTGTTTCTCGGTGGCGTTCTTCTGGTATTGCAGGTATCCGATGGTGACCACGAAGAGGACCATCATGATGAAGAAGAGGCTGGTCATCAGGTCGGAATAGCTGATCCAAAAGAAATTGTCCTTGCGCATGGAATCACAGCAGGTTAAAATAATAAAGCACGATTCCCGCGGTCACCGTGATGATTCCCAGCAAGGCGAGGATGCGCAGAAGGATTTCCGCCTTTTCCCACCATTTCCCGGCAGGCCGCTTCAGGGGGGATTTTCCCGTGAGGGCAAAGGTAAGCTCACGGAGGCTTTCCAGCACCTCCCGGTTTGAAGTTTCCGTTTTCCGGATCATCTCGGCAGCCCGGCCGTCAATGGTATTTTGCAGGGAACCCAGGGATTCCAGGTTTTTCAGCTGCTCAAACCGGGGCACGGCATTGCGGTATGCCGCCATGAACTCATTGAGATGGTTCGCCGTGACACTTTTCAGCTCTTCCACCACTTTTCCGAAGGCTTCCCGCAAGGCCGAGTCGGTCTGGTCCGACAAGGCATAGAGGGTCTGAATGCTGTTTTGCGTGCGTTCGCGCAACGTGCCGATCGCCTCCCCGAAGTGGGATTCGGTGAGGTCCACGGCCCGCAGGGCGGCAGATCCCGCCTGCTCAATCCTGTCAAAATGGGCTGTCAGGAAACGGGTGAGCTCCCTCGACTGGGCCAGGGTGGTGTTGACTTCCCCGGCAATGGCATCCACCCGGACCGTGCTGCTGGCAAACTCCTTCAGATTGGCAGCGATGGCCTCAATGCCCGAAAGATACTGCGAAAAGTGCTGCAGGGCTTCCACACTCCCCTCCAGCCTGTCGAAAAGCTCCAGGTTTGCCTTCGATACCCGGGTCACATTCATTCGCTCCAGCCGGGAGATGATCCCCTGCTGATGGTAAAGGTTCCGGCTGGTAATTTCTGCCGCTTCATGCACCTTGCCCACGATCACGGTGGCTTCGCGCGAAAAATGGTCCAGACTGGCCTTCAGCCCCGATACTCCGGTATCCTCCGCCCTGATCAACTCGGGTAGCAACCGTGCCTGCAGATAGGAGAGCTGGGCATTCTTCCGCCGCAGGGTCTCCGCTTTGGCCCGCTTGTAGAAAAACGAGGAGAGCACCGTGGTGCACAACAGCCCGCTCAGACTAGCCGTCATGGCCAGTTTCACCCCGTCGATCAGAGTGTTGATCCCCTGCGTGAAATTATGCCCGTCGATATCGGGCATGGCAAACAATCCGAAGATAATCCCTACCATTGTAGCCGCCAACCCGAGATACAAAGGGGTGGGTAACGACTGGCTGATCTCCTCGTCTTTGCTGTCCACCTCCCTGTCCACCAGGTCTCTGATGATGCCGAAATTTACCGAAGCCCCGTAATTGTTCAGCAGGTAAGTGTTCAGCGCCATTTTGATCCGGAGAAGGATCTCGTGTTTGCTTTCCGTTTCCGTCAGGGTGATCCGGGCATATGCAGCTTCCGAAGGAGGATCCTCTCCCGGCGACAGATAAACGGTATTGGCAAGGATCAGGTCGGAATTGCCCAGGTACCGCCGTTCCACATAGCCGTTCCTCACCAGGAGGAGGTCGCGGAAAACCGAACGCAGGCTGCGGATATTCAGATACACCCTGAAGGTATGAACCACCTGGAAGAGAACCACCGCCACGATGACAGCCAGTTCGGCAATGTAAACCGGTTCTTCGGAAATCATGATCAGACCAGCTTAACCCTGATTTTTTTGTTACAGATCCACTTCCCCGATACCAGGGCCACCATTCCTTTTTCGTCCTGGACCACCCGGTTGGCCGAATTCCGCCCGGCGATGTTGGAAATTTCACACACCGGGAGAAGGTAATAATCCACGTTGTTGATGGCTTTCAGGTCCAAATCCCCGGAAAGGTAATGAAGTTCTCCCCGGTCGCTATCCTTTTTTGTCACAACCATGAACAGTTTCCGGTTGTCATACTCTGGCTCGCTTCGGTCAGCCGGGAAATGGCCCTGGTGGTCAGGAATGCCGAAATACAGGGTGACGGTGTCGTCAGAAGGGGCAGCATCCCCCTTCCTGATGTCAGAGGCGCCACGGGTGCCCGGCACCCTGTTTTTCAAGCCCGCAGGAGAAGCCACTATGATTTTCAGTTCCTGGTTTTCACGACGCAATTCCTCCACCTTCCGCAATAAGTCAAGACCTGACTGCTTGTGCTGATCCAGTTGCCAGGCTTCCTCTTCCAGCTGGCCCTGCAATTTTTCAACCTCCCGCTTGTAGTGGTCCTTGTGACGCTTGAGCACTTTCACCTCCGGAAAGAGGACAGGCTTCCACCATTTCCGCTTTTTGCGGATCTCCCTCCGGTAAGCCCTCATCTCATCATTCAGGTAGATCCTGATCACCTGGCGGGTGATCAGGTACATGAAAGCCACCCCCAGGAAAAATGCTGCTGCATAAAGAAAGTAATCCATCAATCGCCGGTTTCAGAAAGTTCAAAAGAGAGTTTGTTCAGTATCCCGATCAGGGGGTAGAAGAAGAGGGTCTCCTCGGCATGTTTCTCGTTCTTCTTGAAGAAAGCTTTTAATCCGCGCATAAGATACTCCCGGATGTTCTCCCCGCGCATATGCCTGAAGATCCAGTAAGCCTGCAGTTCGATATTAAAGGCCCCTTCCAGGTTAACGCCGCCGGTGTATTCGTCGAGGAGGGCATAGAAATCGAGGATCGTCTTTTCGATCATCTCCATTGCCCGGTCGTCGATGTCCCCGTATTTCGGGGTTTTCAGAATCTCCTTCTCCTTATCGAGGGCGGTGCCCCATATTCCGTCACCGGTTCCCCCCATCCAGAAACGGATGGTGTTGCCGGTGATGCTTTCACCGACGCCTACCTTGAGGGCCCCCTTGCAGGTGATCTCCTTGGGGATGGAAGAGAGCTGTACCGACAGAACCGGAATCTCCGTCCCGTAGACTTTTCCGAAGATAAACCGGAACAATCCTGACAACTGGTTCAGTTTCGCCGTCGGGTCCAGGATGGCTGCCGTTTTGGAAGCGGTTCCGCTGAGCAGGATGTAGCGGGGTACCTTCTCCCCTGACAGTTTAAGCAGGTTGGCGGCATAATAGGCCAAAGCCCCGTAAAAGATGAAGATGGGAAGCTTCATCCACTTATGGTTCTCCAGGAGGCGGGTATAACTGAACGGGGTACGGCTTCCGGCCTCCAGACCGAAGAGGAAGCTGCTGAAATCGGCGGAATCCTTGGTGCGCTGAAGGATATTTTCCAGGATGGGCTCCATCAGGGTATCCCCCCTCACCGCCTCTCTGGCAGGTGCCGAAAAAATGCGAACAAAACCGTTGCGGTCGGAATTGTTCCGGAATTCCCCGGTGGGGAAACCATCCCCGAAAATGGCATTTCCCGCAAATTTTACGGATGATATCAGCTTCGCCCGCGATGTCGCCTCATCAAAAACGGCCATGTCACTGGAACCCCCGCCGATGTCGATTGAAAGACTCTGGCCGATGACCGACGACTTGTAATAGAGATAGGGGGCGATGCTCTCGGGAATGCCGTTGATACGGCTTCCCGCAGGTTCCAACCCGAATACCGACTTGTACGCCTGCTGCCAGGTGCGGAACAAAACCCCCAGTTCGTATTCATCCATGCTTACCGGATAGAACCAGGTGATGGTGGTCTGGTCCGGATCCCCGCCCAGGATGAGAGTCTTGTAAAAAACCAGCAATACCAGCATTTCGATATAGCTCCTGACCAGGGTTTCATCGCGCGTGTCAGCATAATTGCTCCATTTCAGCTGAGTACGGATGTCGAGATATACCGGGAAATGGATCTTTTCATAAAGCATGTAATTGTTCACATGCTGAAAAGGCTCCGGAAGGGTCCTGGCATCCAGGTCCTTGTTGAACGCCAGGGCAGTACGCAGGGGGAAACGGATTTCCCCGGGATTCTCATCTGAGAGAATGTAAGGCATGATCTCCTGTTCGAAAATCCGGTCATCGGCGATATCCTGAAAATTCACCGAAGGATGGTGCACGTCGAGGAGCGACTGCCATACAGGCTGGCTGGCCGAACTGTCGAAGGCCACGGCATCGCTGTTCCCGTACTTGTATTCCATATGCGTATTGGTGGTACCGAAATCTATGGCGAAGTGAACGGCATGATAACCTTTCCCTGCCGGCTTCCACCGGGGAAGAACACATCCGCCAGAACCCCCGGAGGTAATCCTGACAACATCGAAATTCCCGGAGGTTTTGTAATAATAACTACGTTGTACTTTGCTGCGGTTCCTGAAAACAGGCTCCGAAATCCCGGTCACCTTCCCAGTTTCATAACATTCCACCCTGACCGGATTGGGTTCCTCCCTGCCATCATCGAGGATCCCGATGGTATAGGGAAACGTTTTGTCCTCTACCCGCACATAGGGAATGACAGCCAGGTGAAGGTCACATTTTACCTTGTCGGGCTGGCTGTAGATCTTCCTGAAAGTGATTTTCCCCCTTTTCACCGGGATTTCCAGGATCGCTTCGATTCCTCCTCCTGAAAGGTTACGGAGGGTAAGCATGCGTTCGGCACTCGCAGCGCTGAAATACTTAAAGAAGAGGGGCGTCAGGGGGATCAGGCAGTTCGAAGCACCACACTGGGTGAATTTGGATCCGTCGACGGGATAAGGAAGTTCTATGATCTTCTCTTCCAGGAAATTGCCTTCCGACAGCCAGGGGTATCTGTCTTCCTGGATGGGCAATACCGAAAGTTCGGGTGTCTGGTCATTTTTCAGGGGCACCGTATTATCTTCATTCCAGAGGATGCCCGGCGTGGTATAGGTCCACCGTCCGGGGAACCTGCCCTGGGGGAGGACCAGCGGTTTCCGGGCTTCCGGGGGATAATCGCTGACCATGGTGAAGTCACTGGTTTCGCCGATTCCGCCGTCTTCCTCATCTTCGGGCTGAATCCCCAGGGGAATTCCCAGGACTTCGCAGGTATCGTTCATGTTGCTGCCCACCGTGCAGGGGTTGTAGGATGCCAGGGCTGACGCGTCGAGGTTGGTGACGGCACTGGTAAGCTCATGGGAGAGCATTTCAAGACGTACCTTCTCCAAGTAGGCGAATACTTCGGGGAAATTGACAGGAAACCCGGGCTGTTTTGCCAGGGCATAGAGGTATTTTACAAAGGAAGGTTCCCGTTGGAACAGCGGGCAGAGTTTTTCGCCGAAAAACCGGTGGTCAGAGCTTTTCAGGTGCAACGAAGCCGTTGCTTTTCCGGCATCGGGAGCCGCAATGAAAAGGGTGGCCGGAGAGGTGCCCCCAATCACCTGGCGGGTGGCCCGGTTGAGAAGAAGGTAGAGGCGTCTGACATGTTCGAAATTATAAAGCACCAGGTTGCCGGCTTCTTCACGGCTCACACTGTCCTGGTCCCAATAAAGCTGCAGGGTCTCCGCAAAACGGTTATGGCGCACCAGGCCTCCGGTACCTGAGAGGGCCCTGAAACGGGCCACAGGATTGTAAGAGACCACCTGTATCTTACTCCGGTATTTTTGGGAGAGATAAAAGAGCTGCGCCACGTCGAGGGCTTCCGACACCAGCCGGTGATGGGCGCTGTTCCCGTCAATGCCATGGCCGGTGACCCAGCGGAATGCCGATTTCACCAGGTCAATCCTGGCATAGGGACTGGGAATGGAAGTGGCGACCTCTTTCCCTTCCGTGCGGATGGTGGTGAGCTGGGCCGGGGTCAGGGGTTGGCTGACAAACCACCCGGTACCACTGGCTCCTTCGTGTAATCTAAAAACTTTGGCCATAACTAACGGATAATTAACTCCTTCTTTGTTAAAACTTTTTCTGTGGAAAGCCCGAATAGCCTGATGAGGGTGGAATGCTTCATCCCTACCGGAGCCCGCAGGTCATCACGGGCAATCAAACGGCAGTTCCAGACATCCAGGGCCCTGAAACTCAGGTTGCCCTTCGGGGCGCTGTTCCGTACCAGGTTGAGAGCCGTATCGGCCGTCATCTCCCTGAAAGGGATAAAGGAGGGTTTGTTCTCGCCCATCTCCCTGATCCATTCATCAAAAAGCGCATTGAAAGCTTTTACCTGCAGGTTATACTCCACGGAACTGAAATAGCTGCGGTCGAGAACCGAATTGTTGCTCGAGGGCACCAACCTGATGTTGCTGCGTGTCCACCGCGAAACCCCCAGGGCTCGCGGAAGCCCTTTCTCGAGATATCCGGTGAAAAGCCTGTATTTGGTGAGCGGTCCCGACAGTTTTTTGACATCATCGAGGTTGAGGTCTCCGAAGGTAATGGTCTCTGTCTCATTCTCTATGCCATACTCCTTCACCCGGGTGCCGTTGACCGCTTTTCCTCCCGAAACGCCGTGCAAGTCCCTGTTTTTACAAAAATCCAGGACGGCCAGAGCCCCTGCCAGCTCCAGAAAATGGGCGTTGTTTTTCTGCTCCTTTCCGCCGACGGCATACGGGATCACATTGGTATTTCCCCTGTTGCCGATGAGATACAGAGCGTTGATCCTGTTCTGCCCGATGATGGTGCGGTTGTAATAGTCGAGGGCGATCTTGGCTTTCTCCTCAAAGGATTCCGAGTTGATTTCATCCTGCCGGTTGAGGGCAAAATAGGGAAGGTAGGTAATCCCGCCGATGGGGGCATCCTTGACGTGCACCCGGTGCGGAATTTCACTGTTACCCCGCAGGTTTTTCAGCAGCAGGGGGAAACCCGCCGCCCCGGTGCCCCCGAAGATGGAATTGATGATGAAGATGGCATCTCCCGGGGAAAAGGTCTGGCCAAACCTGATAAAATCATCGGACGACGTGAACTGGTTCAGCACGACGGAGCCCATGTGGGGATTTCCCTTGAAGCCCACACTGATGTCGGCATCGAGGTTGGCTTCCGACCACAGAAGCCTGATGAAATTGCGGTCGTCTTCACCCGCTTCTGGGTTATCGCCCAGCTCTTCAAAACCGATATATTTGCGGAAGGAGTTGCCGTCGACCCCGTTGAGCCTGAACTGGAAAAAATCGGGGTTGATGCCCGCCGAATGGTCCGCCAGCTCATGGATGGTCTTGACCTCCTGACCGAAAAAGTCATTGGGATGGTCGACCTGGTTCCGCACCTGCTGGTAGAGGCGGAGGATGTCCTTGGTGCGGCTCAGGTCGCCGTTGCCCGTATCGGGGTCTATGATGACGGGGACAACGGTATCAAAGCCGTTCTCCAGACGGCACCCGGCCGCAAAAAGCATGGTGAGCGCCTTGATCACCCGGCTGCCGGTGCCGCCGATGCCGAAAATATAAAGTTTCTGTGCCATAATACTGAATTAAAAGGGTAAATGCATCTGGATCCTGCTGAACTGCTTCATAACCAGGCTCGCCATAAATCCTACCGCCAGGGAGAGCCCGGCGTTGATCAGGGCATACCGCATGGGAAGTCCTTCGGCATAGGCTTTGTACCCCGACTCCGCATCACCCAAAGCATCGGCAAGGGCCTGGTTCCCCGAATCAAAAATGGCGTGGTCAGCCACCAGCCAGGTGGTTACCAACACCGTTACGGCCGAGGCCAGAAGCCACACCAGCCAGTGAAGGAACCTGCCGTAAGGGTATTTCCACAGATAATAGAAGAGGAGCCAGAAAAGCAGGGGCAGCCCAATGAAAAGAAACCCCAGCCTGAGATACCCCCCGAAATCAAACAGGGTGGTGAAAATCTCAAGGTAGTTGGCATTGTAAACCCCGAAAAGGGATTCATACATCGCTGCAAATAATTCATTCATTGATCAGTGTTTATTGGATTTCAACGGTAAAAGTCGCCAAATGCCTCTCTTCCGACACCGACCGGTAAGCATCGGTGATGGCGTCGGTGAGGTAATTCAGACCGAAAGTGTGGGAAACGTCGGTTCCGATGGCCTCCTCATCTTCCGAAGCGGTCTCACTGATCCATCCGGGAATCCTGGATGCCAGGGAGAGTGACATTTTCCCGGCAGGATTCTTCATGGTTTTCACCGAAATCAGGTGCGTCGGGGTAAATGAGAGCCCGTGGATTTTTTTCACGGCTTTCCGGACTTCTGAAACTTCGAATTTTCCTTCCGTTTCATAATTGGCGGCCGAAAGATAATAGCTGTCAGGGAACGGAAGCGTGGAAAAGTCAACTGCCACGGTAAACTGGAATCCCTGGCCGTTGCGGTCGGGTTTTGCGCCGACCAGTCTGTTTTTCACCCGGTGGTCGAAGCGAAAGGATCCCAGGCTGTTGTCAGAAACCACCTGCCAGGGGAGGTCGCCGTTGTCAGGTTTCAGAAAACGGGCCAGCGTTTCATATCCTGCCAGTTCCCCGGCAATGTAACTGTCGGGGAAGTATTTCCCCAGCAGGCTGCTTTCCCCGAAGATCCAGATGTAATAGGGGCGTTCCGAATTGATGGCGATCTTTCCTTTCCTGGAAGCGTAAAAATAGTTTCCGCGGAATTCGGAGGTCAGTTTAATCATGACGGTTTGCAGGTTGCCGTTCTGCAGCCGTTTGATGAAGCGGCTGCGGGTCTCTTTGCCGGAGGTGACCAGGGAAGTCATGCCGCCGTCGCCGATGTCGTAGATCCCGTCGGAGATGAGGATGGTAATGGTGCCGCCACCGGCAGCCGCCAATGCGGTCTGAAACATGCCGTTCAAATTGCTGCGCGTGATGTCGCCGCACCGGAAGCCGGCGGTGTTCAGCTTTTTCTTCAGCACCACGGGATCATCCCCGATGGGGGTCAGCACCGGTCCGTCCCCGTTGATGAAGAAAAACTCCCGTGAAATATCCTCTTTCACAAAATCGGGTTTTTCAGCAAGTTCCGAAACTACACCCACATAACGGGATATGCCGGAAACATATCCGAACATGCTTTCGGAATTTTCAAGGAAAAAGATGACCTTCCCCAACGCGGGAGGATAGGTTTCCGGGGTTGTTTTCAGGGGGGCCTCCAGATTAGTCCCGGGAGAAGAGGGAGCCTCCGTAACGGCATCCTTTCCCTGTGCAGGGGCGGCTTTCCGGTCCCTGCCGCTCTGTGACGAACAGGCGTTAAAAAGGAGTGCCGCCATGACGAACCATAGCGCAAAATACCTGGTTTTCATAGGGCCTGGCTTATTTGTAATGCATTACGTTGATATTTAACTTGTTTTTGACGCTTTTATTATCTTCGACAGTCAGAATGTATGTGCTATTAGTATCATTTATCTCATGTCCATTACGAATATTGAAATCAAAGCCCGAAGCTACAAACAGGATGCCATTCGTGACATCCTGCGCGAATTGGGAGCCGAATTCCGGGGAACCGACTACCAGACCGACACCTATTATAAAGTTTCCTGCGGAAGGCTGAAACTTCGCAGGGGAAACATCGAGAACCAGTTGATCTTCTACGAGCGTGCCAACCAGGAAGGGCCCAAACAGGCCGACGTACTCCTCTGCCCGGCCATTCCGGGATCCGATCTGGGGGAAATCCTTGCCAGGGCACTGGGAATCCTCGTGGTTGTCGACAAGGTACGGGAAATTTACTATAAGGAGAATGTAAAATTTCACATTGACCATGTCAAAGGCCTCGGATCTTTTGTGGAGATTGAAGCAATCGACAGGGAAGGGACCATCGGCAGGGATATCTTGCTGAAACAATGCAACCACTATCTCAATTTATTCGGGATCGCGGAGGAAGAGCTGGTTTCCGTATCTTACAGCGACCTGCTTCTGGCTGAACATTGAAACTCCCGGCGGGAGGCAGAGATCATCAGGGAACTCCGCTCCGGGAAAAGCAATCAGGAGATTGCCGATACCCTTTTCATCACGCTTCCGACCGTGAAGGACCGCATCCACCGCATCTTCACCAAAACAGAAGTTTTCAACAGGGTTTGACTGATCACCCTGTCGGGGCGAAATCCGAAGAAATAATCAGAATCCCTCTCATTGCAGCAGCCTGCACGCTCAAGGGCCCGCCCTGATTTGCGTCACATCCTGGCACAACTCCCGGATTCCCCGGCAACGCCCCTGTCCGTCCCTAACGGCAAAGGAGCTTACCTCACCGTGAAAAAATCAGTTGTTTGTATAATCCGGATCCTTTTCTCGCGCCAGGACGACCTGGTACCCTTGTACAAACTCTTCCTCAAAGAGGTTTTCAAGGGCTTCGTTGGTATTCCGCAGGCCTTGGAAAACCATTTGCGACCATTTAAAATATTCCGCCTGGCGAAGGGGGGGCCAGCCCGCCGGGGGTTCATGCACAATGGATCGCATGTTGGCAATACGATCGCCCAACTTGATGAGTTTCGCACCATTACTCAGGAAAGGGGCATGTTCCACCTGAAACCGTTTCCGCTCAGCCTTTGGCAGCATCTTGTCGTCACTCACTTCCAGGACATAGCTGAGAACCACATCGCCGAACCTGGCAGAAATCTCTCCAGGAAGGGTTTCGGTATCTTCAATGGTATCATGGAGCAAAGCCGCCGAAAGAATGTCCTCATCGGTGACGCCTCCCACAGTAGCCAACAAATGAGCCACTTCAAGGGGATGGTTGATGTAGGGGGTGTTCCCGGCATTTTTCCGCCGCTGGTTGGTATGTTTCTTCGCCGCAAAACAGGCCGATTCCAAAACTTTCTTCATACTTGCATCAATTTAACGGATTTGCTTCCGGAGTTCAGGCAACAACGATCTTCCGCAAAAATAATTTTTTCCGCCGGGTAAACGAGGTGAATTTGCCGGATAATCCATTGGTGCCCGAAATTTCCGGTTTCCTTTTCCCTGAAAAGTGTTATTTTTGGATGCCCGGGTTACCCGCAAAGTTGCGTTAAACTGGCAGCCAGGCACATCACCGGGTAGAGAAAGATGAAAAAGTCAGAAAAAGCAAAAGCATTGTTCGGCAACGGTTTTAACTGTGCGCAGTCGGTATTCGCCGCCTTTTCCCCGGAATCGGGAATTCCTGAGGAGGAAAGCCTGCGGATTGCTACCCCTTTCGGAGGGGGCTTGGGACGTCAGCAACTGGTTTGCGGGGCGGTGACCGGCGCCCTGATGGCCCTCGGTGCCGAAAAAGGAAAAGGCACCCATGATCCTGAGACCAAAAAACAGGAAGTCTATCTCCTTACCCGTAAGTTCTGCGAAGAATTCGTCAAGAGGCACCGATCGCTCAACTGCCGCGACCTGCTCGACGGCTTGAGCATGCTGGATCAGGAAGAAAACCGCAGAATTAAGGAACTGGGCTTGTCAGAAACCCGTTGCCGGCGGTATGTGGAAGAAGCCACGGAGATTCTGGAGGAACTCCTCCGCCGGGAGGAAACCTCCTGACAAGGCTTTATCAGACACGAGGTTATTCCAGATAGGTATACCCGTACAATCCCGAACGGTATATTGAAAGGAACTCTTTCCCTTCTTCCGGAGAGATCTTGCCGGCTTTTACCGATGCCGACACCCATCCTTCCACTGTGCGCACCATCTTCTTCGGACTGTAATTCACATATTCGAGCACCTCAGCCACTGTCTCCCCGTCGATTACCTGGTCAATGGTATATCCCTTTTCATGGACCGACACATGAACCGCATTGGTATCCCCAAAGAGGTTGTGGAGGTCTCCCAGGATCTCCTGGTAGGCACCCACCAGGAAAACACCGATGTAGTAAGAATCCTTCTGCTTGATGCTGTGGACGGGCAGGTAATAGGACATGTTGCGGGTACTGATGAAATTGTCGATCTTTCCGTCGGAATCACAGGTGATATCATGCAGGGTGACCGACCGGTCAGGTTTTTCATCGAGTTGCTGAATGGGCATGATGGGGAAAACCTGGTCGATGGCCCAGGCATCGGGAAGTGATTGAAACAGGCTGAAATTGCAGAAATATTTGTCGGACAACAACTTGGGAAGGGTCATCAACTCTCCGGGGATATGTTTCAGTTTGGAGGTCATCTGCATGATGTCCCGGGCAATGGACCAGAAGAGTTTCTCTACCTGAGCGCGGGTTTTCAGGTCGAGTAAACCGAGGCTGAAGCGGTCCAGAGCTTCTTCGCGGATCTGCTGGGCATCGTGCCAGGTCTCCAGCATCCGGGGCTGGTTCAGCAGTTCCCAGGCCTGGTAGAGTTCCTGGACCAGCTCATGGTCGCCAGTCTCGATATCTTCGTCCTCCTCCCACCGCGACAGCGTGGCCGATTCCAGCACTTCAAAAATAAGCACCGAATGATGGGCCGTCAGCGAACGCCCCGACTCGGTAATGATATTGGGGTGCGGCAATCCGTTTTTATTGGCAGCGTCAACCATGGTGTAGGTGGCATCGTTCACATACTCCTGAATGCTGTAATTGACGCTGCTCTCGCTGTTCGCGGAACGGGTGCCGTCATAATCCACCCCCAGTCCGCCTCCGATGTCGACGAAATCCACCTTGAAGCCGGCTCTGTAAAGTTCCACATAAAACTGGGAAGCTTCCCGCAGGGCAGTCTTGATCCGGCGGATCTTGTTCACCTGGCTTCCGATGTGAAAATGCAAAAGCCGCAGACAGCTCTTCAGCCCGTTCTTTTCCATGAAATCCATCGCCTCGAGCAACTCACTCGAACTGAGGCCGAACTTGCTCACATCCCCCCCCGAATCTTCCCATTTGCCACTCCCCGTACTCGAAAGCTTGATGCGGACTCCGATATTGGGCTTCATTTTAAGACGTTTGGAAACCCTGGCAATCAACCTAAGCTCATTGAGCTTTTCAACCACGATGAAGATCTGACGTCCCATTTTCTGGGCCAGCAGAGCAAGCTCGATATAACTCTCATCCTTGTATCCGTTGCAGATGATCAGCGAATCACTGTCGGTGTCAATGGCGATCACGGCATGTAATTCAGGCTTGGATCCTGCTTCCAGACCGATGTTGAACTTCTTGCCATGGTCGACGATCTCTTCTACGACCTGACGCGTCTGGTTGACCTTGATCGGATAAACGATGAAATTCTTGCCTTTGTATTCGTACTCTTCGGCGGCAATCCGGAAACAACTGTCCATCTTCTCAATCCTGCTGTCAAGGATATCGGGAAAACGAACCAGCAGCGGCGGTGTCACATCCCGTAGCTGCAACTCATCAATAAGTTCTTTCAGGTCGACCGAGATATTATCCTTCCTGGGGGTGACAATCACATTTCCCTTTTCGTTGATTGAAAAATAATTGATCCCCCAACCATTGATGTTATACAATTCAGCCGAATCTTCAATACGCCATTTTCTCATGGAAATATTCTGAATTACATGTTTTAGAACGAAACCGTTGCACAAAGCCCGAACACTGTGGTACAAAAATAACCAAAATTGCAGTGAAAAGAATTTTCAGTAACTTCACATTTTTGTTTTTTGAAAATTATGGCAAAAATCAGGATTACAAAGCGTTTTCATTTTGAAATGGCCCATGCCCTGCATGCTTACCAGGGGCTGTGCAGCAACATTCACGGTCATTCCTATAACCTCGAAGTGACAGTCATGGGAGATGCCAGCCACATACCGGGGCATCACGGCGACGGCATGGTGATTGATTTCCACGATTTGAAAACGCTGGTCAAAACCCACATCACCGACCGCTTTGACCATGCCCTGATGATTAACAGGCTTATTCCCGAAAATCGGGTCAATGCCTTGAAATCGACGACTGACAGATTGTTCATTGTTGATTTTCAGCCTACTACAGAAAACCTCGTCGGGTATATCGCCGGAATTTTGAAACCCCTGATGCCGCAGGGCGTTTCCCTTTTCAGCATCAGGCTTTTTGAAACTGTTACCTCCTTTGCCGAGTGGTACGCAACGGATAATAATTGAGGTTGAGGTGCAGGTTGAGGTGCAGATTAATGGACAAATCGCCGATCGAGGTTGAAGTTAAGAACCAAAATATTTCCAGATGGATGATCCGAAAGGTTTAATGTCAACAACCACCGGTGAAACCGGGCAGATAGAAACCAGAAATAACATCAGACATGACAGATAACACCGACAAGGCTGAAAGGAAGCTATTCCTGCTGGACGCCTACGCATTGATATACCGCAGTTATTTTGCCTTTATCAGAAATCCTCGTTTTAACTCAAAAAGGGTGAACACCTCTGCCGCGCTGGGTTTTGCCAACACCCTCGTCCAGTTGCTTGAGAATGAAAAACCGGAATACATCGGGGTGGTCTTTGACATGTCAAAACCCACTTTCAGGCATGCGATGTTTCCCGAATACAAGGCCAACCGCCAGGAGATGCCCGAGGATCTCAGGAAAGCGGTTCCGTACATCCGGAAGATGGTGGAAGCTTTCCGGATCCCCATTCTGGAAAAGGAGGGTTATGAAGCCGACGACATCATCGGGACCCTGGCGCGGCAAGCTGCCGGGGAAGGCTTTAAGACTTACATGATGACTCCTGACAAGGATTATGCGCAGCTGGTGGGTGAAGGGATCTACATGTACAAACCAGGAAAAGGGGGCAACGACATCGAGATATGGGGAGCGGAAGAGGTAAGGAAGAATTTTGACCTGGCGGATCCCCGGCTCGTGATTGATTTACTCGGACTGATGGGAGATTCCTCTGACAACATCCCCGGCTGTCCGGGCATAGGACCCAAAAATGCCGTCAGGCTGCTCAGCGATTTTGGTGACATTGACGGTATTTACCGCAATATTGACAAAATTACGGGGAAGCAAAAAGAAAACCTGCTTGCCTTTGAGCAGCAGGTACGGATGTCACGTGAGCTGGCCACGATTATGCTGGACGTGCCGGTATCGTTTGAGCCGGAGAAGCTGCGGATTGAAGAACCTGACCAGAAAGCGCTCAGGGCATTGTTTGAAGACCTTGAATTCCGCAATCTTCTGGAAAGGCTTCAGCTGTCGGGAGCGGCGGAAAAACCGCGGGAGCAGCAGCCGGTTCAGGGGACCCTCTTTGGTATGGAAGCGCCGGCGGCCACTCCTGAAGAAAGGCCGGCGGCAGAAACCCTGGAAACTACTCCTCATCAATATTACCTTGTAGAAAATGAAATGCAGCGTGCCAGTTTGCGGGCCGAGCTGGCGGTGCAGCCTTCATTTTGTTTCGATACCGAAACCACAGGTCTTGATCCCCATACCGCAGAACTGGTGTGCATCTCCTTTGCCTTCCGCAATCACGAAGCCTACTGCGTACCGATCCCCCCCAACCGGAAAGAAGCTACACAGGTAGTGCTGGAATTCCGTGAGGTTTTCGGAGATGAGCGCATCCTGAAAGTGGGACAGAACCTGAAATATGATCTGCTGATGCTCAGTCAGTATGGGCTGGAGGTGAAGGGAAAGATGTTCGACACGATGCTGGCTCATTACCTCCTTCAGCCGGAATGGAAACACAACCTCGATTACTTGAGTGAGACCTACCTGAACTACCGGAAGATACCCACCGAAAACCTCATTGGGCCCAAAGGAAGGAGCCAACTCACCATGCGGGCCGTGGAAAAGGAGAAATTGCGCGATTATGCCTGCGAGGATGCTGACCTGACGTTTCAGCTGAAAGCAGTCCTGGAACCGCTTCTGGAAGAGAGCGGGCTAACGGCGCTCTTCACCGGTCTCGAAATGCCCCTGGTGCCCGTCCTGGCTGATATGGAGCGAACCGGCGTAAAACTGGATACCCGGGCTTTGAACGACTATGCCGGGGAACTGCGCCGCCAGATCATTGACCTGGAGGAAGAGATTCATTCACTGGCGGGGATGGAATTCAACGTGTCATCCCCCAAACAACTCGGGGAGATCCTCTTTGAAAAGCTGAAAATAGACCCCAACGCCCGGCTTACCAAAACCAAACAATATTCAACCAATGAAGAGGTGCTCACCCGGCTGAAAGACCAGCATCCCATCGTGGGGAAAGTGCTTGAATACAGAGGATTGAAGAAATTGCTGAATACCTATGTCGAAACCCTTCCGGAATTGATCAATCCCCGCACCGGAAAAATCCACACCTCATACAACCAGGCGGTGACGGCCACCGGGCGGCTGAGCAGCAACAACCCCAACCTGCAGAATATCCCTATTCGCGATGAGAACGGACGGGAGATCCGCAAAGCCTTTATCCCTTCCGACGAAGAACACCTCTTTCTGTCGGCCGACTATTCCCAGATCGAACTCCGCATCATGGCCGCCCTCAGCGATGACCCCCAAATGGTGGAGGCATTCGCCAAAAACCAGGATATCCATGCGCTGACCGCCGCAAAAATTTACAAAATCCCCGTCCAGGAGGTCACTTCCGACATGCGCCGGAAAGCCAAAACCGCCAACTTCGGCATCATTTACGGAATCTCGGCTTTCGGACTGTCGCAGCGGCTGAACATATCTCGGACCGAAGCCAAAGAACTGATTGACGGCTACTTTGAAAATTTCCCACGCGTCAGGGAATATATGGAAAAATCTATTGAAAATGCAAGAAAAGAGGGTTTTGTGCAAACAATTATGGGTCGCCGGCGTTATTTGTCTGACATCAATTCAAACAACCAGGTCGTACGCGGAATGGCTGAAAGAAATGCTATCAACGCCCCCATACAGGGATCAGCTGCTGACATCATAAAAGTTGCCATGGTCAACATCTTCAGGGAGTTTGAAAAAGCCGGACTTTCATCCAAAATGGTTATTCAGGTACACGACGAGTTGAATTTTGATGTTGCAAAACCCGAATTGGAGCAGGTAAAAGATATCGTCCGAAAACAAATGGAGACGGCAGTCATTCTGAAAGTTCCTCTGACGGTGGAAATGAACGAAGGGTTAAACTGGTTGGATGCACACTGAAAATGAAAGAAAGGCTGGAAACTGAAGAAGATTATAGGGAGGCGCTCAGGCGCTTCATGGAGATTCTTCACAATGAACTGGACTGCGAAAAAGTAGAAGAGTTATCAAAACTCATTCTCCTTATGGAGATCTATGAATACGAAAATTGCTGAATCATGGCACTCCCTGCCTTTTTGAGGATAGACCGTTATCGTTGATTTGACTATCTTTGTGGCCGAACAGATACGGGAATGAGTACAGGGGACTTTTTCTTTATTAATTACAGTGACACGGTTACCGGAACTACACTTAAAAGTGCCGCCGGTCAGGCATCTGAAATCAATGTCAAGGCGTCACCATCCTCCCTTCCGGTATCGTTGAAGGAGCTGACAGCAAGGCAGGATTCCAGAACCGTCAAGCCACAGGTCATTCGCAGGAATTATAACATGACGCGTGAGAGATACATGCGCTGGAAAGAGGAACAAACCCTCCTGATAGACTCCGACAGATATGTCAATCCGAATGCAAATATCACCCTGCCCCTTGTCAGCCTCAAAGAAAAAGATATCATTCTTCCCACCAGGAATTTCAGGAGTGATTCCTCCGACTGGTTTACCCTTGTGATTTGTCTTTCCCTGTTGCTCGTTTCTCTTGTCAATTTCTCCTTCAGAAAGTACCTTCATTCCCTCTTCCGCAGCACGGTCAATTACCCGACCTCTTCCCGCCTTTTCAGGGAGCAGAACATCTCAATGGCGAGCGGAGCCTTCTATCTGGATATTCTGTTTTTCCTGGTAATCGGATTGTTTGGGTTTCAAATAATGAAATACTTCGGGCTTTTCTCAGCCCTGGGCGGTCTTTCCCTTTTCCTGATCGTTTCAGGAACCATCCTGAGTTATTTTCTCTTGAAGAGTTTAACTTACCTGTTTCTGGGATTCATCACCGAAACCGGAAAGGAAACCGGAGAATACCTTTTCAATATCAGGAATTACAACAAAGTGCTGGGATTGGCATTGCTGCCCATCGTCTGTCTCGCTGCCTGGGCCCCTGTTCAAAACCCCTCGCCCTTCCTTTTTGCAGGGATGGCGCTGACCGCCGTTTTTTACCTGATGACCCTGCACAGAGGGGTTCTAATTTTATTGAAAAAACAATTTTCAGTTTTTTATCTCTTTTTATACCTTTGTACCCTTGAATTTTTGCCCATGTTACTTTTTATAAAAGTGATTTATCCAGTATCAGGTGATTGTTAACTTAAATTTTTGTAACATTGAAGATCAAGACAATTCTTATAACACAACCGGAACCGGCAACTATTAAGTCACCTTACTCTGAACTGGCTGAAAGCACATCGGTGAAGATAGATTTCAAGCCTTTCACACAAATTGAGGGTGTTACGGCCAGGGAATTCAGACAGACGCGCATCCACATCAATGAATATACGGCCATCCTTTTCAACAGCCGCACTGCCATTGACCACTTTTTCCGGATCGCCCAGGAATTACGAGTGACCATTCCCGATTCCCTGAAATATTTCTGCAATTCGGAATCCACAGCCTTTTATCTGCAGAAATATATCGTTTACCGAAAAAGGAAGATCTTTCATGCCAACGGATCCATAATAGATCTTCTCGATATCATGAAAAAACATAAGGAGGAGCGATTTTTGGTACCCCTTTCCGACATTCACTCACAGGAAATTCCGCGGCTCCTTGAAAAAGGAGGATACAACTTTACCACTGCCATTTTATACCGCACCATTTGCAGTGATCTTCAAGACCTGAAGGATATAAATTACGACATTCTCGTATTTTTCAGTCCTTCCGGAATTAAATCGCTGTTGCAGAATTTTCCTGATTTTAAACAGAATGACACGAAGATCGCCTGTTTCGGCACTTCGACAGCCCAGGCAGTCAGGGAAGCCGGATTAACACTCAACATTGAAGCCCCTACCCCTGAGGCGCCGTCGATGACCATGGCCCTGGAGCAGTACATTAAAAACATGAACAAGTCAAAATAATAACTACAAAATATTAATTTTGAAAGGCCGGCATTTTTACCGGCCTTTTTCATGACCGGGAATGAACGGGATCAGTCACCATTTCAGCAAGGAAGAGCGCCTTACATCGGCAAAGGCCATTGAAAGACTTTTCTGTGAAGGAGAATCCCTTGTGGCCTATCCCGTGAAGATCGTCTGGATGAAAACCGCCAATCCCCTCCCCTTCCCCGCCCGGGCAGCATTCGCGGTAAGCAGGAGAAATTTCCAGAAGGCGGTGGACCGGAACCTCCTGAAGCGGCGCATGAGAGAAGCATACCGCCTCAACAAAGCATCCTTTTACAAATCGTGCGGTGAGGAAAGAATCATTTTAATGTTCATTTACATCGCCCGGGAAGTCCTTCCCTGGGAAAATATCGAAAAGGGGGTCCGGACAGGACTGACCAGGATGACCGGAAAGAAAAAAACCGACGAATAAAAGTGACAAAACCCATGGTAGCATAAAAATCGTTCTATACCCATTTAAAAAATCAAGAAATGAAAAAGTTACTGTTCTTTTCCGCGGTGTTATGGACCTTCCTCTCGACCGCGCAATCTGTCAGAAATGAGATTTTGGTGCCGGTCATTCCGGGATATGAAGTGTTGAAGTGTGATTTTCATATGCATACGGTTTTTTCTGACGGAACGGTATGGCCTACCGTTCGTGCCGGGGAAGCCTGGCAGGAAGGACTGGACGCCATCGCCATTACCGATCACCTGGAATATACGCCAAACAAGGAGTATGTCCCGGTGAGTCATGGAACTCCCTATGTGCTGGCTGAAAAGACGGCGGCAGGGCTGGGACTGATCCTCATCAAAGGGGTGGAAATCACAAAGTCGATGCCTCCCGGCCATTTCAACGCCCTCTTTGTCAAGGATGAAGCCAAAATCCATCAGGAGGATTACAGGGCGGCATTACGTGAAGCCAAAGCACAGGGGGCCTTTGTGCTGTGGAACCATCCCGGATGGAAAGCCCAGGCTCCCAACGGTGCGGTATGGATGCCCGAACATGAAGAACTCTTCAGGGAAGGGCTTTTCAATGGCATCGAAGTGGTGAATCATTACGAGTGGTATCCCGAAGTACTCGGCTGGTCACGTGACAAAAACCTCACGGTTTTTGCCAATTCCGACGTACATGATCCCATCCTTAACTTTCTGAAGCAGGAAAATCTGGAACGCAGGCCCATCACCCTGGTATTTGCCACGGAACGCTCGCCTGAAGGCATCCGTGAAGCCCTGCAGCAAGGCCGGACCGTCGGGTGGTTCCGGAACCTGCTCCTGGGAAAAACAGAATGGCTCGAAACACTCTTCCTTGCAAGCGTATCACAGCGTATCATTACGGCAGGAGAAAAAACCACTACCCTCCAGCTCACCAACCTCAGCGACTTTGCCTTCGAATTTGCAGAATCGGAAAATCCGGAAAAGGTTACCCTGTTGCCCGCCCGCAGTTCCGTCATCTTAAAGGTGCCACGTACTGAAAGCGGAACGGCTTATCAGGTCAGAAACCTGCTCCCGGGACCCGGTGAACCGGTTACCATAAAACTGCCCCTGAATTAACACTGACCTGTGTATTCCGGAAGGTTACCAACAGCAGAATGTGCAAAACTCATCAACAGTAATAAACAACCACGAAAGGCAATTATCTATTTTTACCTTAAGAAAAACTGAGGAAAAATGAGAAAAGTATTGTTTCTGACACTGATAACGGCGCTTGCCCTGGGATCCTGCAAGTCGTCAAAGAAAGCAGCCACAAGCCCATATACGCCGGCAGCCCAGCAAGAGACCACCACACCGGCTCCCAAGGTTTTTACCGTTCCCGAAACCAAACCGGCAGCACCCGCCGTTTCGGATGAAAAACCTGTCACCATGCGTGAAGAAGCCATCACTTTCACACGGCCTGAAGAGCAAAACCAAAACAGCTATTTCATCATCATCGGCTCTTTCAGCAACATGAACAATGCGATGAATTATAAGCAAACGCTGATTTCCGAGGGATTTACCCCCATCATCGTCCAAAGCGAAACCGGCTACTACCGGGTGACGGTAGATTCATACGCAAACGAAGCCCCCGCCAGGCAACGCCTCCTGCAAATCAGGCAGAACTACCCGAAATATGCAGACACCTGGCTTTTGATAAAAAAATAGTCCGGCCCCACAGTCCCTATTACTTCAATATTATATCATTTCAAACGGGGTGAAGACCATTCGCCCCGTTTTTTTCATTAAAACCAATTACATTTGTAACCATTCGGAATTTAAGGGTAGATATAAATGTATGGCAACACAACCGGAAAACGGAAACAAGCAAGCCTTGCTTGACCAGCGTTATTTGAGGATGGCAGCCATATGGGCGCAGAATTCATACTGCCAGAGAAGGAAAGTCGGCGCCCTGCTGGTAAAAGAGAAGATGATCATTTCTGATGGGTACAACGGTACCCCGTCGGGATTTGAGAATGTTTGCGAAGACGAAAACAATCAAACCAAACCATACGTTTTACATGCCGAGGCCAACGCGATCACCAAAGTTGCCAAATCGAACAACAGCAGTGACGGGGCGACGTTGTACGTAACCTCCTCTCCGTGTCTTGAATGTTCGAAACTGATCATCCAGGCAGGGATCAAAAGGGTGGTTTTCACCGAAAACTACCGGCTTGATGCCGGGATCAACCTTTTAAAAAGAGCCCATGTCGAAGTTGTTCAGGTAGACAATGACTTAATTTGATGAGATGAACAAACGGTTTTCCTTATACATTCCCCTATTTCTCACTGTGGTGTTTATCGCCGGAGTGGGCATCGGCAATTTCCTGGGGGAGCGCTCCCTGTTTTCCCGGAATCCGCAAATTTCTCCCTCAGGAAACAAAATGAACACCATCCTACATCTAATAGAAAAAGCCTATGTCGACAGCGTGGATATCGCCGCAATCATTGAGAAATCCATCCCGGGGGTTCTTGAAAACCTGGATCCCCACACTTCTTACATTCCTGCCCGCGATATGCAGGTAGTGGAAGAGGAAATGCAGGGAAATTTCTCAGGTATCGGGGTTCAGTTCAACATCATGCAGGATACCATCATGATCGTTGATGTCATTTCGGGCGGTCCTTCCGCAACGCTGGGGATCCTAGCGGGCGACCGCATTGTCATGGTCAACGACTCCCTGGTGGCCGGTACGGGCATAAAGAATGAAGATGTTCTGAAATTGCTCCGGGGGAAAAAGGGAACGCACGTGAAAGTCTCCATTCAGCGGAAGGGTTTTAGAAATATTCTCGATTTTGACATTGTCAGGGGGGAAATCCCGATTTACAGTGTCGATGTTTCCTATATGATCGATCAGGAAACCGGGTTTATCAAAGTCAGCCGTTTTGCTGAAACCACCTATGCCGAGTTTACCGATGCAATGAAAAAACTGGACAAGCAGGGAGCCTCCCGGATGATCATCGACCTGAGAGGTAATCCGGGAGGTTACCTGAATGCAGTGATCCGCATGGTCAACGATTTCCTGGAAAAGGGAGATACCATCTTATACACCCAGGGAAAGGCGCAACCCAAAAAGGTATTTTCCGCCAACTCGCTCAACGCCTGGGCTGGAAAACAGATTTTTGTGCTGATCGATGAATTTTCAGCTTCAGCGAGTGAGATTTTTGCCGGAGCCATCCAGGATAATGACCGGGGAATCATCATTGGCAGACGCTCCTTCGGGAAAGGACTGGTCCAGGAACAAATCCCCTTCTCCGATGGTTCGGCAGTCAGACTGACAGTGGCACGCTATTTTACCCCCAGCGGAAGAAGCATCCAGAAATCGTACGAAAACGGAAATGAAAAGTATTTTGCAGACCTCATCAACAGAATGGTGCATGGCGAATTTGAAGCGGTCGACAGCATCCATTTTGCAGATTCCCTGAAGTACCAGACCCGGAAAGGACGCACCGTGTACGGAGGGGGAGGAATCATGCCCGACATCTTTGTCCCGGCCGACACCTCGGGACGGTCCGACTATTTTGAGAAGCTATATCAGAAAATGCTCATTTCCCAGTATGCATTTCAGTATACCGACCAGCACCGGGAAGAACTTGCTGAAATGACCACCGCACAGGAGATTGGCAATTATCTGGAAAAAGCCGGCGTTCTAAATTCCTTTATCTCCTATGCCGCTTCCAGGGGCGTTCCTGCCGATGCCGAAGGAATCAGGGCTTCAGGACATATCATCAATACCCAGTTGAAAGCATACATCGCCAGAAATATGATAGGCGACGAAGGTTTCTATCCCATCATTCAGCAAATTGACAAGACCCTGCTGAAAGCCATAGAAATCTCCCGGCAAAACCTTCTGGTGGAGAATGTCGGTAAATAATCCAGCCGGCGATCATCCCGCTTACGCTGGTTGTAGAATTACCTCTCCCGTATCCCGGAGGGTAATTCCCCAATAACCACCAAAGTCTCTCCTCCCGACCGGGAGGTGTATCTGCAGAAGACGGGGGAAATGGTGGAAATCCTTATCTTGACAACTCCAGCATCCGCTCGATGGGGATTCTGGCCTTTTCGATCACTTCGGGGGAAAGAAGGATTTCCGGTTTTTCATGCTTCAGACAGAGATATAGTTTCTGGAGAGTGTTGAGTTTCATGAATGAGCAGTCGTTGCAAGCACAGGTGGGGTCATTGGAAGGTGCGGGGATGAAGACTTTTTCGGGACAGGATTTTTTCATCTGGTGAAGGATGCCGCTTTCGGTAGCCACGATAAATTTCCGGGCAGTGCTTTTTTGAACATATTTCAGCAGGGATGTGGTCGATCCGATGTGCCGGGCAAGGAGGAGCACCGGTTTTTTGCATTCAGGATGCGCGATGAATTCGGCATCGGGATGAAGGTCCAGCAGTTCCACGATTTTCTCCGGCGAAAACTGCTCATGCACCATGCAGGCGCCATCCCACAGCACCATGTTTCTGCCGGTAATGCTGTTTATATAATCTCCGAGGTTTTTGTCGGGAGCAAAGATCAGCGGCTGATCCGGCGGAAAACTTTCCACGATTTTCACCGCATTGGCAGATGTGCAGATTACGTCGGTCATGGTTTTGAGATCGGCCGTACAGTTGATGTAGGAGATAACCTTATGTCCGGGATATCGGGCCTTGAACTGCGCGAATTTTTCTGCAGGGGCCGATTCCGCCAGGGAGCAACCTGCCTTCAGGTCGGGAAGGAGCACCTTTTTCGAAGGACTCAGGATCTTGGCCGTCTCAGCCATGAAATGAACGCCGATAAATACGATGACGTCAGCATGGGTTAATTCTGCCTGCTGCGATAGCCCCAGACTGTCGCCCACGTAATCGGCGATTTCCTGTAACTCAGCATCCACGTAATAATGACTCAGGATGACGGCATTTTTCTCCTTCCGCATCCGGCTGATTTCCTTAGTCAAACGGATATCCGGATCAATGGGTTCATAAACATATCCCTTTTCCAAAAGCATTTCCCGCAGGTTTTTCATGGTTAAACGGCGCAAAAGTAATAAAGTTTATCCTTTACATTACGCCGGGGAGAAAACCAAAACCATGCCAGGGCAAGTCTTACACCCTACCTTGCCTGAAAAATGACGTCCCCGGTGCTGTATTGTGTAAAATGCTTTACAGCTTTTTGGAGATCTTCATCGGGTTTTATGATGTTGTAATTATCCCAGAAGTCCTCATCGTAATCGATTGAGATTTCGGAGAAAATATCATTTACCGTAAACAGTTCCTTCACCGGGAACCTTTTAAGGCTGGTATTTCTGACCTCGGTGATTAACAGGTCGGAGACCGTATGGAATACCGAATTAATTTTGTCCTTGGGGCTTTTCACCCTGAAGGCCACATTGGCGCGGGCTGTGTGGAGATACCAGATTCCTCCGTGTTCTGAGAAATCGACCTGGTAGTCAACAAACAGGGGTTTCACCCTGAATTCTTTGGGTTTTTTCCTGATCAGCGATTCCCCAGCAACGGAAAGTCCGTATTCATCCAGGCTGAATGAAGCATACAGGAGGGCATAGCTTTCGCGATCCACATACATTTCACCCACAAACAGGGGAAAATCGATGTCACGGGCCGGACGGAACCTGATCACGAACACCGGGTGGTTTTTATACCAGATCACCTGGCTGATGGAGTAACGATATAGAAGCTGATAGTCAGGATCCAGAAAAGTCTCCAGTTTCCTGATCACGTCCAGCATGGTAATGATGTAGGGTCCCCCCTGCATTTTGAAATTCACCCAGTGGAAAGGTTGCACATCGGGACTTTTACGCGCTTTCAGCAACCTGACCTTATCCTCCCGGTCAGGGAATCCGTAAGGGGCTTTCAGAATCTCAAGGACTGCCTCTGACACGTTGATATACGCATCGTCCTGCCGGAGGGTTTCCCGGTAAAAACCGGAGAACAGCTGGTAATTTGATGAATAATTCCGGGTGATGTTTTCCCTCAGGTTGTCGAGAATTTCGTCTACCGAAACGGCCTTTACCCTGACTTCCCTGATGCGTATTGAGATGGAGCGTAGGGGTATCACCCCGCCATCGTGGAGGGAATTGACGCTCATTTTTTTCCTGGCATAGCCCAGACTGCTGAATATCAGGGTATCGCCGGCATATTCCGGGTGAAGCTTAAGGATGAAATCGCCGTCGGCATTGGTAATGGTGCCGACAGGCTGGTTTTGAAGGGAAACGCTCACATAATTCATGGGTTCCCTCGTCGAACTGTCAATTACCTTACCCGAAATAAGAATCACGGGTTCAGGCAATTGCAGAGCGGTCTCCGTACCTTCCCCTTCGGCCAGGTCACCAGCTGAGATGATGATGTGGTCGTTTTTTCCCAAAAAGCGGAAATCGTCGTCTTTGAAAATCTCCGTCAGAACATCATGGACGCTGCGCTGTTCCAGGTGAAGGGTGATTTTGTTGTCAGTGGTAATCAGGGAAGCGTCGTATGAAAAAAAAATTCCGTTCCGGAGGGTAATTTGTTCCAGGAGATCGGAGACGGGTCTGTCGTCGGCATGCACGGAAATGATCCTGTCTAAAACCGGCGCACGCTGCTGCTGGCCCCGTGAAACGAGAGCCGGCAGCAACGTGCAGATAATAAGGACTATCCGCAAATATGACATCAGAAGTAGTTTTTCAGCTCAAAGGATGTTCTAATTTGTTCCCCATCGCGCAAAACCTTCATTTTAACTTTCCTGTTTTCCTTACTCTGAAGGATCAGGTTAATGTCATTCAGAGAAAGAGAGGCATGGCTGTTGTTATTGACCGAAATAATCTGGTCATTTTCCTTCAGTCCGGCCAGATAGGCAGGAGAATTTTCCCGAATATTGGCAATGGTGAAAATCGGCAGTCCGGGCATCGGGTTGATTACTTCCATACCGCTCATGTTGTAGTTAAACGCTTCCTTCACCAGAGGTGTGGGAGAAAGGGTCAGCCGGGCATTGCGGTAATCGATTGTGACCACGAACCTGCGGAGGATTTCTGCGCCGAGGGTACCGTTCCGGTCGTTGGCCGAAATAAGTTCTGAAACCAGGCTGTCTTCGGGGAAGGAAACAATGGGCCTGGGTAACACCAGGGGTCCTACCCACACGGCATCGATCCTGCCCTTGATTCCGAAGAGATCGCCGGAGAGACCCCTTCCGAGGAATGTTTCAATGTGATTTTGCGGAACCCTGATCCGCTCGTCCGATTTCTCGGAGAGCCACAGGGCATCGCTGGCTCCCGTGTCAACCAACAGTTTTACGGGAACTTCGGTTTTTTCATCGGTCACGATGCTGGTACGGATAAAGGGTTTGTTCCCGTCAAAATGAAGCGGCAATATGATATCGCTCCTGCGGTCACGGTATTTGAAATGTTCGGGCCGGTACAAGGAAATCTCCTGATCCTGGTAATCGATTTTCACGATGTAATCCTTGAAAAGGTTAAAACCGATCAGGCCGTGGACCGGGATTCCCAGCATGTGGGAAATCTGGAAATTCTCATCGATGACCATTTGCACCTCCTGGTTGCGGGCTACCATTCCGTCGAGCTGGATTACATTGTTTCCCGACCGGTAGGCGGTGATGCTCTCGCCATCCCCGAGTCCCTGGATCTCCACGGGAACCATGTAGTTGAGATTCAGCTTTTCGATGAAAGGCAGTTCCGTGATAATCGGGAAACGCACCCCGGTATCGAGGATAAAATTCAGGGTATCCGATTCATTGATGGTAACCGGCAGAATGATCAGGTTACTGGCGGATTTGAATTTCAGGTTGACTGATTTTCTACGCGGGTCTTCGATGAGGAAACCCCGGTTGATGCCATAGTCCCTGGCCGTTCTTTCGATGTCGATGCTCTGGTCCAGGGGAATATACTCCCTGACCACCATCAGGTTATCCTCGATCTCGAAAATCAGGTAAAAATCTTTCATCAGCTTATCGAGGACAAACTTGACCGGTTTGTTGGAGACGTTGATGCTCACCTTTTTGTTGGCGATGAGATCAGCATTGTACGAGTAATCGATATTGAGGTATTTGCAGATCTTCTCGATCACACCCGAGAGTGGCTCCTCTTCGGCGTAAATGCTGATGTTCTGGTCGAGGGCCGGATCTGTTTTTCGGCGTTCCTGGGCCGTCACCATCGCCGGTATGAATACCAGCATGAAAAGAGTCGTCAGGAATGTTCTCATATTCAATTTTATTGTCTTCATGGCATTTTACTTTTTAGGGTTGTTTTCTGCGGCTGTCAAAAAATATTGTCCGTTTCCCGCCGATAGTTCCAGGTTGAAAGTCAGCCGGATTACTTCCAGGATGAAATCTACCGGTTGGTTGCTGAAATGGGCTGTAAGGAGCAGGTCGCTGAGGGAAGGTTCGGAGAGCTGGATTTCAGTGTGGTAGGTTTTTTCCAGATCAGCGATTACGTTCCCGAGTTTCGTCTGCTGAAAGACCAGTTCAAAAGTTTTCCAGGATGTCACGTTGGGATTTTCATTCACCGATTTCACCAGATGATTTTTTTCATTCATGAGGACTCCTTTTTCACCGGGCAGAAGGATGAGGTCGGCGCCCGATTGCTGAGCCAGTTTTGGGCAAATGAGTTGTACTTTTCCGGTTTCCACGACCACCTCAACGGTTTCATCGCCGGGCCGGGCACTCACATTAAAGGAAGTGCCCAGCACTTTGATCCGGGCATTCCCCGCTGAGATAACAAATGGCTTTGAGGCATCGGGGCTTACTTCAAAAAAGGCCTCCCCCTCTATTTGCACTTCCCGGTTTTTTTTCGCGAACTGCCTGGGGTAGGTCAGTTTTGAACTGCTGTTCAGTGTCACCTGTGATCCGTCGGGAAGGGTGATATCCCGCAACACCTGCTGATTGTCTGAGATCACTTCGGTAAAGACGGCGGTCTTGTGCTGCCTGAAACCGGCGTAAAAACCAAGGGATCCAAGGGCCAGGGCCAACAGTACCGATGCCGCCACGCGCAGGAGCTTTATCCTGAAGAATGCGCCCCTTTGAGGGGGCGTCAGCTCCCTGACAGGCACGGCATGCAAATCCCCTTCCACCTTGTCCCATGCTGCAGCAGGATCAAATTTCCGGGAATGATAATACAACCTGGCCTTTTTCATGATCTCTTCACCCGATTTCAGAATGGCGCTGTTTTCACCTGACCGGCCGATCCAGGTTTCCACTTCAGCCTTTTCAGACCCGCTGGCTTCGTCGCTCAGAAATTTGGCCAGTAAATCCCAGTTTACCTCTTCTATGTTCTTTTTTTCTTTCATTACGCTTTTAAGACACGTGAACGGCAAAATACCCCTATCCAATGTCTCACATTAATCCCAAAACCAGAAAAAAGAGGAGCGTGCGGAATTTTTCCCGCAACGATTTAAGTGCAGCCCCCATTTGGGCTTCTACAGTTTTTACGGAAATGCCCAGTTTTTCAGCAATTTCTCGGTATTTCAGTCCCTCTTCGCGGTTGAGCCTGAAAATCTCCTGCCGTTTTTCAGGCAGGGAGGCGATGCCTTCTTCAATTCTCAGGAGCTTTTCGGGGGAGATGGAATAATCTTCAGGAGCATCTTCCGACAACAGGGCATCGCGGAGCTTCATGGCATGGAGCTGGCGTACCTTGTCGCGGCGGATCAGGTTCAGGCACTGGTTGCGCACCGAGCGGAAGAGGTAATGTTTCAGGGAGGTTTCCACGACCAACTCCATGCGTCTTTCCCAGATTTTCACAAAAAGATCCTGCACCACCTCCTCCGCCTGATTGTCATCGTTCAGAAAGTGAGAGGCGTAATGGCACATCGGAGCATAAAAAGCGTCGAACAGACTTTTGAAGGCTGTCCGGTCGCCGTTTCGGATTCTGTTAAACAAAGTCAGATCTTCCATCGGAACCATTGGCAGATTCTGCCGTCTGCCGGAAAATATGTCAATAAAGGTAAAAATTTTATCATAAGCATATACCGCGGGTTGGCATGTTTCAGCCACCCCTGCCCGGTCTTATGTGTTTCTTCACTTAAACATGGAGAGGAAAAAAATGTTGATTGAATTTTTAATTTAAAAAAAGTAGTAGTTTTGCACCACTGCCGGCCCGGGTGGCGGAATTGGTAGACGCGCTGGACTCAAAATCCAGTGATAGCAATATCGTGCGGGTTCGATTCCCGCCCCGGGCACCGAATAACCTCCGCAATCAATTCTTTGTCAGAAGATTATCGAAATTTTTCATTGCGCTGCTGAAACAATACTGAAACTTTTTGTCTGGTTGTATTACCCATCCATCCCCTTCAACCACTATTCTTATGAACCAACATTTGGAAGCTCATATATTGTACTCTCTCCTTCAACCGATGAAATTAAGGAAGCCCCGGATTAGTGAAAAGAACCAAATAATCAAATTGGCACAAAAGCCGGCAATTACCGGCTAACACACGTTAAGTGTCAATTTCAATTTGATTTAATTTGTTAAAACATTACTGTTTAATAAACTTCTTTACTATAATTTCTCTGTCAGATAAAAGTCTTAATATATAAATTCCATTACTTAGGTTTTCAACATTTATTTCATTTACATTATTGTTTAATAATTTGATATCTATTAATTTATTCTCTAATGAATAAAAATATGCATAAACAGGAAACGAATTTACATTTATTCTTATTCTGTCAAAAACCGGATTAGGATAAACATTAATAATTTCATTTGAATTATCCTGTAAACCTGTCGCTAAACCATATAGTCCAATATTATTATTATAACAAGAATCCCAATCTGAAGTAAATTGCCACCAATTTGTCATTTTATAAGAATTAAAAGGAATATTATTATTAAATCCAGGCATATTTTGCATCCAGTAAATATACCATTGACTTTCTGTTTTCTGGTTAAAATCAGCAGCACCCGGCCAATCATAAACTAAACTACCCCATGTATTGCAATTTACAAGCTTTTTTGTTCCACCTAAAGGTTTCCAATCTTCTATATCGCTATTAACCAAATCAGTATTTTGATAATCATAATCTTTTGTTGTATTTGGTGGGTGGTGACAATCACCAGCTCTTCCAATAGGAGGTATTTGGTAATTATTATCTCCCCAGCCAGAAAAATTTTGTACAAACATGCTTATATTACCATCTTGTCGTTCAGCTGTATAATTGTACATTGCCTCAAGTTGGTGTCCATGATTATGCACTGCTTCTGCCTGGCTTCTTCTGAAATTATAACAATAAACTACATAAGTATGATCTAAAATATATAAATCATCTGCAACCCTATAACTATTTGAAATATCTCCGGTTGTTGGACTAGCCATATTTGATTCAACAAACGAAACATGCTTCTGAATATTACCATGAATGCTTTCATTATAGGATGGCCAACCTGGTCTTGCAGGCTCACCATACCATATCCAAACTTCTTTAACATTATTTGTCTTAATGAAGTTAGTCAAATTTAAGACATCAAATTCCTTTTTATAATCTGGTTGATATATATTTTTACCGCCTTCAGTACCTAATAAATGATTACTTACATTAATTTGTCTATAAACTGTTATGTATTTCAGTACTTTGTACCCCAAGTATGGAACAGCGTTTACATTTTTATAACCACGAAATTTACTGCCTTCTTCTAACGAGAATTTTGTTCTTGCATTATAAATATCTATGTTAGATTTTAAATCATTAATTGTTATATTACCAAGATCCCAATAATCAGTTGCTTGCGCAACATCTAAATTTATACCATCTAAAGTGGGTATATATCTAATAATTACTACAGGCATTTCTTTAACGTAATTAGTTGCCGGCGTGGAAAGAAACACCCCAATATTTTCTTCTACTATACTACCTGGAGTTACTTGACCATTTGCATAGTTAATAGAAAAAATACACAAAATTAAATATAATAGAAATCGTTTCATATAATTATAATTAAATCGTTAGTACTAAAAATCTCATAATATTTAAATCATTCAATATAAAATGCTACGTAAATCCAAAATCAACAAAGTCAAACCATTAACTTGTTGCAAATTTTATAAATTCCTGTGGCTTATCTTAAAATCATTCTCGTTATCATATCTGCCGTATAGTTCAACATACAAATCCATATCAATTAGCCCTGTCGCATCAGTTTCAGACAAATCAGGTTCGAAATTTTCGTTAATTTTGCTTTTTTCAAGAATCATCTTTCCACGAATAACTGTCGTTTCAAATTTTCCCATCAGTCAGTTCAAATTTATATTGTCTTCCTGCTAATTTCTTTCCTGAAATATGTATAGCACAATTTTTCAGCTTCTTCACTTCACTAATATCTTCAAGTCTGTTACACTCAAAAGCAAATATTCTTTTTAGATGCTTAAGATGGTCGCATTTTGGAAACCTTGTAACCTTAGCTACATATTGAAGCTCTATGTCCTCAAGATTTGGCAGTTGTTCAATGAAGTCAATGTTTTCAATCTTTGAATTTGTCTTAATCCATATTCTCCTTAGTGATTGAATATTAGGCAAAAAATCAAAACTTTCAACTCTGCTTCCATAGTTGCCAAGTGTTTCCAAAGGAAGTCCTTGCAAGAAGTCGAAGTCCTTTAGCTTAGTTGATGACAGCCAAAGTGTTTTTAAATTTTTGAGTAATGGAATAGTCGTCAGAAAATCTTTGTAATCTCCTTCAAGATTTATACTTTCTATGGTCTCTTTAAAGTCAGCAACAAACTTTATACTGATTTTCGGTTTTGGTTGTGTGAAACCAAGTCCAAGATGAACAAGTTTGTTTAACTTATAAAGCGGCTCACAAGAACCAAATACTGCTGTGTCCCAGTCAAATCTTTCCAGGTCGGGAAGAAGGTGTAAGAAACTAATATCTGCCCAAGTGTCTGGGTAACCATAAACTCTTAAAGTGATGTCTTTTCTTATCTTGAATACTACATCATTTAAAACCTTTAGAGTTGTTGCATCAGGTTTGATGTCGTGAAATTGAATGACTTTAAGTTTTGGCAATTCAAGCAACTGCTCCGCAACAGAATAACCTATCGGTTGTCTGCAGTGAAATCTGTCTGCTGAAATTAAGCCTTCCATATTTTATTAATTATTCGCTTTTTGTCTGTCAGTTTAAGTTTGCACGGTCGTCCTAAAATTATGACTTATGTCAATTAACTAATTGAATATCAGCTTGTTTCAAATTATGTTTTTCGCGGTATCTATCTTGAGAAAATATGCCAAGTTCATTAGGATCAATACCAAATTTAGCAATTTTTTTTCTTATCAGTACCAGATATTTTCATTTTTCATCCCATTCCGGAATGACGCCGGGACTGGTCAGTAATCCTGACAGTGATACCATTTTAAAAACCGGATTTACAAAAAGCCTGAATGCTGAGGTACGGCAATTCATTAGCAGGCGAAGCCAATAAACCCGGTAGAATTTTTACCTTTATTTAAAATAATTTTGGAGTAGCTTTATCTGGGGAACAGGCGCTAACGGTTGGTCGGTATATTTTGTTTGCAACCAATAAAATATACTGACCAGTTAGCCGGAGATATTTTTTCAAATCTTTAAATGGAGCCTTAAAAAAGAATCATATCATTTTACATGAATTGTTTTAACCCTAATAAAATACTCATTATAGTACTCCCAACCACCATCATGTTTTATTACAAGAGTGTCATGTTGAAACCAATACTTATACGTCGAGCTCCATTCTTCTCCATTATTTTCTTTCCCGAAAATTGTAACAGCGGTGTTTGTCGCTGAATAATTACATCTGGATATTTCGTTTCCACTTAAGTCAGATTGTATTCTCATATTGTTGTCAGTATATTCTTCAAATCTTTGGTATTCGTCAGGGATGTCGTAATAACCACCAGCCATAATAGCATAACCTTTAACGAGCCTCCATTTGCCAATAAGAACATCAACGTTTTCCTTCTCACATGAAAGGAAAACTATTGATACCAGAATCATGAAAAAGATTGTTTTCATGTCATTTTGTATATGAGTTTAATCAATTTGAATATTAATGCTTTAATGGGTTGTTGAAGCAAACCACCACCGTCAAAGACGGTGGCGGTTTACTGCGTCTGCATTTTTCTTGTCTGCATTTTGACATCCGATAATTAGCAATAAGCTGTAGCGGATATAGATGTAATTACTCTTTTTTTATATTGTTATTTTATTTGTTGTTCGATTTCTGCTTGTACCTCTTCAATTTTTGATTTTAATTCATCGCTTAATTTTCCAGGATGTTGTTTAATTTTCCTAAGATTAAAAGCGATTACAACTGATGCAATCCCGGAAAACACAAATGACAATGCAGTAAGCACAACCAATGATAATCCGGAAAAAATCGGATTGGCTATCAATAAAAATGACAACAAAATCCCCAAGACACTTGCAATGGCTACATTTCCCCAATTTAAAACACCTGAGCTTTTCATTTCAAATGCCAGACCTAATGACAAAAATGAACGGAAAAGAACCGTAAAGCCAACTATATAAGGCAAAACAACCATTGAAATTTGGGGATTTGCCATAAGATAAATACCTATAACTACATGAAGAATTCCACTAACTAAATACCAGCCCCAATCATTCAAAGATTTATAATTGGAAACAGCAAAGAAACTCTCAAAGAGCCCCGACACCAAAAATGACACACTAAAAAATATGGCGAGTGCTAAATAGGTTGCAACGGGTACGGTAAATATATAAATACCGAGAATGATGAAAAGGATTCCCACAATGAGTGGAACATACCAATGTTTTACCGAATGGGTAAATGACTTTAGTAGATTGACCATAACTTTAAAAATTTATTTTACGCCTACTTTTTAAACGGTGTTCGGCTTGTCCGTTTTGCTTTTTCACTTTAGCTTGTGCCTGACTTATTATCATACGGGAAAACCGTACAATTCATTCAAAATAACCGGCTAATACACAGGTTTTACGATCGGAAGCCGGGAATGTTGTTATTTTGAGAGGATTATTTTTCTACGGATCATCTGCTTGTTGTTTTGCAGGCTGACGATATAGATTCCGGCCGGCAGATGTGTGCCGTCAAACAAAAGGGAATGATATCCGGCCCTGCTTCTTTCATGCAACAGCGATTGGATCAACCTGCCATTCAGGTCAAACACCCCTACCGAAAGGAAATCCTCATTTTCATAAAAAACGTCAATCCGGCAAATACCGTCACACGGGTTTGGACAGACTTTCAGGTCCAATCCGCTGTTTGAGGCGGTAACCGGAATATGGGTGGTGGAGTCGGTTTTTTGGGCTGTCACAAAATACATGGGCTGGCCGGCGGCGATGGTTCCCAGGAGGATTGTATCCCCTCCGGATACCTCCTTTTCGAAAATGCTCATTTCGGCAGGCGCCTGTCCGGTCACCGACAAAACCACTTTTTCAGGTTTCAGGGAAAAGGCAGAAAGCCATGCGGGCCTGTTTTCCTCCGTAGCCGGATGGATAACGCATATTTTTGCTTCCCGGAGCACGGTGAACCTGGCCAAGCCGTCACTGCTTTCAAATCCCGCCGACATGGCGGAGGTCCTGATCCATTCGCTTCCCTCCAGGTATCCTGGCATGAGGGAAGGGAAATAAGCTTTATCGCCATACACCGATTCCGAGGCATTTAGATTGTCCGTTACCTGCCATCTGATGGCATTAAGATCGTCATACACCATCAGGTCTTTGATGATTTCCCCCGATCCCCTGTTGAACCCGGCTACCGGTACCCCTTGCGGTGCCGGGGGTGGAAAATCCATATCGGAAGCCACATAGAAACCCGGATGCGGGGGTTGGTTATAGGAGGAGTTCTGCCAGGAAACCCCTACCCGGTATACCGGGTCTTGCATGAAGGTGTAGAGTTTATGGTTTGTCGGAATAACCGTTGTATAGACCCGCAGGGCTTTGTTGTCATTTCGCCGGAGGATTACCTCCTCGCGCCAGTCGCCGAAAAGGTCGGCCTGCAATACCGGCGTTGATTTGGTACCGTTGATGGAACCGGCCCCGTTTCCTGTCAGCAGGCGTTCGGCATTGTTGATCCCTATCTTCCACCGGTCAATGGTATTTCCGTTCATCAGTTCACGGCTCAGGTTACCATCCCACCAGACGACAAAATTGATGGAATTGGGGACGTTGCCCACCCGGGTTCCCGAAATGTCATAAAGACCCAGCCCGCCGGAGGCCCAGAAGTGGAAGCCGGGAGTGGAAGGGTCCAGTTCGCCAGCGCAGCCGCGTCCGGTATCGCCGCTGTTGCGGTGGTTGAAGAGCATCTCCCCGTTATCGGCATAGCGCAGCGACACCCCGTGTCCGCCACTTTCGTGGGGCATAAAAATCATCGGCCGAGGATCATTTTTCCTCATAAAGGTAACGTGGGTGGCATCGCCATGGCCCATCCCGGAGGTATGCATGCCTGTGCCATCGCCTGAAATGACCGATGAACCCGTCACGAGATCCTGCCGGCCGTCACCATTGGCATCGATTACGCATAGCGAATGGTTCCCCTGACCGTAATAGGCTCCGTTCCCCGCCGTATTGGAGTCGAAGGTCCATTTCCTGGTCAGCTCTCCGTTGCGCCAGTCCCAGGCAGCGAAGGTCATACGGGTATAATAACCGCGTTGAAAAACCCCCGAGGGGCGTTCCCCGTCGACATACGCCACGGCGGCATTGAAGCGGTCCACCCGGTTGCCGTAATTATCGCCCCACGACGATACCGAACCCCGGGGAGGCCAGTAATTTTCGGTAGCCAGTTCAGATCCCGTGGTTCCATCAAAAACGGAGATGTATTCGGGTCCGGAAAGAATATAGCCGCCCGCATTGCGGTATACCTCAGCATGATTGGCCGATGCTGCAGGACCTTTACTGAGGTATTTCCCGGTGCCGTCCTTCGTACCGGGGGCGGTCTTCACCATGATTTCCGCCCTGCCGTTCCCGTCGAAATCGTAAACCAGAAACTGGGTGTAATGCGCACCGGCACGAATGTTGGGCCCCAGGTCAATACGCCAGAGGCGATCTCCGTCGAGGGTGCAGGCATCAAGATAAACATTGTCGGTGGTGCCGCTATGCGCATTGTCCTTGGCATTGTCAGGATCCCATTTCAGTACGATTTCGTACTCCCCGTCGCCGTTCAGGTCACCTGCGGAAGCGTCTCCGGGAGCATATGCGCCTCCGAAAATGCCGTTGGCAGGCCTGTCGAGGAGGATATCAAAATAGCCGGCATTACTCCCCTCCATAAGGTTGATGATACGGGCCTGACGCCTCTCCTGCCGCTCCACCCCATCCGTCACCGCCCTGACATAATAAAGGCTGTTCACAGGTGCCACGGAATCGTAATAACAGGTCGCACCGGTCACCGGCTCTCCGTTGAGGCGAGTATTCCCACGGTAAATATTAAAACCGGTGTTGTATTGTTCATGGGCCAGCAAACGCCACGACAAATAATAACCCTGGCCGTTCCTTACCGCAACCGCTCCGCGACTCAGCCGTTCTACCTGCATCTGGGCTTTCAGCAAGGGTGCCGTTGCTGTGAATAACAACCCTGCCAAAATGAATGGTATTACCCTCCTCATCAAATTACAATTTTACAATTTTACGAACTTCCCGTTTTCCTTCCGCCTGAAGGATGACGAAATAAACGCCTGAGGGCAACCCACTCACATCCATTTCCACCACGCCGGCATGGTCATAATACTCCTTTTTATAAACCTGTCTGTTGATGCCGGCAATTTCCACGGTCATCCTGTTTCCGGTAACGGGCAGTCTCAATTTCAGCAGATGCTCCGCCGGATTGGGCGTTACGGCAAACTGATCCCTTTGCAGGAAAGATACGGAGGTTATCCTTGTCACTTTAACAATTCCCCCGGAAAGGAGTTCCGAAAAATCCCATTCCAGTCCTTCTCCGGGGATTTCCGGGGTCACCGAGGTAAAACTTCCCGTGATATTTCCCGCCTCGAAAATCTTAAACCGGTCGCCTTCCTGTAACTCCGTCGCAGTGGAATTGTTCACTGAAAGATGGCCTGAAACGGCCAGGGTTCCTGTCACGGCCAGCGCATCGCAAATTTTAAACAGGGGATTCACCCTGATGCTGAACACTGATCCCGGTTTCAGGTTCACAGCTCCGTTTACCGTTGTCTTATAGCCTGTATTTGCGCTTCCCGGCCGTAAGACAGCTCCCTCTTCCACCGTCACCCCTCCGGCGATGGTCCCGGGCCCTGTCAGAACGGCGTCCTTTCTGACGGTCACATTTCCCGATCCCGTGGCGCTTCCGCTGCTGTTGTTCACATGGAGGGTTCCGGCCATGACCGTGGTCCCCCCGGTATAGCTGTTCGATCCCGACAATTTCAGTTCGCCGATCCCCATTTTTATCAGGCTTCCTGCCGTAATGCGGCCTTTGAATTCCGTATTGATGCCTTTGGAACCAATTTGCCACGTCTCATTACCGCCCAGTTCGCCCGCCCCCGACAAAGCACCCAGCACCACGGTAGTGCCTGCGGTATTAGACGTCCAAATCGAAGTGTTGATGTTCACCAGGGCATTGGGCAATCCTTTGGAATGGTTGATGCGCAATTCTGCGGAATACCCCTGGGAGTTGGAATAGGTTGAAAACACATTCAGCGTGCCTGAGAAACCACTCATGTCGCCATTCAGGTCGGACCGCACAAAGGGGATGTACATATAGAGGTTTCCTCCGCCTTTCAGGGTTCCCGTATAGTACCCGCGGGAATCCAGCATGATCGAGGCCGTCTTTCCCGCCGGAACTTCGATATTCCAGGGAAGGGTGTTGTAAGAAGAACTGTTATCGCTGCACTGCAGGGTACCTCCTTCGAGGACGATGGTTTTCCCAGGATTGGTATTGTCATTCAGCAAGGTTATTCTGCCTTCTTTCATGATGGTCCGGGTATGGGTGTTGACGCCTGCCAGCACCAGGTTTCCTGTGCCGGTTTTGGTAAGTACGCCCCCTGCCACGGGCTCGTGAAGGGTAAGTGTGGCAGTGTTGCGGATGGTTCCCCCGTTTGCACCCATCAGGATGGCACGGTTGGAACTATTTTCACCGTTGACCAGAAGGGTCCCTCCGTTCAGCTCGAAAGCGGAAGGCAATGCGTTGGCGGGGCCGATCCCTCCGGGGGCTTGTGTTGTCGGCATCTTGCTGAGACTGAGGGTTCCCTCCGAAACCAGCACCCTTCCCGTAAATTCATTGGCATTTTCAATGGCCAGGGTACCCGTTCCGCTCTTGGTGAGTCCGGCAGACCCCGAGATCTTCCCCGTTCCTTTCAGACGGTAATCGCCGGTGGCATCCACCACCATCGACACCGGGCAGACCTCCCCGGCAAGGATTACCGTTTTGCTGATGGCTGCATCGGTGAAAAAGACCGTATCGCCGGTCACAAAAATATCAGGTTTTCCGCCGGCGAGGAAGTTTTCGGTAAGTGCCAGATCCCATACGCCACCAGGCTTGTCACCGTTCCAGTACACCCGGGCTGCCGAACGCACCGATTGAACCTCCAGGAAGATTTTCTTCCCGTCGGTTTTCAGGCGGCAGGGGGTACCCTGCATGCCTTCGATGCGCACTTTGGAAATATCACCCGACAGGTCACCGGCATAAGTGACCAGGAGATAATCACCCGGAGGCAGTTTTTCCACACCGTGAGGCAGCAGGGCGTTAATCTTGAAGACGGCATTTTCCGACAGTAGAAGCGGGCCGTTGACGACCAGGGAATCCGATGCCGGAGCGGGCGCCGGGGACAGGTCAAAAATAAGGCCTGCATTTTCACCGAGCGTCAGGTGACCGCTGACAAGGAGATTGCCAACGGAATCGGGTTTCCCGATCCTGAGGAGTGATCCATACGACAGGGTTAACCCTTTTCCCAGAATGCCAGAGGCATTCATTTCCCCGAAGAAGCCCATCCATACCGGGGAATTGGGCAGTTCTCCCGAAAAATTGAACGTTCCGCCCCAGATCCGGGTATCGCCGCTATAATCGTGCGTTCCGGCAAGGGTAAGGGTACCGGCTCCGTTTTTTGACAATTCCATGCCGCCGGTGAGTTTTCCGGCTCCGGCAAGCAACATAAGGTTGCCCGGGGAATTTACCGACAGGACGGAGGGTTCCGTAACGGAATCGAGGAGAAGGGTTACCTGGTCACCTGACGAACTGTCGAAAAGCACGTGATCCCCATCTTTAAACGATGCCGCTGTTCCGTCCAGCATCCAGGAAACGGAGGAATGGTCCCAGATTCCGGTACCGTTGTATACCAGTCTCCCGTTTGAAAGGGCAGGCGGAGGGGGCTCTGTTTTACCTTCGGCCACTCCCAGGAAGTAACTCACATGAGGAGGCTGGTTGTACCCGCACATCTGCCAGCAAACGGCCTGTCGGTACTGGTGGTCATGCATCAGAGTATATACCCGGTAAGGGGTGGGATTCACGGTGGTGTAAATACGGATGGCGGTATTGGCCTGGTTCCGCCAGATGACCTCCTCGCGCCAGTCCCCGAACAGGTCGGCCTGCAAGGAGGGAGTTCCCTTGGTGTAGTTGCAGGAAATGGCGCCCTGAGCCAGCAGCAACGGCTCGGCACGACCGTATTTGTAAATGGCCCCTGTCCCGTACCCCGTGGCGGTGGAAAAACCGCTGTGGTCCAGCAACTCCTCCAACAAATCCCCATCCCAGTAAATCCTGAAATTCTCGGGCCCCCCGGAGGTGCCTGCAACTTCGCGTGTAGAGGCCGAATACATCCTGGCGCCTCCCCACAGCGCTTTTCCGCGGATATCGTCCGAGATGTTGGCAGCACAACAGCGACCACAATCCTTGTCGATGGTATGATGGATCAGGATCTCCCCGGTGGCGGCATCGTGGAATACCGTGCCGTGGTCGGGATAGTTCTCCAGACAGCGGAAAGCCTCGATACCCTTGCGGAAGGGATCCAGATCGCCCACATGCATGGCATCGCCATGCCCCAACCTGGTGGAATAAAGCCCCCGGCCGTCATCATCGATGGTCATCGACCCCCAGACAATCTCGTCACGCCCGTCACCATCCACATCGGCCACGGTAAAGTTGTGATTCCCCTGCCCGAACCAGGGACCGCTGGTCCCCGAATGGAATTCCCAGCGGAAGACCAGCTTTTTGTTCACCACATCATAGGTTCGCATGATGGTTTTGGTATAGATTCCGCGGCCGATGAAAAGGCTGGGCTTTTTACCGTCGAGATACGGGGCTCCAAAAAAGTATTTGCTGGCGCGGTGGCCATAGCCGTCCCCCCAGTCCTCCGATTCCCCGCGGGGTATGAAAGGGATGCGGTCCAACTCTTTGCCAGTGAGCCCGTCAATTAGCGAAAGAAACTCGGGACCTTTGTTCATGTACTGCATGTTGGCCGTGGTCCCCACCGAAAAGCGGTAATTGGTGATCTGATCGTTGTCGGTATCCCCTATTTCGGCGCCATCGCCAAAAACAGTCCCCTCGGAAGTGCGCATGAAAACCTCGGCTTTTCCGTCTCCGTCAAAATCAAAGGCGGCAATATTGATTTCCACGTCGGGAAGGATGTTAGGCCCCACATTGATTTCCCAGAGAAAGGTTCCGTCCAGTTTATAAGCTTCGAAAAAGGAATAGTGTTTGTTGTCATCATTCCACCCCGGTGCAATACGTTTGACGATGATTTCATACTCTCCGTCACCGTCAAGGTCTGCGGCAGTGGCATCGTTCACCTGGTATATGGAGGTATTGCGGGGTTTCAGCGGAATCTCCCGGTATTGCTGTGCCCAGGGTTGTACCGCCCCGCAGGGGGCTTGTTCCTCATCGTTCACCACGGCGGTGACACTGTAAGATGATGTCGCCGACCCGTCGGGATCGGTGAAGTTGGAAATCCGCAAGGGTTCAGCAGTAATTCTTTGCCCGTTCCGGTAGACATGGTAGGTAACGCCGTGCCATTCGACACCCGGAATGCGCCAGCTGAGAAAAATCCCTCCGGGAACCTGAACAGCGACGAGGCCCCGTCCCAGCTCTTCCATCTGACGCTGCGCCCTGCTGACAGGGGAAAAAAGAAACAAGGACAAAAGTACCAGCACGACAACTCCCAACCGGGCATAGCTGCCGGTGTACCGAAGATAACGATTAACAACAACCACCATATTCAGGAAAAAAACCAGGGGGTAGTTCACCCCCTGGCATTTAGAAGTTAGCAAATACTTTAATGAACGATCAGACGTCCGATTTTCAATTCGTCACCCGACTGGACTTTCACGATGAACATTCCCTTCCGGTTGAAATTGATAGTCTGGCGGCCTCCGTCGGTCAGTTGACGCGACATGAGGACCTTGCCCGTGAGATCAAAGATCTCTAAGCGGTATTCCTGGTGGCCACCGTCGACATAAAACAGACCGGTAGTGGGATTTGGGTATATATTCAGAAATTCCGCTCTGTTGTCCCGGATGCCCACATTGCCGGCGGTAATGGTTACGCTGTTGCTGATCAGAAAATACTGGACGCTGAACTCATCCTGCACTTCAGCCACGTAAAATACTTCGTACACGCCGACGGTGCCGAAATTGGGAACATATTGCATTCCCGTGACATAGGTATCTACATAATCTTCGGAACCGGCCAGGCGGTAGTACCATGAGACGGAGGTAACGGTAAACTGGGCAGGAACCACGGCATTCAGGGTATCGCCGTTCACATTCAGTCCGATTTCCTGGCTGGCATCGGGAGTTATCCCCAGTTCTATCACCGTCACAGGTTTGAAGTTGGAAGTCTGAACGCCCTCCGAAGTTTCGGCAATCACAAAGTAAGAGCCGCTTTCGCTGAACGACGGATTAATGGCGGGCAGGTTGGTTGCCGGAGGATCGAACGAATTCCAGGGGCCATGGGGGCTTAACGACCATTTCCATTCCCAGGCGGTAATCCCTTCCACATTGATCAGGGTGACCGCCTCTTCGAGGGGTGTGTTGGCAGTGGTATAGGCGTTTTTAGCATCGGCGATAGAGAATGATTTGGTATTGCGTGCTTTCAGGATGGTGTATTCCCCGTCGAAAAACATGAAAGGTTCCCAGTCTTCCACGGGACAGAGGTATTTGCCCATTTCAATACGGGCCTGCTGAGCTGAGCGGACATCCCCCGCAATGTGGATCTGCCCGTTGTCGTAGAGGTATACCCGGCTGTACGTGGAGTCGACAGTGCAGAAACGGTCGATGTTGCTACAAATAACCGTCGCATTGTCTTTGATGTGGAGATGGCCCCCCGTACCCGCAGTCGGAGAGCTGTGGCTTCCCATCAACAGGTTGTATACCCACAGTTTGGAAGTGCCGTGCAGGGTGAAGACAGCTTCAGGCCTTTCGATACGGAAATACTGGTTGTTCTCGGTAGGCCTCGCTGTCATGACACCCTTTATAAGGTCCACGGTTCCCTGGACATAACGGTTCGACCCGGTGGTACTGATGGTGTCGGGACCGTCAAAGGTCACACGGCTGTTGGGGGCAAAGGTAAAGGAAGAGATGGCAAAATTGCCCGGTTTTGCAAACACCGGATAAGGAAGGACGGAAGCCGAATCGAACGCATTTACGTTCAGGGTATTGTTGTAAGGATTGGCCACCGGCGTCCAGTTTGCCGGGAAGTTTGCGTCATTGGAGAAGCGCCCGGTCCAGGTCAGCGTTTTTCCGGCCGAGTTAGCAGCTTCGATGATATATAACATCTCATAACTGCGGTGAATTTTTCCTCCGATTTCAGTTTCATATACCAGGTAATAATTTCCCGCAGGGCCTTTGAATACCGGGGAAAGCTTGTTTTCCACGCCTCCCGTAACCGTGGAGTCCATGGCCATATACGGCCCGCCCTGGATTCGGGAATATTTCCAGGTACCTCCGGCCGGGATGGCGGTGATTTCCACTCCGGTTTCACCAATCCTGACATATTGCATGTCAATTTTGGGAGATAGGGTAATCGCATCGGAAGCGACCAGGAACATCACCTGAGAGGTCTGAACCACCTTGGCACCGTCGACACCTTCGCAGATCACAAAATAGGTTCCCGGTTCAGAAAAGACGGGGGCAAAGGCCTTGGCATCCGCTCCCGGACCGGTAAAGGACTTGAATGCTAATTCCCCCTCCTTGCGGTACTTCCAGGTCAAGACCAGCGTCGGACTGCTTAATATTCCCGATTCCATCAATCTTAGCGTATCTGTGGCTTCGCCAAAAACGAGCACCTGGGTTTCAGCGTTTAACACATCAAATACCGAATCCTTGTGTAAGGCGGTAAAGGTTGTCACGTTGAAAACCGCATCGTAAGTGCGTTTGATGAGGTAGTCTTCGCCGCCGTTGATCCAGTTTTCCGTGGGAGGCGTAAAATTCGTCCTGACGGTGACTTTCCCCGTTTTCGTAATTTCCACCTGGCCGCCGGCACGGCCGGTCCACATACGCCCGAAGCCGTCCCTGACGATGAGTTCACCCCCGCTGACATAAATTTTCCCCCCGCGTGAAGGTGAATTGGAATTACCCATCAGCAGGTTGCGGAATTCGGCGATACCTCCTTCCACCCTGAGCCATGAATTTACCTCGTCGAGGCGGGCCACATTGGATTTCAGACTGGTATAATGACCTTTTTTGACGATGGTGCCGGTAAACTGGTAGTCACAGTTGCTGGCGCTTCCGGTAACGACGTTAAAAACGGCGGTATCTTCATCGAGTTCGATGGTTACCGTAGGCTGATACTGGTTGTCGGTGGCATAGGCCACTTCCAGCCAGTTAACTGAAATATTGTCAGTTCCGGAGACCAACAGTTGAAACGGGGCCTGGGTGGAATCGGTCTTCAAGGGAATGGTCAGGTTATTTCCCACGGGGGAACCTGCGGGATCCCAGTTGTTCTCATTGGTGAACCGGGTATTCTCAGCGCCCGTCCAGGTCTGGGCAACCTGGGCAAACGCCGTACCGGAGAGCGACAGAAACAGAAGCAACGCGGCAGTCAGCCGCCACACTTTACCCGTTACAAATCCGGGCTTTACTTTTTTGCAGACGTAGAAGTTTTTCATAATTGATCGTTTAAATTTAACATTTAAAAATTTGATAAAACGTTATTATATACTCATTCCAGCGGAAGAAACCAGTTTTTGCGGTCCATGAGTCTGGTTCGGACCCCCTCTCCATCGTGGCCGGCACGGTTAAGTTTTGCGGCAATGGCATCGGCCAGCACCGCAGGGTCGTTACGGCGGAGGGCTATTCGTACCAGGTCGCCCCATCGCTGTCCCTCGAAAGCCAGTTCCAGGGCACACTCTTCCAGGATCTGGTTTTCGATGACGGTGAGGGAATCGCCTTCCACGCTGTTTCTTTGCAGGCTCACCCGGTTCCTGACGCCCGTATTCCGGTGCCAGGGCATCCTGAGGTTGGGAGGCAGCTGCGCCAGGGAAGTGGTGCGTGCATCGAAATCATAGGGGAAAGGCAGGAGGGTCTGGCTGCGCAGGGTGAAGTCATTGGCAGGGGCATCCGGGTCTGCCCCGGGGTAATTGGCCCCGATGCCGTTGTTCATGATGGCATAGGCCACCCGGTGCTGCCCGTTGCGGTTGGCGGCTTCGCTGTAACGCAGATGAAGACCGCCGGCACGCCACAGATGCCATTTCCCCGCACGCTGGGTAATGGTAGTGTGACCGTCAATATAATGGTTGTAGATGTGTTTCAGGATGACCGGGTCTCCGTTTTCCACCACATAGGATCCCGGCAAACCGTACAGGTTATCGTAATATCCCCTGAAGTCCCCCCTGAAAGAGTTGTTCTGAACCTGGCTGTCCCATTTCTCCATCGCCAGCGCAGACGGTTTCAGCAAATAACTCCCCCCGTCTTTGGCGAAGAGTCCGATGAAGGAGTTGGGTTCGGAAAGGGGATCGAAATAAAGAACCCAGATCCATTCGTAGAGATAATTGGCGGTTTGAGTTTCATAAAACATGTAAGGCCACATGTTCTTGGCGCTCTGGCGGTCGTTGCCGTAATAACGGAGATAACCGCTATTGAATCTGCAACTGGTCTGGTCCAGGGTAGCCGACGCATCATATACCATTTTATAAAGGTCATACTGGTCGTTGCCGCTTTGTCCGCGCTCCATGATATTCTTGAAATACTGCGCCGCCCTGAGGTAATTGCCCTTCCAGAGGTTCAGCTCCCCCAACAGGTATTCCTTGTCGATATACATCAGGCGGCTCTCGTAACCGTCAATGGTAGTAATGAGTCCCCCGTCGGAATAGTGATCCTTGAAGGGTATGGATTCCATGGTCGCTAACAGGGAATCTACCAGGACGGGCAGGTCAAGGTATTGCAAACCGGTCAGTGTTTCAGCGGAGGCCTCCCCGGTATCGCCCAGAGGTTTTGTGATCCAGGGTACACCCCCCCGTGTGGCATCGGCAAAATGGAGGGCCATTTGCAGGTACACCCAGGAACGGACGGCGACAATGTCGGAATAACGCATGTTATACTGCTCCCGGGTGAGGCGGTTTTCTTTGTACATAATCCTGAAATTCTCCAGGACATCGTTACAGTTGTTGATTAGTGAAAAAAAGCGACGCGGGCTGGCCCATTCGTTATTGTGCGACACAGGCATGTGCCACGACAATTCCATCAGCGAAAGGCCCGCATTGTTCGTCACATCCATCAGGTCAGCACGCAACTCATTGAGGACCACATATTGTGTAGCCACATCCATCAGTTGACCATATATTCCGCGTATGGCGGCATCGGCATCCTCCTTATTGCGATAGACTTCGTCGGCCAGCAACACCTCGTCGGCCCCGGTCCGCAACAGATCACCGCACGACAGGCACGACAGAAGCGTGATGGCCGCCACCACAGGAAATGTCAATAATCTGGTTGGTCTCATCCCTATCTTCTTTTTTGTTTTATGCATTCTTCATCGGTCATACATCCTGCAGCTAAAACCGGCAAGATGTCATAATCCTAATTTAACACCCAGCAGAACCATTTCGTTTTGCGGGATCATTCCCACGTCGATGCCCTGTGACAGGGCGAAGCCGTTTAAGCTGAATTCGGGATCCAATCCCAGGTATTTGGTAAATGTCAGAAGGTTAATTCCGGTAGCGAACAGGTCGGCCGAGTGCACCCATTTTGACCTGACGGGCAACCGGTAGGTCAGAGAGACCCGTTTTAACCGTGCATAGGAACCATCTTCGATCCACCTGTCCGAGAAACGGGAATTCTGCATCGGGTCGCCGTAGGCAGCGCGGGGGATCTCCGTCGCCTGTCCTTGGTATCTCCACCGGTTCACAACAGCCGTGGTCTGGTTATTGGTAGTACTCATGTTCTCCAGCGTATAGCGCAGATAGTTGAATACGTCGTTGCCCACCGAGAATCCCAGCGATGCCTGAAGCGAAATCCGTTTAAAGCGCAGTTCTGTGAATATTTCGCCGGTCAGATCGGGCGCCGGATCACCGATGACCTGCATGTCATTTTCATCGATAATGCCATCGGGATGGAAATCTTCAAAGATGACATCCCCGCCCCGGAAGGGAACCAGGGATTCGTTGGCCATACGGTTTGACAGGCCCGACTGCAGGGCTTCCGCGTCACCGGCAAAGACACCCCTGGTGGCATATCCGTAAAAGAGTCCGAGGGGACGGCCTTCCTCGGTAAGTATGTTGGCTCCGAAAACCGGGGTGATCCGTTTCTGATCGAAAAGGTCATCCACTTTCGTGGCATATTTTGACAATACGATCCCCAAATCCCATTCCAGGGGTCGGTTTGCGACCCGGGCCCTGACCATGGCATCGATCCCGTTGGTGGTGAATCCGCCACGGTTGTCGTAATAGCCGTAGAAACCGGTTAAGATATTGGCGGTTACGTAGTCGAACATGCGGGAGGTTTTGTTCCGGAAGATGTCGACTGAAGCGGAAATCCTTTCCCTGAAGAACGACATGTCGAGCCCTGCGTTGATCCTTGAATTCCTTTCAGCCCCCAAGGCGGGATTCCAGAGGTTACCCATCATGGTTCCCTGGTACCCGAGAAGGTTCTTCGCGACATAGTACTTTTGAGCGGTGTAATTTCCGATGTCGTCATTTCCTGTCAGGCCCCAGCTGGCGCGCAGTTTGAGCAGTTCGACAACACGGGAACCGGCCAGGAAGGGTTCAGCGGAGATGATCCAGGCCGCAGCCATCCCCGGGTAAAAGCAGAAGCGGGTCCCGAACATGGGAATCCCGTCGGCTTTGGAACCGTAACGCGAGGATCCGTCGAGCCCGAGATTCAGGGTAAACAGGTATTTGTTTTTCAGGCCGTAATCGGAATGGAGATACCAGACCAGGCTGCTCCAGTCACCGATGGTGCCTCCTTTTTGCCGCAGCAGGTAATTGCCATTTCCGAGGGAACGGATCTGGTCGTTGGCCGAGTTAAAGTCAGCTCCCCAATCCTCTTCCAGGGTATTTACGTTCAGGCGTGCGCCGGCAAGGAGCATCAGGGAGTGGTTGACGCCCAGCCGGGGCTCGTATTTGATGCGAATGTCGTTGTTGATGACAAAGTGACGCAGCACACGGGCTTTCATCTGGTTCTCAATCACGCCCGCGTCTGTCGAATCAGGAGCAATACCCGCCCTCGGAATGAATACCGACTGCCGCTGTTTGTCAACCGACATGCCGACCAGATTGCTCAAAGTCAGGTTCCGGGAAAGATCCCAGTTGAAATTCAGGGAAGCAAACAAAAGGTTATTCATGTCTTCATTCTGTCCGTTTTCAATCAGGGAAACGGGATTGCTCACCGACAGGAAATCATAATTGGTAAGGTCGGGACTAGCCACGCCCTGATCGTTCTGGATGAATTCCTGGAGGAAGGGAGCTTTGACCCTTGCCTGCGAAACAGCATCATAATAACTGAAGATATTGGTTGCCGTAATATTCTTCTTGATGTAGTTAAAGCTGATGTTCGAGTTGAGGGTTACTTTCTGCGAGAAATTGATATCTGAATTAAAACGGAAGTTGAACCGGGAGTTGTCGGAACCTTTCACCGTTCCTTTCTGCTGCGAGAAGCCCACCGAAAGGGCATACAGGGCGACATCGTCACCGCCTTTGATCCTGAGCCCTACATTGGAGGAATAATTGTCGGCAAACACTTTCTTTTGCCAGTCGGTATTATTTTGATATTTATAATAGCCGGGAACCGAAGGGTCGGTATTCATGAAAGGCATGCGGTTGATAGAGTCAGCGGTCAATCCTTTTGAAAGGAGGATTTCGTTCAGGTAAGTCCGGTACTGCCCGGCCTCCAGCATGGGGATGTTGTCAGGGGCCATTTCGTAGTTTCCGTTCATTATCAGGTCAATGACCGTTGCCTGTTGTGTGGCTTTGCTGGTGCGTATAAAGACCACGCCGTTGGAAGCTTTGGCGCCGTAAATGGATGCCGCATCGCGCACCAGGGTCACATTTTCGATATCATATTCGGCAATGCTGGCGAGTGGATTTGAGCGGTATCCGTCAATCAGGGAGGTACCGTAGCTCTGGGTGTTAAAAATCATGCCGTCGACAATCACCAGTGGCTGGTTATTGCCATAGAGCGAGGAGTAGCCTCTCAGGAAAAGGTCGGAACCGGCCCCTTTGATCCCGTTGCGGGCACGGGCTTCCAGTCCGGCCACCCTCCCGTCGAAGACAGCCTCGCCGGAGCCGATGCCCGATTTCGCCGATTCAGCAACGGTATTCCTTACCGAAGCCACCGATTGGGTGGTGTAAATCTGTTTTTTTGAGAAATAGCCGAACCAGGCTTGTTCCTGAAAGGAATGGGTTTCTTCACCGGAAAGGTAAACGGAAACCCTGCTCCTCCCCGAAAGCAGGATATCCTTGGGATGATATCCCTGTGCGGAAACAGAAATGATATCGTCGGGCGATCTTGCTTCTATGGTAAATTCCCCTTTTTCGTCGGTGAAAGTGGATGAAAAATCGCCGCAATTGACCAGGGCGAGTTCAACGGGCTTGCCGGTAAGGACACTGAAAACTTCACCGCTGACCCTGATGCCCGATGAAGCTGTTTCTTGTGCCGACACATCCGGTTGAATTGCAATGAAACCAATGGCAATCAGTATTTTTAGCAAATAGTTCATGGTAGGCAATTTTTCAGTTTATTCAAATATCGGCACCAAACGGAAATAATCGGCTGTGACGGCCATTCCTCCCGCAAAAGGAACCAACCGGAAAAAGACGCTGTCGGAACGGGAAAAATCGTAATACCCCAGGTCAAGTTCGTCGTCCGCGGCATTTTCCAGCGGAGCATACCGGGTTTTGGTAATGGGGACATAATAGGTGTTGACATCGGCAGGATCATAAAAGAAATCGGGCCTGCCGTAAAGGGTATCCGTCCTGAAGGCATTGGTAACCGAAGAAATATTGGTGATCATGTTGGTTACCGGGTTCCGGGTGATGGATACCTGTCCCAGGAATTGACGCAACTCAACCGATTCGTCGGGAACCCTGTAGGATTTCCTGAAATCGTTGATCGCCCTGATCTTGACACGGTATTTGATGGAAGAAACCAGAGGACCTTTAAAGAGGGCACCTGTCAGTTTCTGGCTTCCGTGTGAGTTGTCGAGGATAAAATCGGAACCGCCCGAGGCATTCTCCCTTTCCCGGAAATAAGGATGGGGGGTTCCGGAAGTGCCCCGGTAACTGTAAATCCAATCCTCGGCCTCCATCAGGATCGGAAGGATCTTATGCTCCCGTTTCACATTGCAGTCCGAGACGGTGTATACGTAGCCGTTGCTGGCCTGATAGGAAGAGGTCACTGCCGGTTTGACGAAAGGTACCTTCACCCCGAAATAGGAGACCAGGGTGTCGGGGCTCCCCTGTAACGGGTACTTTCCGCGGAAAACAAGGTCTCGGGCAATCATCATTTTGATGTTCATACTATCCCGTTGCGTGGGTATTGCATTGGAAATCTTGTCGTCGACCCGGTAACTCCTCTCAAATTTCGCAAACTGATCCATGAACACATCGTCGGAGATCAGCAGCATTGTAAACAGGGAATCTTCGGACGAGAGATCGGCGATATTTTTCAGGAACAGGTTTTGTTTCACCCAAACGGTGTCATACACAGGGCGGTTTTGGCTGTCGATGCCGGTCTGGACTGAATTTTGGGTGTCAAAGACCTGCGAAGTCAATGAATTGAGGAAGCGAACAAATTCGTTCCGGGGGGCCTCCAGCTCAATGAAATCCCAGATATGAAACTTGGGGACCAACGGCTCGTCAATAACCTGGATGTTCCCGTTTGAAACAACCGCCTCTATCGAAGCGTCAATTCCCATCCCGCCGATGGTTTTGTTCAAAGGGTCATATTCCAGGACCTTGCCGCTCTTCATGGTTAAAAACATCTTCTCCTTGTCGGAGCTGACGGAATATACGCCATTGAGGTAATGGTTCCTGACAAAGAGTTTCTTTTTCTCATCGCTGTCTATCATTCCGGCACTTACCTTTTCCATGGCGCTGTTGGTCGGGGCATACAACGTGAACAAACCGGGATAACTGAAATTCCCTTCCATCCCCACGCTTTTCAACAGCCCGGTAAATTGGGAGAATTCACTGTGAGCTTCGAGATAGTCGAGAATGGTTTCCTGTGACACATTGTCGTTGATCCGGGTATGTTCCTCCCACGCGTCGGTACAGGTGCCCAGCAGCAGTGACACAAGAAAGAGGATGATCAGGCGATTTTTTTCCATAGCACTCATTTTTCTCATTCTTATTGGGGGAAGTTTCCGTTTTCAAGATCTTCCTTATAGACGAATGTTCCATCCTTCACGTTAATCCTGGGCCAGTTTTGGTCTTCGTCGACCGGGATGAACTGGATCATGTCGAGGTACATATAACTTCCGTTTCCGCCGGCGGTTGCCACGAATTCGATTGTTTGGGGTCCTGTCTCCTTCACCTCCACCGTACCGGCCAGTTGGCCTGCATATCTCGACCATGCCGCACTGTTGAGCCAGTTTTCGGAACGTCCTTTTGCGATCAGGTCAGGGATCGTAGCCGGATCGGTCACCACAAAATCGGAGGGATTGTACTGGTAAATCTTAAACCCATTCATATTCAACTGTCCGTCAGTGATATAGTTGCCGCCGAAACTGTTGTAGGCCTTTGAACCGTCGATAATTCGGGTAGTCTGTTCCCCGTTGAAATAGACATACGCGCGGTATTGCCGTGCCGAAGAGGTCTGGGTCCTGGCACAATACCATATGTTATAGAATCCCTTCACCAGGGTGGGTGTTTTTAGTTTTATCGATTTGACAATCTCAGGCCTGAAATAGATGTAGAAGTAATCGTTGAAAATGTGGTGAGATACGCCGTTGATGGCCCCTACGTTGTAGTCGATGGTAGCCGTTTCGTTCTCCCAGCTGATATTTGCCATTTGTCCGTTCTGCAATCCTGATGCTCCGGTTTTGCGGAAGACCCCGGGCATTTTCATGATTTCCATCTGTTCGCAGACATCCCAGTAAACGGCAAAGGGATAGCGCACCTTGATGAAGAAATTCCCTTTCATGAAATGGATCACCCCGTTGGCGGCAGTCTGGTCCGACAACGGGCGGTTGATCTCATAGCCCGGTTCATGCACACCTGCAAAAATATCGTCATTCACAAGGACGCTCTGTCCGATAGTACGGATGGTCAGCACTTCCGAAGGAACCCGGGTAGATACCACTTTGGAAGAAATCAGGTCGTTGACAAACAGGTACTGATCATACAGAATGTGGTAGGCCAAATAATCGTACAGCCCGTTGGGTCTCTCTTCGGTTTGGTACCTCTCTTTGAGGTCATCGACCGAAAGGATGCCGTCGGCTTTGTAAACCTCGTCGGGAACGGCAAAGAGGGTCATCCAGACGGTGTCGGATTCCGCATCGGGAAGGATGTTGAGGAGATCGAACAAACCGGTTTCCCGCAAAGCTTCCGAGAAGATGGAACAGCTTTCAAGGCTGCTCACATACTGGGCGATTGATTTGGATTCAGGTTCCAGGACATCGTTCATGACGTGGATGATGCCGTTGAGAACCCTGACATCCATTTGACCGATCACCGCTTTTTTGTTGATCTTACCCACAACCCTGCCTTCTTCGAAATAGGTTCCGTAGGTCAGATACTGGCCCAGAAGAGTCGGAGTGACCATTCTTCCGTCAGAAAATGTTTCGGAACTGAGAGTGTCGGAAATCACACAATAACGGACAAGGTTTTTCTTAGTCTCTGCCTCGAGACCTTCGAGTCCGGAGATCCCCTTTTCGGCGAAGAATTTCTGAAATGCATCGTTGGTAGGGGCAAAACAGGTGTAGGTGCCGTAAGCTTTCAGGAATGCCAATGTTTGTGATTGCCTGAGCATATCCACGAATATCGAGAATGAATCGGGGCTGTTTTCCAGATACTCCCCGATCAGGATCTCAAAATTTGTCCGTTCAACCCATTCCGGTTCCTGGCAACCTTTCAGGGAAAAAAGCGTTGCCAGGGCAGCGAGGAGGAGGATGATGCGATATTTGATTTTGTACATGGTGCTTTATTATATAGGTGTTGTACGGTTTGAACTGCTAACGGGGAACGTTATGAATTCCACATATTTCATATTGTGATTACTCTTTATAGAAAGGATTTTGCTCCAATTGCGAGTTACTTGCCTCAATATCGGCCTGCGGCAAAGGCAGGTAATGGCTGTTAAAATCGTTCAGCTTGCTTTGGATGGAGAGCAGTTTGTCGGGAGGGGCGCTCAGCTGGTAGATATTTTTCAGTACCTGGAGGTTTCTGTGATTGTCTCTTTTGACGTACCTCATCAGGTCGAACCACCGTTTTCCTTCGAAAGCGAATTCGCGTGCGCGTTCATTCAGAATATACATCATCAGTCCATCCCGTCCGGTGGGTTCTCCCTCATCGGTCAGAGCCGATGCGTTTGCTCTTCGGCGGACCATTCTGATGAGGTCGAGTGCCTCTTTGCTCCGGGCGGGATCATCGGCGGTTAGTCCGGCAGCGATGGCTTCAGCTTTCATCAGCAGGATATCGGCATAGCGGTAAACGATAAAATTGGAGGTGGCCTCATTTGCCGTAAGTTCAAAGGTGCGATCACGGCCTATGTACTTCCAGATCGAAAAATTGCGGCTCGAATTGTAGGCTCCCTTATCCCCCCTGATATCGGCGCTGTCGGCATTGGCCAGAAATGGGTCGGTAGGCCAGAAGAATTCCATCACGTCGGGGTGTGCGCGATAATTGGACCGGGTGCGGAAAGTGTTGAAAAAGGGATTCAGGATATCGACGTCGAACTGCAATTCGAAGATTCCTTCAGGGCTGTTCCCTTTCACATAGAGATTGGAGAGCCAGTCCAGGTTCCCCGGCACCAGCCAGAATCGGCCTGAATTGATGATCTTGTTGCAGGCTTCTTCCGATTTGGCATACTGTTCAATCCAGAGGTAGAAATCGGCCATGATGGCCCATACCGAATACTTGGTGATCCGTCCCTTATCTTCAGCGACGTTATCGTAAGAGAAAGGGATGTGTTTCTCAGCTTCGAGGAGGTCGGCTTCAATCTGATCCCAGATGGCCTGCCGTTCCGCTTTGCCGGCTGTTATGGTCTGCAAATCGGAATTGGTGGCTTGGAGGATGAGCGGCACACGGTCAAAGGTGCGGGTGAGGTAAAAGTACATCAGTGCCCTGATGGTCAAGGCTTCGGCCCGGTACTGGTTCATCAGTACCGGGGAAAAGGAAGCATCCAGTTCCAGAATAACAGGTGCCCTTTCGAGCACATTGTTGCAGTAGTTGATGGTCCGGTACAGTGAATTCCATTTGCAAAATCCGTTGGTCGATTTGATATCCCCCTGCCATATCAGGATAAAGTCCTGGGATGTGTTGTTAAAGCGCATCAGCATGTCGGCCCTGATTTCACCCCAGTAGAACATCAGTTCGGTAACGCTCAGTGAGCCTGAAACGTTATTTCCAAGCATGGAAGCATAACACCCCATCACGCCGGCTTTCAGGTCAGCCTGTGAATTCCAGAATTCGTCAACGATCACCCCGTCCTCGGGTTCAAGATACAACCAGTCGGAGCAGGAACCGGCCGCAACCAGGAAGGCCAAACCCAGGACAATATTCAGGATTCGTTTCATTGCTTTTCGGTGTATTGTTGTTTTTTCCATAGCACCTCTCCTCCGTTATAAAGTGATGGCAAGAATAAAGGTCACGTCCCGGGAACGGGGCGTGTTGGAATCGTCGTATCCGACCGTGTAGATCACATCGTCGGCCGACCGGATGGTAATCTCCGGATCCTGCCCGCTATAATTGGTAAAAGTCAGCAGGTTGTTAAGGGTTGTTGAAACCCTGATGCTTTTACAGCCCAGTTTTTGAGCGAATTTTCCGGGAACACGGTAGGTCAGTGTGATGTATTTCAGGCGGAGGAAGGAACCGTCTTCCACGAACCTGTCAGAACCGACGTAATTATATCCGGTACGGTAAAGCGCACGGGGAATATCGGTCTCATCGCCCGGCTTTCGCCATCGTCGCAACGTCGATCTCAACTGGTTGTCATAGCTGAACATCGCTTCTCCAAACATCCGGGTCCTGTTGATGATGTCATTGCCATACCGGTAATAGAAGAAACTGTTTAACGAAAAATTTTTGTATGAGATCATGGAACCAAAACCGCCGGTAAAGGCGGGATTGGCGTTGCCGAGGTAAACGATGTCGCTGGCATTGATATTGCCGTCGTGGTTCACGTCTTCGTACATGGCGTCGCCGAGTTCAAAATAGTAGCGGGTATTATCGAAATCGTACACCATTTTAACCTCCTGCCCGTTGGGGTTGGTGATTTTGTTTCCGTCGGCATCGCGGGCGATCAGCATCTCTTCGGTGGTATATACCCCCTTGTAACGGTACCCGTAAAACGAACCTGCCGGATTGTCAATCTGCGCGATATTCTGATATAAACCGTTACTGATGGTAACATTCCTGACATTGGAATAATCGTCGGCCAATTCGCGGAGTACATTGTAATTCCGGGCAATATTGATGTCAAAGGTCATTTTGAAATCTTTTTTAAGAACGGGCACAGTCTTCAGGGAAAAGTCATATCCCACGTTATCCATGGCTCCCAGGTTGACAATGCTTTTGGATGAATATCCCGATGAGGATTGGACCGGAATATTGTATCCGAACATATCCTTGGTTTTGTTGAGGTAATAGTCGATTTCAAAATAGATGCGGCTGTCGAAGAAGTCAGCGGTGATTCCGTAATTATAGGTATGAATAGATTCCCACTTCAGGCTTTTGAGTGCCATGTTGGAAGTATAGATAGCGCTGTTTCCCAAATAGTTCCAGTTAAAGGAGCCGATATTGCTGAAGAACATGCCTTCGTACCGTGGCGGATTGCCGTTTTCGCCGTAGCTGAACCGGAACCGCAGATCATTCATCCATCGGCTGAAGGGTCTCATGAACTCTTCGCCGGAGAGCCTCCAGGCCAGGGAGAGGCTTGGGAACCATGCAAACCGGTTGTACTCGTCAAAACGGGAGTTTCCTTCGTAACGCACTCCCCCGCTGACAATATAGCGGTCGCCGTATTTGTAATTCACCATCAGGGCTGATCCGATGTCGCGTCCCCGGGTGCGTTCCGACCCGGGTCCCAGTCCGCTTTCATTCACTTTGGAAGGATTCGACGGATCCTGCTGGCTCGGGGAAACGGTATTGGAAGTGGTAATCCGGTAAGCATTCCCGATCCGCTCGTTGGTCATGAGGTTCCACGAAGAGGAGAGATCGTGCTTTCCCCCGAAGTTCCGGGCATAGGTCAGCATGTTGTTGGAATAGATATAGTAATTGTCGCCGTCAAAATCATACGCCCTGTTTACCGATAAATCGGTCCAGGCCTTCCCCGTGGCCGTTTGAGGGAGGAAAGTCTTGTTTTTGTTGGTATTGACATCGAAGGAGATGTCAAAGGTATACCGCAATCCCTTGAGAATATCGTAATAGAGGGAATACTTGGTGGTGATCCTATCGTTAAGGATCCGGTTAACTCCGTCATTTGCCATCGCCACAGGATTGTAAGTACCCGGATAGGTACCCTGGGCGTTGCTTTCGGGAGAGAAGTAATTTCCGGTCAGATGGCCGTAAGCGTCGTATTCATAGATTGACATGTTGGGCATTTTCTTGTATGCCACACTCCGCAAATCGCTCCGGTAATTCGCATTCGTATTGCTGTGGGCGATGGAGAAGTCAGCACGCATTTTCAGCTTGTCGGAGATGAAATAATCGAGGTTCAAACGGGAAGACAACCTGTTCATGTCGGTACCGCGCGTTGTTCCCACCTGGTCCTGGTAATTCACCGAGAAGCGGTAAAACGCCTTGTTGCCCCCTCCGGTGATTGAAAAATCGTAATTGCCGGTACGGCCGTTGCGGGTGATGGCTTTCATCCAATCGGTATTGGCGCCGTAGTTATAAAAATAATAAGGATCATTGGCCGAATAGAGGAACTCTTTACGGAGGCTGGTATTCAGCGGGACGTCATAGGAATTCTGGTAGGCTTCCAGGATCATGGTGGAGTATTCGTCACCGTTGAGCATGGGGATATGCCCGGGATTTTTGGAGAAGGTTCCCCGGTAATTGAAAGAGATGACCGGTTCCCTTCCTTTGGCTCCCCGCTTGGTGGTAATCATCAACACCCCGTTGGCGGCCTTGGTTCCCCACAGGGCGGTGGCGGCGGCATCCTTTAAAACGGTGATTTCCATGATATCGTCGACAGGGATGTTCAGCATCTGGGAATACCCCTCTTCGTTGGCCGTGCTGAAACTGAAGTCGGAAGAGATGGACACCTCATAGGGAATGTTGTCCACGACAATCATCGGATTGGAGTTGGCCGAAAGGGTGCTCACCCCCCGGATGCGGATTGACATTCCGGCGCCGGGGTCACCCGAGTTGGAGGCTATATCCACCCCCGACAAACGCCCCTGCATGGCTTCATCGATCGAAGAAGCCTGCACATCTTCAAACTCCCTGGCGGAAAGACGGGCCACCGGCATGGCCAGGTCACGCTCCTGAATGTTGACCATACCGATATTGGTCACCTTCTGCGCAACCACATCAATGGCCTCAAGGGTATAAACATCTTCTTCCAGAACCACGTCAATCCTGTTCCTTCCCCTGACTTCCAGAATCTGTTCCTTGAAACCGACAAACGAAAATTGAAGTTTATTGGCGGCGTCGGTCATCGAAATGACATACTCTCCATCGATATTGGTGGAAGTCCCCGTGGCAATACGGTTGTTCCTGTCCATCTCTACCACGGTCACCCCCGGAAGCCCTCCGGTCTGATCGCTCACCTTTCCGCGGACAATGAAACGAGTCTGCCCGAAAACCGTAGCCGTAAACAGGAGAAGCTGTATACCTGCCAATAGGATTGTTCGTTTATTCATGTCGAAGCAGATTTAGGTCAATAAGTCAGATAGTTGTCAATCACATGGACAATAGCCCTGTTCCCCAAAATATTGTAGGTGGTGGTGGAGCTGGTAATCACATTCGCGGTACGCCCTTTTTCATCGGTAATGGTGATAGAGCCGGGATTTCCCTTCGCGCAGTTCACAAAAAGGGTAGCATAGGTTCCGTCATCGAGTTTCCTGTAGGTGGTGTATTCTCCCACACTGCTCTCTCCCACGGGAATATTCCCTTTAACGATATGGTATTTCAGGAACTGGCCCAGCGCCATATTGTCCTCCCCGAGGACATTTTCGTTGCCATTGGGTGCAAAACTCGCCAGGGGTTTCAGGACGCCGCTGTTGGCAGCGGAGGTCATGGCCGGGTCGTTGGGCAAAAATACGGTGATGACATCCGTATTGGGGATGTCCTTGATCGCCCGGGTGGTTGCATTGAAAATACAATCGGGAACATAGACCGTTTCACCGTCATCGTTGAAATAGTTGGCGGCGGCGATTTTTTCGAGGTAGCGCAACAGGGTGGTGGCACGTAACCGGGAAGTCAAGGAGGATACCGAAAGGATCTCACCGATATTGCCGTTGGAAAAAAGCAACGGTTTGTCCAGGGTGTAGGATCTTCCGTTTTCGGGCTTACTGTCAATGGCCGAGGTGATCCTGGGACGCTGGGCGGGAGGATTTCCTCCCGCCGAAATCTCACCTTTGTTGTATTTGATATATTCGTCGCCATAGGTTTTGAGGACACCCGTTCCGTTGATCAGGTCAACACCGTCGGCCATCATTTCCACATTCTGCAGGACAATGTGCATGTATATAAACCGCGACAGGGCTGTCCTGGGATGGGTCCCGAGGTCCGGCCGGTTCGGGTCGTCGGTGAATTCCCACGCCAGGGACGCCGGATTATATTTAAAACCAGCCTTTGTCATCTGATCGTTGGTCACCAGAAACAACAGGTAACTGCTGATCGGGTTTTTCAGGGTCGCAATCAGGGGTTCGAGATCATACAGTGCCTGGTACATCAGCGAATAGTCGGGATTCAGGATGATATCGCCCAGGACGGTGTTGAAGGCATTGGTATTCTGGACATGGTTGACGACATAAAAGATCCCGTTGCTGCCGATTTTTGCCTTGATGACATCGGCATTGGCATCGAAACGCGCCTCTTCACCGTAAGGGTTGGTGGTGATGGCAAATTTCGAAGGCCAGACCGTGGTGCGGAAGAAATGGGCGTTGACAAACTCCTGAATGACAAATGCCGGCATCTCGGAAAGGGAGTTGTAGCCGAACCTGAAAAATTTATCGTTGTAGAATTTCGTCATGGCCTCGTCCGACGGGGCAAAAAGTGTCCATCCGTCAATCTGGGCATCCATCTCCGATCCTCCCCCGAATTTGAGGAAATTTTCACAGTTCAGGGCAAAACTGGCCTGCGGATAATCTTTGATATAAACTTCTTTTCTGATGCCTGAGGATTGTTCGTATTTCAGCTGAAAAGCCTCGCCGGCCAGCGTATAGCTCACCATGTACCTGTTCAGGAGATCCCGGAATTCATCGCATTCATCCGTTTTGGCCAGAATCTCCTCCAGGTTGTCCAGGGGAACAATCACCCTGTCAACAACATGAATGATCCCGTTTTCGGCCCAGAGATCCCTTTTTACTACCCGGGCATCAGACACATTGAAATCAGTGAGCTCCGCATCGGGATAGAAATATTTGTAATCGGCGGCCAACAGGTTCTTCTTCGCCATGAAGCTGCTGGTAAAGACGGGAATGTTCTTCTGGTTATAGTCATCAAGTTCAAAATTACCGCGCACCGAAACTTCCGACTCCACGGCATTCATATCAATAACATCGCGTGTCACCTGCGCAACATGGTCAAAATCGGAGTAAACCCACTTGTAATTCAACGTAGTCCGTTTAAATGCCAGGTCGGTTTTGTTTTCAGGGGTCACGAGCGCCGAGGAGGTCTGGAAATCATCGATTTGTTGATAAGATGCCGCACTGACACACATTGAATAGGTTACGATTTTGGTGGCCAACTCAGCGGGGATCTCTTCAACGGAAGCAAATCCGTTTTCAGCCAGAAATTTCGTGAAAGCTTCGTCGGTAGGTGCAAAAACCGTATAATAACCGGCTCCTTTCAGGGTTTTGTCATAGCCCGATTTATCGACACAATACAGATAACGGGTAAAAACCCCCGAATCCTGCAACTGCTGATAAATGGGAGGAGCCAGAAATTCGGGCCTTGCATAATAGTCCTTTTGAGGATCACATCCGGGAAACCCTCCCGAAATGATTATCACCCATATGAATACCAGCAAAGAAGATTTTTTCTTCATTTTTTTGTTTTTTCCTTTTTCGTTAATCCACTATACGATTTTTCCGGCAAATCAGATCAGGCCGGCAGGGAACAATGACACCTGACAAATCATAAGCTTACAGGTCATTTTTATGTCACAATGATCAAAAAACAAATGTATTTATTTTTTTTAATAAATCAATCTGAGCGGGGGTATCCGTTTCGGGCGCAGGGAGCGGAATTGGGGTAAAGGAAGCGGGCTGCCCACCGGCATCCTGTCAGGCCGATTCTGAAAAGCGGGCCAATACCCTGGATGCATAGGTTTTGGATACCGGAATATCGGGGACTTCCTCATGGTCGAGGACCAGAAAGATGCCATTCTGTTCCTTTCTGAGTACTTTCACCTTGTCAAAATTAACAATGGCAGAGCGGTTGCAACGTACCAGTGAAGTGTGGACAAATTTGTTTTCGATGGTTTTCAGCGTGTTTCTGATCATGAAAGCGGCCATTTTCCCTTTGTTCAGGTAAAATACCCTGATGTAGTTATCGGCCGATTCGATCCAGAAAACCTGGTCGTGACGCACCGAAAGCCGGAGTTCCTTCTTTTCATCAGTAAAGTTAAGCATCTGGTTGAGGGGAATTCCCGGTTCAGTTTTGCCGCTGTTGAGAATCTCCAGCTTTTTAACCTTATCCCGCAGGGCAAAATAAAGCCATAGAATGGAATAGGGTAACAACAGGACCAGGGAGGTATTGATAAACGATTGCCGGAACATCTCCCTGAAGGATCTCAAGTCGTGGAGGATCATCCTTTCAAAAAGAGTATAGAACATGGCCATGGCCACAATCTCTGCAAGAATCCACAGGGCATACTGCCACATCAGCAGCCCTTTTTTACGGCCATGGCGGATCATGAGAATCCTGCTGACCACTACCACGAGCACGCCGGTGAGGATAATCATGCTGGAAAAGAGAAAAAACATGATTTCAGAGACAGGAAACCAGTTTTGCGCACCAAAGGGCTGGTAAATATTGATAAATACCAGGGCAAACAGTGCTGTAAAGAATATCAGCCGGGTGATATTTCCCTTTTCATAGAGGTATTCCGGGATTCTCTGATTCATATGCTCATGAAATTGCTTTTCCCCGATACTCCGGAAGCAGGATTTCATCGGTAAAAGTAGCCTATTCTCCCTATTTAAAAAAGGGTTCTTCTCATCATTCACCCCATAATGGCCCCTTTTATCCCTGTATGACGGTTTATTCCCCCTTTGACGGACACCCGTCCCATTTATTTGGAGCCCTTTGTTTTGTGGTTTTGTTTTGCAAGGAAAGGTTCTCCTGCGAGGATGGCCTGATTGAAAAAAAATAGAAATGGGCGAACGTTTTTTGGAGCCCGGAGGGTGGTTCAAACCCTTCAGTAATGGTCTCAGGGCTGATGAGGAATCACGTGGATTCCGGGTTGAGCAGTTTGTTTTTGAATCGGCGGGTGCGGGGCCTGCCGGAACAATCCAGGACGAGTTGTTAAGGCAGGATGAGGCTGTCGAGGAAAACCGCAGGTTCAACTATCCTATATTTATCCCCCGGAAAACAAATTCCGGGAAAAGAGTTCTTCTCCTGCTCCATGGTTTAAATGAACGGTACTGGGATAAATACCTGGTATGGGCAGAATACCTTGCACTCAACACGCGAAACCCAGTCATTCTCTTCCCGATAGCCTTTCATATGAACCGGGGACCTTCAGCCTGGCTAAATCCAAGAAGCATGAACCAGTTAGCAGAAATCCGCAGGAAAAAATCGGGCAATCCCGGATCGCTCAGTTTTGCCAACGCCTTACTCAGCGAACGGCTGACGGAAGAACCCCTCAGATTTTATCAGAGTGGCAGGCAAACCATCGGGGATATCCTGAAGCTTACCCGTCAGATCGGTGAGGGAAAACATCCGCTTTTCCCCCCCGGAACGGAAATCGACCTGTTTGCCTATTCCATAGGCTCCTTTCTTGCAGAAATCATGCTGATGGCCAACCCCGGGAACCTTTTTTCCTCTACCCGGCTTTTTATCTTTTGCGGAGGAGCCATATTCAGACACATGTACGGTGAATCGAAACATATCATGGACAAAGTGGCCTATGAACGGGTGCTCCGGTTTTATTGTGAAGAATGGTTTACCCTGGTGTCCAACGGGAATCCCCGGACCGATAATGAGGACGACCGATTGATCAGGGCTTTCAATGCCATGATCAGGCCTGAAATCCATCAGGAGGAGAGAGAACGTTTTTTTGATTCCTTTAAAAGCAGGATTTCGGGGATCTCCCTTCTGAAAGACAAGGTAATGCCTTATTCCGGAGTGGAAGCCTGTATGGGTAAGAAGCTTGCCGGTGAGTGTTTTGAACTGCTCGACTTCCCTTTCGAATACAGCCATGAAACACCTTTTCCGGCCACGGGACGTGCCGACCTACCGCTGGTGGAGGCCTCCTTCCGGGAGGTTTTCCGGAAAAGCGCCGCTTTCCTGGCCTGAAAGTGAGGAGAAAAGTATATTCTGAAAAACTTGAAATTCAGGCAGGAAAACCGCAGACATGGACAATACTTCCATAAATCGGGCTCATGGTCGAGGACCAGAAAGATGCCATTCTGTTCCTTCCGCAGGATTTTGACCTTTCCAAAGTTGACCACGGTGAAGCGGTTGTAATGTTCCAGCGAAGTGTGGACAAATTTGTTTTCGATGGTTTTCAGGGTGTTCCGGATCTCCGGTTTCCTGACCTTGTCCCTCCGGGAGGTTTTCCGGGTGGTTTGACCCGAAAATCGTTCAGCACGTAGTTAAAAGGGTTAATTTTGTGATAAATAAACCAGGCATGAAAATGGAAATCGTGATATCGCTTCTGGCAGTGGTCATTCTGGCCGGGTGCCAGGCCGGACCATCCGGACAAACCGGAGGAAAAACATCGGAAGAATACGCATCGGTGCGGCAGGTGGAAAGCGGAAAGCCGGTTCACGTCATGCTGACCAGTTACAGCACCACCCTGCGTGCCAATGGCGCCGACCAAACGATGATGCGGCTCACGGTGGCCGACAGTCTGGGCAGGGAGATCCTTTCGGCAAAGGATACCATCAGGATTACGATTGACGGAGAAGGCACAATGACGGACCTGCGGGGAAAACCTTTGGAAATCACTGCCGACACGGCAGGCAGAACGACGGCACAATTCATCCTCAAGGGAGGAGAAGCCGCATTTTATTTCGTCACCGGCACCACACCGGGGAAGGTAAAGGTGGAAGCCTCCTCCGGAAAGCTGTGGCCCGGCTCCCACGAGTTGCACACCCTTCCGGGCGATTTTCTGATGATGACGCCCGACGAAAGCCAGCTCCCACGCACCACCAAACCCATTGACCGCATGATCGGCGCCGACATCTCATGGCTTCCCGAGATGGAGGACCAGGGGCGCAAACTCTTCGACAACGGGGTGGAAAAAGATGGCATCCTCCTGTTGCGCGACCATGGCTTTAACACTGTCAGACTGCGGATTTTTGTGAATCCCGGAAATGAAAAGGGCTATTCCCCGGGAAAGGGGTACTGCGGACTTTCACATACCCTGGCGATGGCCAAACGGGTAAAGGAAGCGGGAATGGAGCTGTTGCTCAACTTTCATTACAGCGATTACTGGGCTGACCCGCAGCAGCAGAACAAGCCGCAGGCCTGGGCCAGCGGGAATTTCGGCGCGCTGAAGGATTCCCTGGCGGTCCATACGGCCAGGGTGTTGCTCGCGCTGAAATTGCAGGGAACGATGCCCGCCATGGTGCAGGTGGGTAACGAGATCAACCACGGGATGCTCTGGCCCGACGGGCATATCGGGAATCCCGACAACCTGGCGGCCCTGCTTCGGGCCGGGGTGGAAGCCATGGAATCGGTCGACCCCGCGATACCCGTCATGATGCACATAGCCCTCGGCGGACAGCATGACGAGTCAGTCTTCTGGCTCGACAACATGATCGCCCGGGGCGTCCGGTTCGACATCATCGGGCTCTCTTACTATCCGCGGTGGCACGGAACCCTCGACGACCTGAAAGCCAATTTGCTGGCACTTGCGGAACGGTACCACAAACCCCTCAACGTGGTGGAATACTCCTGGTACAAGAAGGAAATCCACGACATTGTCTTCAGCCTTCCCGGCGACATGGGCAAGGGCACCTGCATCTGGGAACCCTTCCGCTGGGGAGAGACCACCACAAGCCGCCAGGGAGAAGTGAATGATTTGCTCCGTATTTACAATGATATTGCAGCCCGGTATCTGACCCCATGATGCCGGCCATGCAGGGCCTATTGAAAATTCCCGGATCAAAAGCAACTTTTTGGCATTGAATCCCGTCTAAAGTAATAAATACCATTCCACAGCAAAATGAAACACTTGTTAATGACATTGGCCGTGACCATCCTCATGATGGCAGCCGCCTGCAGCAGTGACAACGGTGACCATGCCGAACCGGCAGCCATAACCCTGGTGAAAACCATCCCGGGAGGTTGTAACAACATGGGATTTGTTAACCAGAAGAGCGCCGCCGCGGAAAGTAGCGACACGGTGATTTTCAGCATCCGGAAGGATACCCTGGTTATGTTCACCGGCATCAATTACATCTGCTGCGCCCCCTTCAGAACGGAACACATACTCCTGAACGACTCCCTCATCGTCACGCTCACCGACCAGTGCAACTATCCGCAAGAAAACTGCTATTGCAGATGCATGTGTTATTACACCTGGGAGTTTCTTTTTACCGGTTTTCCGGATGGCACAAATCCCGGATTCCGGGTAATCCTGGATGATCCGCGGCAGAAAGAACCGGTAACCCTTTTTAAGGGAAGCGTTACATTTTGAGATAATTTCCTATTTTTGGCTGAAATCGGACCCGGAAAGGAATGACGAATTTCCGCCGGGATTATTAATTTAACCTGTAACCTATGAAGAAACTATGGCTCCTGGTGGTCATGTGCCTGGCTTTGGCATCCTGTACCCAACAATCCTGGGAAAAAACGCAGAACGGGGCGGTCATCCGGCTGAAAGCCGCTTCTAAAAGTGAAGCATCGACGGTGAAGGTCAGCGTCGTCAACGACAACATCATCAGGGTGACCGCGGTTCCCGGGAAAAGCTTCAGCAAAGCCGGAAGCCTGGTGGTCATCGATCAGGAGACAACACCGCAGTTCACGGTCCTCAAAGAGGAAGGATCCATCATTGTGGCCACTTCCGGGGTGAATGCCAGGGTGTCGCTGGCCACTGGGCAGGTCACCTTCACCGGTGAAGACGGAAGCTTGCTTTTACAGGAGCGGGAAGGAGGACGCCGTTTTACACCCTTCGAGGCGGAAGGCACCCAGGGGTACACCATGCAGCAGGTATGGGAATCGCCCGCCAACGAAGCCTTTTTCGGGCTGGGACAGCACCAGTCGGACGAGTTCAACTACAAAGGGCGCAATGAGGAGCTCTTCCAGTACAACACCAAGGTATCGCTTCCGGTGGTGGTTTCCGACCGCAATTACGCCATCCTGTGGGACAACTACTCCCTTTCCAGGTTTGGCGATCCGCGTGAATATGCCAACCTTGACCTTTTCAAACTTTACAATGCCAAAGGAGAAGAGGGCGGATTGACAGCCACCTACCTCACCAATTCCGACCCCGGAAACATCTTCGTGGAAAGGACGGAAGCCGCCATAGACTACGAAAATCTGGAGACAGTAAAGAATTTCCCCGAAGGGTTCCGCTTCAACAATTCCACGATCGTCTGGGAAGGAGAAATGGAACCTGCCGAAAGCGGCCTCTTCCATTTCAAGCTTTACTATGCCGGCTACACGAAGGTGTGGCTTGACGGGGAGCCGGTGGTTTCCGAGCGGTGGCGTACGGCCTGGAATCCAAACAGTTATAAGTTCAAGAAGGAGATGGAAGCCGGCAGGCGGTATCCTGTGAAGGTGGAGTGGCGACCCGACGGCGGGATCTCCTACTTAGGGCTGAAGGTACTGAGTCCCCGTCCTGCGGAAGAGCAGAACGCCCTTTCCTTCTGGTCGGAAATGGGGGACCAGATCGACTACTATTTCATCAGGGGGAACAACAGTGACGAGGTGATCAGCGGCTACCGCACCCTTACCGGGAAAGCGCAGATCATGCCCAAATGGGCAATGGGATATTGGCAGAGCCGCGAGCGTTACAAAACCGGCGACGAGTTGCTGGAAGCCGTCAACGAATACCGCCAGCGCGGCATTCCCCTCGACAACATCGTCCTCGACTGGTTCTACTGGCCCGAAGACTCCTGGGGATCGCACCAGTTCGATGCCGCCCGTTTTCCCGATCCCACGGCTATGGTCGACAGTGTCCACCGCCTCAACGCCCGCATCATGATCTCAGTATGGCCGAAATTTTATTATACCACCGACCATTACAAGGCTTTCGACGGAAAAGGGTGGATGTACCGCCGGGCCACCCGGGACAGCATCCGTGACTGGGTCGGCAGAGGGTATATCGGCTCCTTCTATGATGCTTACAACCCAGAAGCCCGGAAACTCTTCTGGAACCAGATGAAGGAGAACCTCTACCCCAAAGGTTTTGACGCCTGGTGGATGGATGCTTCGGAACCCGACATCCTTTCCAATGCCAGCATCAACTACCGGAAGTCGCTGATGACTCCTACTGCCCTGGGGCCTTCCGCGAAATATTTCAACGCCTATGCCCTGGTGAATGCCGAAGCCATTTACAACGGCCAGAGGGAAGCCGATCCTGACCGGAGGGTTTTCCTGCTCACGCGCTCGGGATTCCCCGGATTGCAGCGCTATTCCACGGCCACCTGGAGCGGCGACATAGGCACCCGCTGGGAGGATATGAAAGCTCAGATCTCCGCCGGACTTAATTTCGCCATCTCGGGAATTCCCTACTGGACCATGGACATCGGCGGCTTCTGCGTCGAAAACCGTTACACCCGGGCACGGGAAGGTTCCGAAGACCTTGAGGAGTGGCGCGAGCTGAACACCCGCTGGCACCAGTTCGGGGCATTCTGCCCCCTCTATCGCAGCCACGGACAGTTCCCCTTCCGCGAAATCTACAACATCGCCCCCGAAAACCATCCCGCCTACAAAACCATGGTATGGTACAACAAATTCCGTTACCGGCTGATGCCCTATGTCTATACCCTGGCAGGCATGACCTGGCATAACGACTATACCATCATGCGGCCCCTGGTGATGGACTTCAACGGTGACATAACCGTCAATAACATCGGCGACCAGTACATGTTCGGTCCCTCGCTGATGGTGGCCCCGGTGTATGAATATAAAGCCCGCACCCGGGAAGTCTATTTCCCGGCGGCTACGGGATGGTACGACCTCTATTCCGGACAATTCCTGACCGGAGGGGAGTACCGCACCGTCGACGCTCCCTATGAGAAAATGCCCCTTTATGTGCGTGAAGGAGCCATCCTCCCCTTCGGACCCGAAATCACCAGTACCGCTGAAAAAGCAGCCGACCCCGTCACCCTGTACGTCTACACCGGCAGGGATGGCGCTTTCACCCTCTACGAGGACGAAGGGGTCAACTATGACTATGAAAAGGGGGAATTCAGCACCATTCCCATCACCTGGGACGATGCCGCCGGAAAGCTCACCATCGGGGCACGCCAGGGATCCTGGAACGGGATGCCCGAAACCCGGACCTTTAACGTGATGTGGATCTCCAAAGAGCAGCCGCAAGCTTTCGACCTTTCGGCAGTTCCCCGGGCTTCGGTGACTTATGACGGCACCGCCGTATCGCTGCTAAGAAATCCCTGACCTCAACGGACTGCTTAACAGGTGGAGATCCGTACCCGACAATGTAAGACGCCCCGGAGGATTACCCCTCCTGAAAGAGAATTTCCACGATCCTGTATAACCGGAAACCCCTGCTTTTGGTAAATGGAACAGGGTTGTGAATGGCCGGGAAATGAACCGCTGATGCGGCAGTACCACGACGAGGAATGGGGAGTGCCTTGCACGACGAACGTTAACTTTTTAAATTCCGGGGAGCGCATTGACTACATCTCTCTTTGTGCAAGGTAAGCACTAATGCCTGGTCTCCGCTATTGGCAGATCCGGTGTTGAAACCCGTCGAACTCATCCCGTTTTCGCAGAATTCGTTTCCCCGCTGCTCTGCGTTGGGGAGTTTCAATTTCTGGTACTGGAGGGATCCCAGGGGGGGACTGAGCTGCCAGAATTCTGATTACCAAACCCACCAGGGAGCCTTTGCATATTCCGCATACACCAGAATATCAAACAGGGCGTGGGCAGCCACCGAAGGCCAAACACTCCGGGAAAAATGCCTGAGTGCGGAAAATAAAATCCCCACGATAAAAGTCCAGTAAGCCAGAAACCAGACATCAACAGTCGAAGGGACCGCTGGGGAGAGAAAGAGGCTACATTTGTACCCGGTATGCGCCAGACTGCTGAATACAACCGATAACAGTCCGTTGACAGGTCTGACGTATTCCTGGATGAATCCCCTGAATACCAGCTCCTCCGTGCTCCCGATCAACGCAGCAACCAACGTGAAGAAGAAGAAAGAGCCGGGCAGGAGGCTGATGTCGAGGTACCTTCGGTACAGGAGGGCAACGAGCACACCCATGAGGGAACCCACCAGGAGGTACAACCAGGTCCTCCCTCTGTGAATCGCTTCTCCCGTTATTTTTTTAAGATCACCGGGTGAGCTTAGATTGCTGCTGAAAATAAACGCCGGAACCAAAAGCCCCAGCAGTGCCACCCATCTTGCAGGAAACTCATAATGGATAAACCCTGCAAATACCATGCACGCCAGGCTGCTTACTACAGCCTGCAACAGCAACCGCCGGTTTTTCTTAAGCATTGTTAAAGACCGGAAAACTTTCTTTTATGAATTCTGTTCCGTTGAATTTGGTCCAGGAACCTGATGATGATGATCAGCGGAATGATCAGCAACAGCCAGCCCGATCCCAGACAGAAGCCTTGGTTGGCCACAATGCGCGTTCCGGACAGGGCATTTTCGATTTCAGCTTTGTTTTCCTGAAGATAGGTATCAGGCAGGGACAGGTATTCCAGGTTTGTCAGTGTTTTAATGGTTTCGATGTCGGTTACTGAATCGGTAATGATCAGCCCGCGGAGGTTTTCCAATGTGGCCAACCTTTGAAAACTGCTCACGGTGTCGTTGTCAATTATTTCGATGACTTCCAGTCGGGGGTTCGATGATATAAAAGCATCGAATTCTTCCTGGACGACCTTTCCGTCAACAGAGATCCAGCGGAGTGCGGGCAATCTGATCTGACCGGGATCAACCACCCTTTCCACGCCCGTCACCGACACAACTTCCAGCTTCTGGTGGTTGTTAATCAGATCACCATGCAGGATCACATCGGGTCCGAACACCAAGAGTTCTTTCAGCTTTTCCAAAGGATTCAGGATGGCCAGGTCAAAGGTCCCTGATTTGTTGATCACCACTTTTTGGATCTGCCGGTTGTTTGCCAGGAACTCATTGGTCAGGGAGACATTTCTTTCTACGTCTGACAGAATAATCTGTTTCAACGAGGGAATTGCCGGCAGAGGTTCACTGAAAATAGTGTCTCCGGGTGTCGTCATCAGGATTTCGAGATTGGTCATCCCGGATAAAATTCCGTAATCATCGGGGTTAAGAGTGGGTCCGATCAGATACCGGGGATTGAAAACCTGAAGTATGCCCGATAGGTCACTCAGATTTCCGGAGTAAAGAAATCCCACATCCGGTTTGTCTTTGACAACACTTTGCAGAAAGGGCAGGAAATTGCCGGGAGATTGTGAATTGATGCTGATAAACTGAAGGTTTGAAAGGTCCCATTCCTCCGGATAGGCGGACCATGAATTCATTATGCCGCTATCGGGGAGTTCAATCAGGAAAATTTTTCCATTAACAAACACAAGGTTGTCGTCCCGGTTGAATGAGAACTTAGTTGTTGCCATGTCCCCGTTCCAGACAAAAACAGCCTCATCGCACGTAAACAGGTCTCCGTTGCTGCCCAATAATGCGGCAGGCTGAAGGCTGTCCGATCTGGTGCTGACCAGATAGAAGGATTTGGTAAAGTTGTTTACATTTTCAATTCCCCGGAATTCAAGCAGGGTGTAGGCTTCCCGCAATGCATTACAGGATGTGAAAAACAGGAGCAGCAGGGCAAGAGAGGATAAAAGGGGGTAACTTGCACGTGGTCCGGGTTTTGAACCGGGAATCAGGTTGTTCATAATTATATTTGTTTATTGAAAAGGCAGACCGGCGATCATTAAGTGCTATACAAGATACAGAATATTCCGGAATAATCAGTGGGTTTTTCCTTTTTCTTATGTTTGAAACTCCCCGTCGCAGAGCGGGCGGGGCATGTGCTCACCGGAATTCCAGGACTTTTATCAACTGGTTTTTAATTCCGGCCAGGTGGGTTGAGTTGAGTGACCGGTCAGGCACGGCTATTTCTACCTTCTGTTTGGCCAGGATTTGAACGGGTGGCCGGCTCATGACCAGAATTTCGTTGCTGAGGAGCAGTGACTCTTCCACGTCGTGGGTGACGAAGATCACCGTCCGCCGGTCGGTTTCCCAGATGCGTGAAAAGGTGCGGATGAGGTTCAGCTTCAGCTTGATATCGAGGCCTTTAAGGGGTTCATCCATCAGGATTACTTCCGAAGGAAAGGCGAAAGCCCTGGCAATGGAGACCCGCTGGCGCATTCCCCCGCTGAGTTTGGCGGGATAATAATCCGCAAAATCTTCGAGTTCCACCAGACGGATAAAACGGTCGGTGATGCTATTGCGTTCTGCAGCAGGCAGGTCTTGCGACAGGACAAAGCCGATATTTTCGCGGACCGTTTTCCAGGGGAGGAGCCGCGGGTCCTGGAAGATATAGGAAATTCTCTGATTTACGAATCCGATGACAGAGCCGCTGTCGGGGGGGATGATTCCCCCGATGATGTTCAGCAGGGTGGTTTTGCCGCATCCCGATGGGCCCAGGATGCAGGTGATCTTTCCCTCATCGAAGCCGATGGAGAAATCCTCGAAGAGGATGATCCCTCCGTATGCTTTGCTGATAAGATGCAGTTCGAGGTGCATAGTCAGAATTTCCAGGCGGTGAGTTGATGTTCTCCCCAGCGGATTATCCTTTCGAAGGCGAAGCTGATTACCACGGCCACGATGGTCCAGGCGATGACGGCGTCGACATTCAGGAAGGTCTGCGCCCCCTGCATGAGGGTTCCGATGCCGTAGCGGGGTTGGCTGAGCACTTCCCCGGTGATGATGGCGCGCCATCCGATGCCCATGGCGCTGGAGGCGCCGCTGATGATGAAGGGCATGATGCCGGGGATGTAAAGCTCCCTGATGATCCGGGTGCGACTTACCCGGTAAAAGGAAGCCATCTCCGTCAGATCCCTGTCCACACTTTTAATCCCGTCGATGACGTTGATGCAGATGAAGGGGAACATGGTGAGGATGGCGATGAAGACAGGCACCGACCCGGGGTTGAACCAGATCAGGGCGAGCAGGATGAGTGCGATGACAGGGATGGAGCGGATGGTAACCAGGATGGGCTGCAGAAAGGCATTAAAACGGGAATGGGTCCCCGCAAGCACCCCCAGGCTGATCCCCAACACTATGGAAATGGCAAACCCGGCAAGGCTCCGCAGTACCGTAGTCCCTACCACCGCCAGGAAACCCTTCTCCCCGAAAAGCCGTAGCGTGGTCACCAGGGTCTTCTCTGGCGAGGGAAGGACAAAGTCAGATCCCGGCAGGAGTGAAAGGAGCTTCCAAACGGCAAGTATGGAAATGACCGAGACAATGCTCCAAAATCGTTTACCTGTAAATGAAATTTTCATCCGGCATTTTTCCCCCGATAATATCGGGATTCATCCTATAAAACACGTCGAAATATTCCCTGACCTCTTCCTCCACGGCTCCGGCCCTTGCAAATTTAAGATTTATCTGCGGAATGGCATGGAGTGCCGCTACGCTGTCGGGCAGGATTCCATAGCGTACGATCAGGGCGGCGGCGCTGTCGGGGTGGCTGTTGACCCATTCCGTGGAAGCGGCATAGCTGTCGAGGAGTTTGCTGACCATTCCGGGTTGGTTTTTCAGCACTTCAGACCGGGCCATAAAGGCGGTTTCGGCAATGGGAATTCCTTCGACGAGGTTCCACTCGTCATTCAGGGAGAAGAGGCGCCGCAGGGCGGGATTGTTTCGGATGGCCAGGGTGGCCAGGGGTTCCGAGATCACCGCCAGCTCCGCCTGCCCGGCATTGACTGCCTGCGCCAGGTCGATGTGGGTGGGGAAACTGTAATCGAGGAGAAGGTCCCGGTCGGGGTCGAGGCCATTTTTCCGCAGCAGGTGGCGGAAGAGCACGTCGGGGGTCATCCCCCGGGCCATCACGTACACCCGTTTGCCCTTCAGGTTTTCCCATTCCGTCACGGCAGTATCTTGGCCTACGAGGTAAAGGGTTCCCCATACCGGGACGGCCACCAGGCGGTAATCCATCCCCTTGTTGTAGGTGATGGCCGCCATGGTTGAGGGAAGAACGGCGAAATGGGCCGTTCCGTCGATCATCATCTTGCGCACCTGGAGGGGCTCGTTGAGAATTTTTACCTGCACCGCGGCGTGCCGGTCGCTGCTGAGGCTGTCGATCAGCCTGATCATCCCCATCGAAGAGGGGCCTTTAAGGGTGGCGATGGTGAAGTGGCCGGCCGGCTCAGGCTCCCCGCACCCCGGCAGCAGAAAGACCATCAGAAGTAAAAAAACGGTAATGAGACGCTCCATGCAAAGGAATTTTCAGCAAATTTACCCAAAACAGAAATAGGTTTTGTATTATAAAACATGTTGTTTGTGTATTCCGCTGCAAATGATTAAACTTGCAGCAAAATAACCAACGATCTGCTGTTTTCTGCGACAGGGGCATTTCTCCTGACAAGGTGCGGCAGGTCCTTCAAAACTGATCCGGAGGATTTCTGATGGAAAAGAGAGTAGGAACCGTATTGATTCAAATCGAAAACCGTGAAAGCGTTCAGCAACTGAACGACATCATCTCCCGCCATTTTGAGATTATTCTTGGGCGCCAGGGGTTACCCCGCGGCAATGGGATGAGTTTGATCTCCCTGGTTCTTGAAGGGTCCACCGATCAGATAGGTTCCCTCACCGGGCAATTGGGCCGGTTGAAGGGCATCCAGGTAAAATCGGTACTCTTAAAGAATTATGATCATGGATAAAAATGTATTGTTGACGGCAGCCCTGGCGCTGCTGATTTCATTTCAGGGAACCGGGCAGGATGCCTGGTTTGACGAGGAACCTGCCGAAAGTGTATTAAGCAAAGCCAGTCCCGACTCCCTCAACCAGGAGCCCATTCCCCTGGGGGAAGTGGAAGTCTCCAGCCTTCGGGTCAACCGCCGGGTGAAAGATGTGCCCCAACCCATGGCGGTGGTGGGCGCCAGCAATTTTCTGAAATTGTCATCGCAGACGCTATCCAACGTCCTGGGGATGGAACCCGGCATTGCCATGGGGCGTGACGGGGCGTGGTCCACCACCATCAACATCAGGGGGTTGGGTGAGAACAGGCTGGTAACGCTGGTCGACGGCCACCGGGTGGAGACGGCCACTGACCTTACCGCCTCCTTCAGCATGATCGACGTCAACGACATCGAACGGGTCGAGGTGATCAAAGGCGCCCAATCCTCCCTCTACGGAACTGGGGCCATGGGGGGCATCGTCAACATCATCACCAAAGCGGGCAATTTTGCCGCTTCCCCCTACGTGTCGGGGAACGCCACCCTGGGATACGGGGGTGTCAACAACCTCCTTAGCGAACATGCCGGCGTCAGTGCCGGGGCACAGAAGTGGGTTCTGCGGCTCAGCGGTACCCATGCCGAAGCCGGTGACCTTCGCACCCCCGAAGGAAAGATTCCCAACAGCCAGTTTACGTCAAACAACGTGACTGCCAAAGCCGGGCTGAAACCTTGGGACAACCATGTTTTCAGGGTGCAATACCAAAACAACTGGTCGGAAGATGTGGGAATTCCGGGAGGATCGGCATTTCCCGGACCGGCAACGGCCACCTACACCGAGATCAGCCGGCATCTTTTCTCGACTTCTTACGAGATCACCGCAATCTCCCGCCTGCTCTCCTCGGTGAAAGCCAACTACTTCACCCAATATATCCAACGCGACGTGGAGATGATCCCCAATACGGTGACCGAGACCAAAATTCCCGCGGGAACGCAGCGGGTCACCCCGGAACGGGTAGTACCCATCGGGAATCACCTGACCCACGGAGGACAGCTCCAGACGACCTGGACACCGGGAGAGAAAAATACGCTCATCGCCGGAGTGGACATCTGGTCGCGCACCATGCGCACTGTCCGCACCAAGTTTATCAGGAACGAAGTAGTCAACCCGGCGGGAACCGTCGTCAAGACCATCAACCTGGTGCGTGGCGAAACCCCGATTCCGAAATCGAGTTTCAGCAGCGGGGGGATTTTCCTTCAGGATGAGGCCCGGCTCTTCAATGACCGGCTCACCCTGATCACCGGCGGAAGGGTCGACGGCATCGTGGTTGAAAACGAAGCGGGTACTGACGTCGACTACCTCATCGTCGACGGCGTAAGAAACGACACCCCTCCCAACCAGCGGATCACCTTTCAGGCAGGAAAAAATAACACCCTCTCCTGGAGCGCTAACGCAGGTTTGCTGTACAAGGCGACCAAAGAGACCGACCTGACGCTCAACCTGGCCCGCTCCTTCAGGGCCCCCTCACTCGAGGAACTCTTCAAATACATTGACCTGGGGAATTATGTCAGTCTGGGCGATCCGGAGTTGAAACCCGAAAACGGTGCCTCGGCCGACCTGGGACTGCGGATGTGGAAGCCGAAGTTCAACCTGCAAGTGAACGGTTTTGTCAACCGGATCGGCAACCTGGTGGTTGAGACCCCCGGGGAGTTTATCTATACTATCAACACCGGTCCGCTGGAGGGAACCCGTGACACCCTTCCTGCGCTGATCTACGACAACGTCAGCAGGGCGATGCTCTACGGCGCCGATTTCGGAATGCAGTACAACGTATGGCCCAACATGGTCGTGGTGGCTTCGGGGTCGGTTGTCAGGGGAAAGGATCTCGGATCGGAAACTGACCTTCCGCGGATTCCCCCGATGAACGGACGGCTGGGAGTGCGCTATACCCTTCCGGAATTGGGAGCGGCGGAACTTACCATGGCCGGTGCCACACGCCAGGATAAGATCGCCGCAGGGGAAAAGGCCACCGGCAGCTACGCCCGGTTTGACCTGGCCTTCACCTCGGCACCCATCCGCCTGAGAAAAACCCGGATCCAGCTCTTCGCCGGCATCGACAACCTCACCGACCGGAGTTATACCAACCACCTGGCTACAAACAGGGGCAGCATCAGCACCGAACCCGGGCGCAACATCTATCTGAGGCTCAACCTGGCGTTCTGATGCAGAAGCAAATGACGCCGTTTTATAGAAGAGAGTAATCTTGCCTCCCCACACCAGAAATTAAGCTGGTTACTTTAAAATAACCTAAAAATCCAAATATTTACAACATTAAGTGTAGTTTTATCATGATAGAACTACATTTGATGTTGTTTCCATCCTGAATGAGGGCGCCGGTTCTTCCGGAGGGGACCTCTATTTTGAAGCGGGCTATACCGCCGGGAAGGTTGACTTTTTCGCCGGGGGAGGTACGGGCTGGCATACCCCTGGCGGCGATTTCGACATCTGCAACATAGGCCTCTCCACGACAAAAGAGATCAGAATCACCGACCACTTCACCGTGCCCCTTTCCGGCAGCGTCATCCTGAATCCCACCACCGATCAACTCTTCGTAGTGGCAGGCATCACCTTGTAACATATACGCCCTGCAGCATGGATTGGAAAGCCGTAGCAACGCTGAAGTCCGGGCATCACCTTGTAACATATACGCCTGCAGCAGAGCGGACGGTCATTGCGCCAGTCGAAATTCCGGTCATTTACGATGAATCCCTCACGGTTTCTGATGGTTTTCCCGATTTCTTCTTACGGAACTGAACAGAAATTCTGCTTTTTTTCCGACATTTGAAGAGTTTTCTATCTTTTAGACAGAGATTTTTATCTTTATGGAACAATAATGTCCAACCTGAATTTATGAGAACGTTTAAATTTTTTTTGCTCCTTTTCGTCCTGTTACTGGGATTTTCAGGGTGCGGAATTTCGGGGAGCAAGAGCTTCAAAGTAGTTTTTGATCCTGAGAAGGAAGTGTCGGGAAAGAAGTTTGCCATTGCCGACATCACGCCCGGGTTGCCTTCCAACTGGGATGAATACAACTTTGTGGTCCTGGAGTTCCGGATCACCACCTCTCAGCGGTTTCATATCGGGTTCACCACCGATTGGGGATACAATGAATTGCGGGTGATGAGCTATGTTCCCGGCGGTTGGAACAAGCTGGCCATTCCGCTGAGGTTTTACCGGGAGCTTCCCGGTGCTGCCGTCGATCTGGCGGCTACCTACAACCAGCCGCGCTACACGGGGTGGATCAACCTGGGAGGCCGGAGGGGTCCCCTGCATGGGGTCGACTCGATAGGAATCCGCATGCGGGCGCCCATCGGCCATTCTGAATTTGAAATCCGTTCCATCGCCCTGGCGGTGGATGATCCCGGTGATGAATACCTCGAAGCAACTCCATCTGTCGACTCCTTCGGGCAGTGGAACCTGGGCGACTATGAAGGGAAAATCCACTCCCTGGAACAATTGCAACAGGAGTGGGCTGCCGAGGAAGCGGAAACGGATTCCGCAGAAGCCTTTGACTACTCCCGATATGGGGGTTACCTCCGGAAACAGGTGAAAGCCACGGGTTTCTTCCGCACCGAAATGGTCGACGGCCGCTGGTGGTTCGTCGATCCCGAAGGATACCTCTTCCTTTCGGTGGGCGTTGATTGCGTCGCTGCCGGAAGAGGCGGCAATGCCAAGGAAGTGGACAAGCGGAGGAACATGTACGGAGAGCTTCCCCCCATGGAACTGCTGTCCGGCAATCTGCAAAACCGGACAGACAACAGATCTCAAAACAGAGCTGAGAACAGGCCTCAAAACCGGGTAGAGAACAGGCCGGACGGGCGGAACGATTACGACTTCGGTCGCTGGAATCTTTACCGCCGCTATGGGGAGAATTTCCGGGAAAAAGGGAATGAGATGGTCATCCGCAGAATGGAGAGGTGGGGAATCAATACCATCGGCAACTGGTCCGACGGGGAGATCATGGCCATGAACAGGAAAGCCTTTATGGTCACCATGCGGACTGCCGGTGTGGAGCGTGGATTGATGGGTTTCGCCGATGTGTATGCCCCTGATTTCCGGGAAAAACTCGAAGAAGCCATGAAGGGTTTTGTGACCCGCTACAAGGACAATCCCTGGCTGATCGGCTATTTCGTGGGCAATGAACCTTCGTGGCTCGACCAGGAAGAACGACTGAGCGAACTGATCCTCAACGGCGGGGATCGCCCCATTAAAACGGAATTTCAGAAATTCCTGCTTTCCGGCGACACGCCGGAGCGACGCCGGGAGTTCATATACGACGCTTTCAGGACCTATCTCAGGGCTGTGAAGGAGGCACAGCTGAAATACGCTCCCAACCATCTCAACCTGGGCTACCGTTTTGGCAGCATCGCGAATATGAGCGAAGAACTGCTGTCCATCTGCAGGGAATCCTTCGACGTGCTGAGTTTCAACTGTTACGACCTGGTTCCGGGGAAAGAGATGATGGACAGGGCCTTGGCAATCACGGGACTTCCCATGATCATCGGGGAGTACCATTTTGGGACGGTCGACCGGGGCTTGGCGCAGTCGCTCTGGCAGGTCGATTCGCAGGAGGAACGGGGCGTGGCCTACCGCTATTATACCGAAAACGGCTATGCCCATCCCGGCCTCATCGGAACCGCCTATTTCCAGTGGAGCGACCAGGACCTTACGGGACGGCGCAATGATGGGGAGAATTACAACTGCGGACTGGTGGATGTCACCGACAGGCCTTATGCGCACCAGGTAAACGCCATGGTGGAAACCGCCAAAAGACTGTATGATGTCCATGCGGGAACGGCGGAGCCCTTCAGCCGGAAACCCCTGCGGGCCCGCGGCCACGGACAAATCCCTGACTTATGGGACGAATAAAACATCAACCTGCGAAAAAAACCTGTTTAATGAAGCTTATGCATCGCCTTAACATTCTGTTCGTGCTTGCTTTGATGGTTTCTCCCTCTCTGTATGCACAAAATAACAATAGTCAGCCCGAAATCGAAGCCTGGGTGACCCATGCCGACCGCTCGGCGCTCTTTGAAAAATCCTCTGAGAAAATAGCATTTACCAACACAGGACGCGGTCGGGGAGGGTTGATCACCATCGATGAATCCCTCCAAATGCAGGAGATTGATGGGTTTGGTTTTGCCCTCACCGGAGGCAGTGCCGAACTGATGATGAAGATGACCCCCGACGCACGCGGCAAACTCCTCAAAGAGCTCTTTGCACGAGATGAGGACCATATCGGAGTAAGTTACATACGTTTGACCATCGGGGCTTCCGACCTGAACAGCTTTGTGTTTTCCTACAATGACCTGCCCGAAGGAGAGACCGATTTCAGCCTGGAGCGCTTCGACCTGAGACAGGACAAGCTGGATGTGATCCCCGTCATGAAAGAGATCCTCGCGATTTCACCTGATATAAAAATCCTGGCTTCCCCGTGGTCGCCTCCCACCTGGATGAAAACCAACGGCAAGGTGAAGGCCGGTTCCCTGAAAACGGAATGCTATGAGGTATATGCCCGCTATTTTGTGAAATACATCAGGGAAATGGAGAAGCAAGGGATCCGGATCGATGCGGTCACTGTTCAGAATGAACCGCTGAATGCCAACAATACGCCCAGCATGCGGATGTCGGCCCGGGAACAGGCAGAATTCATCGGGAAGCACCTCGGACCGGCACTGTCAAAGGAAGGATTGCACACGAAAATTGTCCTCTTTGACCATAACCTTGACAGGCCTGATTATCCGCTTTCCATCCTGAATGATCCGGAAACGGCCCCATATGCCGATGGTTCGGGGTTCCATCATTACGGAGGGGATATGAGCACCATGACCATTGTACACCAGGCCTTTCCTGACAAGCACCTTTACTTTACGGAGCAGATGGTGGTTGAAAGGCCCGGAAGCCCAACCATTGAAATCGCGGCGCAGGTAAAAAGGCTGATCATCGGTGCCACGACCAACTGGAGCCGTAATGTGATTCTCTGGAATTTTGCCGCCGATCCCCTGAACGATCCCCACACCGATGATGGCGGATGTTCCATGTGTCAGGGAGCGGTAACCCTCGATGGGAACATCGTCACCAGGAACCTGGCCTGGTATGTGGTTGCCCATGCTTCGAAATTCGTCACCCCCCGATCGGTCAGGATTGGTTCCACACAACCCGGTGACATGACCGTCAGTCTTACTTCCGACGAGGAACGACGCGAGGTGACACGCGTAGCTCTCTATGAACAGACAGGCACCCTGCCCAATGTGGCTTTCCGCACTCCGGAAGGGAAGATAGTACTGATCGTTGCCAATGATTCAGGGGATGTTTCTTCTTTCAGAATCCGGTACCGCAGCCGGGTGGCCAATGTCCGCCTCGCTCCCGGATCGGTTGGAACTTACGTTTGGTAGCTCATAAACCGGGAGAATCTGAGGATAACCCGCCTTCCAGATGAAGGAACTGTTGTACCATCTTCTTCTTTTTTTATGTGAAGTAAAGCTCTCCGTTTAAAAAACCTGCCATGTTTTCATGCTAAAAGCCAGTCCGGATAATTCTTATGTAAAATATGACCTTTTACTTAAAATCATGCCCATGATGATTGTACAGGATATTATATACCCAAATTACCAATATCTATTCAGAAGGTATTAATATTCAGACGGATGATTTTTCCAAGCTTGTATTTCCGGAATCATTCATCGTCTGACATCTAAATCCATCGGACAGCCCATACGGCTTAATCAAGGGTGATGATGGCAGTCCTGACAATGGCTCAGCGGAGAATGGCCACGGCGCACCAGAGGAAGGAGGCCTGGTCGTGCAGGTCGCCGGTGATACGTGACCGGTCGAGGTAGTATTCCCGGGTGTGTCCAATGGGTGTACCGGCGCACACTTCAGTGACATGGTCATGCTCATCGAAGTGGCCGACCAATGCCAGCCAGCCCTTCCGGCCGCCGCCCCGAAGGTTTCCCGATCGAAACACCCATTCTTCACCCCGGTGATCATCACTCTTTATTCTGGGATTCCCTGCCTTTGTCGATGATTTGCAGCTTGGTGGAGCTTTCGATGGCCTTCATGGCGATATCCTTAACCGTGGACTCGGCGGTAGCCGTTTTCTGGGAGAGTTCCTTCAGGCTGGTTTCCAGATCCTTGATCTTCGACCGGAGGGTTTCAATGATCTGGTCGCGAAGCTTGATTTCCCCTTCATTCTGTTTGGCGGTCAGTTCCCTGTTAAAGCGATACTCCATTTCCAGCCGGTCTGTCGTTGCCTTAATAGCTGCTTCCACCGCCTTGTCAAGTTCTTTGGGGAAGACCGCCGTTTTCTGGCGAAGGTCGTTGAGTTCAGTCTCGGCCACCTTCACGGCTGCTTCCCTTAAGGAAAACTCTTTTTCAAAGGCTACCTTCTTTTCAGCCAGCTCCTTTTCCAGTTTGGCTTTTTTGTCCTCGTAAAGGTCGGCCTCCTTTTTCCGGGTAAGCTTCAGATTGTACTGGAATTCCTCCTCTTCCCGCTGTTTGGCTTTTTTGTTGTCCTCATGCTCCTCCTTCACTTTGGCCTGCACAGTCTCCTGTTCCTTTTTCCACAGCGCCCTTTTTTCAGCCATTTCCACTTCGAACTTCTCCTTTTCGACCCTTATTTTCTCCTCCAGATCGGCCTTTCGCTGGGCCATTTCCGCTTCAAACTGCTCCTTTTTCTCCTTTTGGGCCAACAGCATGGCCGCCAGGGAATCGGCACCTGCTGAAATCTGGTACAGATCCTGCAAGTTTTTCTTTTCCACCTGTATAGCTTGTTGAAGCTCCTCAAAACGGCGGAACTCACCGATGAAGTTTTCGCTGAGTTTATCCAATGAGGCGGCCAGATTCACCTTGAGGGTCGAAATGTTCTTCACGATACCCTCGTTCGAGAGCTCACCGGCATTCTTTACCGCAGTTTCCTGTTTCTCCCGTTCCTGGACTTTCTTAGGCTCTTCCGTTTTTTTCTCCTGAATCGATTTCAAAAGATCGTTATAGGCATCGAGGATTTCACTCTTGGTATTTCTGGAACTTACTTCGGTTTTCATAACAGAATTATTTGCTGGTTAATACTATTTTTTTAAAAGTTTTCTCAAAAACAAAGTTAATTAAAAATAATACCCGTACTTTCCATGGCAATATCCATTACTCCTTCTGCCTGTAAGGCTTCTCCCAGTTCATGAATAGAGCTTGTCGTAGTAAGAAATTCAGTTACCTTACCATACTTTTCACCATTATAGACGGCACAAAAAATTGTATCTTTGTGTACGTCCAGTCCGCATGTCTTTTTCATATCACATGAATTAAAGATTATTTGCGCTATTATACGAATGTGCCATGAGCACGGATGCGCGTTAAAGCTGCGGACTGGATTTTTATTCGTCTGTGTGGAAATTGGATTTTTGCATGAAAATTTATGTTAAACTCACGTTAACTAATCAAATTCTATGGTTGGCTTGACTTTTTATTACCAAATGCGTAATTTTAGATTTTTCAGAAGCGCAGATGCCAACTGATACGAAAACCCATCGGATACTCAGGTTTATCCTTTTTCTTTCGAACAGCTTCGCCAAGTCGAAAGATGAATGTACTGCCTTTCTCGGAATCGGTGATACTGCATTTTACAGTTATTGCAACACACTGAAGGAAATCGGTTTCGATCTTTGTCAGCAAGATGGGAAATATTGGCTGGAATATACCAATCAGGATTTTCGGATTCTGCAGAACATATTTCATTTTTCCGAAGAAGAAGGCTATTTGCTTTCCCGGGCCATTGATGCCATCGCGGATAACCATGCTGCCGCAATCCGGTTAAAACACAAACTGACGGCATTTCTGAACCAGGATAAAGCCATTGATGATTATATACGAAAAGAGAAGTCGGGCATTGTTAACTCTCTTCGAAAAGCGCAACAGCAACGCAAAAAGATTCTGCTGGTCAATTATGCATCGGGGAACAGCCAAACGGTAAGGAACAGGATGGTGGAGCCTTTTGAATTCCGGGACGATTTCAATCTCGTGTGGGCTTTTGATTCCCTATTAAAACAAAACCGTCAGTTCAAGGTATGCCGGATAGAAGACGTTAAGGAGACACTTATCCCCTGGGAAAATGAGCGTTTTCACCACTCAAAGCCCGTCGATGTTTTCAGGAATACGGGGGATCTGAACAAACAAATTGAGTTGAGGATGAACCTGAAAGCCCGGAATCTGCTTATTGAAGAGTATCCTTTGTCGGAGCGGTATCTCGAAAGGCTTGGTACCAACCAGTACAGACTGGCCCTTCAGGTTGCAAAATACGAAGGTCCGGGCCGCTTTGTTTTGGGGCTTATGGACGACATTCAGGTGGTTGGAGGCGACGGTTTCCGCGATTATTTAAAAACGAAAATCAAAAAAATTCAAACTTTCTGAACTCACTTCGCGATTTCAGAAGTCGGGTTTCGTAAATTGGCAGAATGAAAACTAAGTAACCATAAATCGAGCCATTTTTAAAGCAGATATAGTTGATTAATTAAGTGATAAACTAAAAATCGCATCGTTATGAGATTCAAGATTACATTCAATCGTACCGGGAAGCAACGGATGCTCCCTATGGACTACCAGTATTACCTGAGCGCCTGGATTTATAAGGTGATTGGACAGGCAGACCCTCTATTTTCCGATTTCCTGCATTCGCAGGGATATGTAAACGGGCACAGATCATTCAAACTCTTTGGCTATTCTCCGTTGTCGTTTGGCAAACCGGTTCTCTGGAAAGAAAAATCGCTGTTTGAGATTCAGGAGAATCAGCTTTCGGTGAACATCTCTTTTCATCTGGCCGAGGCAGCCGAAAGGTTTATCATCGGGTTGTTCAACAACCAGAAGCTTTACCTTGGCGACCGCTTTAACGGGCTCGACTTATCGGTTGTCAGTGTAGAAAGATTACCGGTGGTCGATGCCGGGGGAACTGTGGCATATCGCGCCTTGTCGCCCGTTGTGGTGAGCATACTGCCCGAAGGCAAAAAATATCCCGATTACCTGAATCCCGAGCATGAATCATATGAAGTTTTGCTCCGGCAAAATCTGATAAATAAATTCAATTCAACCCCAGGGAATGGTTCGATCGGGACAATCACTCCTTTCCATATTAAATTGCGGAGTTCACCCCGTTCCAAGCTGATCACCATAAAACCTTACACTCCTGAACAAAGCAAGGTTCGGGGCTTTGTATTCGATTTTACCCTGAGCTGTCCGGCAGAAATACACCATTTGATTGAAGGATGCGGATTAGGCGAAAAGAACTCGATGGGATTTGGATGGGTAGAGCCAATGGCTGATTCAAAAAAAGTAAACAAAATTCAACATGAAACAAACCTACAAAACGATTGATTATGAATGGCTGACCAGGCCAACCGGTGACCCGTTTGCTGATGCAGGCGGTTTTGCCATTGAATACCTTTCGGAAAAATTCCCCGAAAAGGATATTCTTGAATTGATTGACTACATAAATAAAATTTATGTGCATAAGTGGAATGCAAACCTTTATATGTTTTTCCATAATTCGAAAATTTTACAGCCTGCGTATAAAGGGGATAAAAAAATTTTTGAATCAAACAATTATTTTAAATCCCTTATCCAAGAAAAAGATTCAATAGGGTTTGGTTATTGTCGAATAACGGGAAGAGAGGCAAGCCTGTTCATTGGTGGGCGAAATAATTCCATGCTTACAGGAGCGGGCACATTGGTTAACTATCATCACTTTTTCCAAAAAGGTATTGCTTTGTCAAAAGAAGCTTTAATGCGAATTCACTTTGTTCCATTTGCATGTCCCCTATTACAAGGGAAAATAGGTCTGATGCAAAGTAGCAATGAAACTTTAAGTAGACTTTTTGTAAGAATGACCATTGATAAAAATTTACATGAAATTGCAACTGGCATATCAGAGGGTGCAACTAAAGCCGTAATGAATGTCCCTGCAAATGAAATTTTTGAATTTGTTGATTATTCAATTAACCATCTCGCTGAATTTAGGAATAGTAATTCGCTACCTTCTCTCACATTGTATCATTTTACAAACTTTAAAGATCAGCCAAATGTGAAACTTTATCAACTTCCATCGAAAGTCTTCCTATTCTACAGAACGTGTTTGCAACCCCGTTTTAAAGAGGATTGGCAAAGATTTGTGCGATCACATTACTACGATGGACAACACAAGGGAGCAAAATACAATCTACAATCTGGGACGTTCGAATTGGCAAAATCAAAGGAAACCGAGGTTATCGACTTCGATGACTACAAACAATGGTTCAACCGGATTTTGAACAAACTATTAATAGGCGAAAGCATTCGACCCGAAGTTTTGCGTTGGTCACGCAAGAATCCGTTCAATTTTGAAATCGTTTCGATCTATCAACAAAACATTATAGGTATGAAAAAAGAAACCATCATTAAAATTAAAGAATTGGCCACGTTCCTTGTAAGGGAAGAAGATGCCGATAAAATCAAAAAGCGCATTAAGGCACTCGACGGCGCAAAAAATGCGTCGGCATTGCGCCGCTTTATTTTAAAAGACGTAGTAGCCGCAAACTATATGGCTATGAACGAAAATCCAATCGTCACAGTCGATGACTACGTAAACTACCTGTTCCCCGATGGCTCTTATTGGGCAGAAATCAGGGATATTCTGTTGATCGCCATTTATCAGGAGCTTCATGAGAGGAATTTAATATCCGAAGATCTTAAAGTAGAATTGGATTCAGAAGTTGAAGAAGAAGTTATTTACGATTAAACCAAATAAATCATGAAAAACATTAAAACACAAGGATTCGTCTTGATCGACGTAGATGTTGTGGCATTGAACAATGCCGGGAAAAACACACAAAGCAACAACGACAATGCAATTGCAACCAAGTCCATCCGCAAAAACGGACGTAGTTATGTATATGTATCTGGCCAAGCTTGGCGTTATTGGTGGCGCGAAGCTTTGCAAAAGAATCAAGGCTGGGACTTATCCCCAATTACTCGCGACGGCAAAATTGCATTTACCAATGCAGACCCATTGAAATTCCCTGACGACGATGTTTTTGGCTACATGCGTGCAGCAAAAGATGCTGAACTGGATGAGAATGGTGAACCTAAAAAAGACGCAAGGGGAAACATTAGAATGACCAACGTAACGGTTACCCGCATTTCTCCGCTTAAAAACTCGGCAATCATTTCAGCAGCCAGTGTTCGCCCTGAAGAAAACTGGTCAAGCATGTCACGTCAACAAGGCGATGCGGTTCCATACGAAAAACAAGAATATTGCGCCATTATGAAAGGCATGTTCAGTTTAGATCTTTCGATGGTTGGAACCTTTTCGAACTACGATAGAACTGGCTACAAAAACCTTTCGATTACATTACAGGAAGAGGCACTTAAAGATGGCGCCGAAGAAATTGATGATCCGTTTGTATTTGACACAAAAGGGAAACCAATGAAAATGATTCGATTGGCAAAAGAAGTCCGCCAAAAACGGGCGAACGATACCATCCAAGCGCTTAAAACCATTTCGGGTGGTGCCATGCAAACCAACAACATGGGCGATGTAACTCCTAAATTTGTAATTCTGGCTACCACAACAACTGGTAACCATCCATTTAGTCATGTGGTTGGAAGCAAAGGGCAACGTGACGAAGAGATGATATTCAATTTTGAAGGCTTGGTTGAAGTGTTGAAAGATTACAAAGATACTTTCGAAGGAACAGTCTTTATCGGTCGCCGAACCGGTTTTATGGACGAGATCGCAAATGACTTGAAATTACTGGAAGGCATGAATGATATTCCTGCGGTAAAAGTTCTACCAGTAAACGAGGCCATCGACCAGTATTGCGAACAAATGAAATCACAGATTGAATAATGAGAGCATTCCGTATCAAAATAAACTCGTGGACTTCGAGCTTTCGATACCCGAACCTGATTTCGGGTTTTCAACCTACGCTTGAAGTTCCACCAGTGAGTACGGTTATGGGCTTAATCAACGCTGTATCGGGAAAGTATGTAGAGAATCGACAAATTGAGTTGGGTTACTATTTTGATTTTAAAATCAAGACCGTTGACTTGGAAACAATCTATCAGATCAAAGCAAATGATAAGAATTATCCGGATAACACAGTGAAATCGAATGTAATCCAACGCGAATTCCTTTACGATTGTCAGTTGTTCCTTTATTTAACCGACGAAGAATTGGGTTCATGCTTCCGCCAACCTGCTTACCAACTTTTGTTGGGACGAAGCGGTGACTTGGCAGGAATCGAAAGCATTAAGGAAGTAGAATTGCAAGAAGTAAGCAATGCCCGATTTGCGGGGCAGGTTGTCCCTTTCAAAGGGAACTATTTGCCTGGTCAAATTCAGGCGCTACCTAAATACTTCAGCAATACCATTCCACGCAAAAATATAGGTACCGAACCGTACTCAGTAATCTCCTACAACAATCCGGTCATTTCGCAATTGCCCGGATTCAGGTCTGAATTGGAAGAATTTGATAGTGACATTTACTTTCACAAGTTTAAAGTGTGACAACTAATACCAAGGAGGTTCTGGCCAAATCAGAGCCTCCTATTTCCTTAAAGCAACACACCAATGAATGCCTGAGCGTGTTAGAATCGCTGCGAAAAGCATTTGGGCGTTTGCCATTGAATGATGCAACCCGTTTTTGGGAGCTTGTTCGTTTGGGCATCGTCTTTCACGATTTGGGGAAATCACATACCGAGTTTCAGAAGATGCTATTGGGGCAACAGACACGCTGGTATTGCCAGCGACACGAGCTGTTTTCAACGCCGTTTATCGATCATACTGATTTGCCTGAAAAAGATAAAATGCTTTTGAAACTGATTGTTGCCGGGCATCACAAAGATTTCAGTTTTCTGTTCGACCATATTCAAAAAGGGTATAAAACGAGCGAAGATATTTTTTCGTTAACAGAGGATGGAAAGTTGGATTGGGAGGAAGAAACTCGGAAAATTGATGATCGGTTTATCCAATTGTTCCTCAAAGAATACCATGTTTCTTTAACACCAAGCCCGCTGGTCTTGCCTATGCAATTGGTAAAAGATTATACGCGCGAACCAGCCAACACCACTAGCATTAATTTCAGGGAACTGCTTTTGGCCGCGGGGGCGCTGAAACAGTGCGACCATTCTGCATCAGCCGGCATTTTTAAAGTAAATCTGTTAGAGGAAAAGCATTTTCGTTTCTTGTACAAAACAAAATGGGTTCCATATTTTCATCAACAAAAGGCTTCGGAAACCAATGGTAATATTGTACTTACAGCCCCTACTGGTTCAGGCAAAACAGAAGCATCGCTAATGTGGTTGCACAGGCAAATTAAAGAGAATGGCCAGGGTAGGACGTTTTATATTCTGCCGTTTACTGCTTCTATCAATGCTATGTTCGAAAGGCTTGACAAGAAGACGCAGGGCAATAATGAAATTGTGGGCGTTGTTCATAGCAAACTTTCGGAATACATTGAAAGCCGTTTCGGTGAAGAAAAGTACAGCAAACAAAATGAAAAACTAAAGCTTGAACTGAAAGAAAGTTTTAGGGCTTTGGTTCCACCAATAAAAGTGGCAACGCCTTTCCAATTGTTAAAATCGATTTTCGGATTGAAAGGTTTTGAAAAAGGCATCCTCGAAATGAGTGGAGGCTACTTCATTTTCGATGAAATTCATGCGTACGATCCAGAAGTTACGGCGCAAATAAAGGTCTTGATTGAGTTTGCTGTCAAATTTTTGAATGTGAAAGTCTGTTTAATGACAGCCACTTTGCCTACATTTCTGAAAAAAGAGTTTACTGATGCCATTGGAAAATATACAGAAATCAGTGCCGATGCCGATCTTTACCAATCTTTTGTCCGCCACCGCATCAACGTTGCCGAAGGATTATTAGCGGATCGCATCGATAATATTCAACAAAGATTAGATGCTGGAGACAAAGTTTTGGTGGTAAGCAATACAGTGAAACAGGCCCAAACGATTTATAATAGTTTGGACGCTTCGAAAAAAGTGTTGCTGCACAGTGCCTTTAATGGAAAGGATCGCAACCAAAAAGAAGCGGAATTGATGTCGGACAAAGTAAAACTTCTGGTGGGCACGCAAGCCATTGAAGTCAGTTTGGACATCGATTTCGATGTGATCTTTACCGAACCAGCCCCTCTGGATGCCTTGTTGCAACGTTTTGGACGCGTGAACCGTCATCGCATAAACGGTGAATATCGTCCACCTTGTGATTGCATTGTCTTCTCTGAACGGAATGATGTAGATAAATACATCTACAAAAACGAGGAGGTTATCGCACGAACATTAGATGCACTTAGAACGATTCAATCGAAAAATTCAGGCGTAGTTGCCGAAAACGAACTTCAGTTCTATATCGATCAGGTTTATCCCAATTGGTCAGAAAAAGAAAAAGAAGATTTCGATCGGGTATATACACATTTGAGTGCTGATGTTCGGGAGAACCTCTCACCATTTATCTATTATCCGCATCGCGAAGAAGAATTCGAAAAGCAGTTCGACGGGATTAAAGTTCTTCCTTCAAGTTTAAAGAGCAAATACCATGAACTTATGGAAGCGAATAAATTCATTAAAGCCGAGTCACTTAAATTATCCATTACGAGACGGCGGTTTGCATCCTTAATTTCAAAAGAGGGGATTCACCGCGATGTTCTGGCTTTTCAACTACTTAAAAAAGAAGAAATCAAAGAACAACCCTATTTCATTATCGACCGCAAATACGACGACAAGTTGGGCTTGCAGTTGGATTTGGAAGAAAGATATTTCGATGCAATGATATTTTAACTCCTCATCGTATAAAATTGAAAATGAAACGATGTACCACTCGGTCCAGATGTTCCAGAAGTTACTTTAAATCATACCTTTTGGATTTTTTTATATGCGCAAAATAACTATGCTCACCACCGGAACCCATTTCAACTATTACCTGATTTGTCAGCGCAAGTTGTGGTTGTTTGCCAATGGCATCCAAATGGAAGCCACATCGGACCTGGTTTACGAGGGGAAGTTGCTGCACGAAACCTCCTACCCGCACCGCGCTGAGAAATACCAGGAAATTGAGCTTGACGGCATCAAGATCGATTATTACGACCCTCGTAATAAAGTGATCCACGAAATCAAGAAGTCGGACAAACATGAGGAGGCCCACGAATGGCAGGTGAAGTATTACCTCTATGTGCTTGAACAAAACGGGGTGGTAGGCGCTACAGGGCTGCTCGAATACCCCAAACTGCACAAAATCAACGAGGTGTTGCTCACCACCCCTGATCGCGAAGCCATCCGGGAGATGATCGCTGATATCGGGAAGATTGTTCACCAGGAACTTTGCCCGGAACGAATACAAAAGTCACGGTGCAAGAACTGCAGTTATTTCGATTTTTGCTGGAGCGGGGAGGAAAACCAATGAAGAAAACCTATTATCTATTTAACCCGGGCCGTTTACAGCGCAAAGACAATACGCTGAAGTTTACACCTTTCGACGAAGATGGCAACGAGGAGAAACCGCGCTATCTGCCCGTTGAGAATGTGGGTGAACTGTATTGTTTTGGTGCGTTAGATGCCAATTCGGCCTTGTTCAATTTTCTCGGCAAGGAGCAGATACCGGTTCATTTCTTTGACTATTACGAAAATTACACCGGCTCCTTTATGCCGCGTGAAGCTTTGCTTTCAGGGAAAATGGTGATTGCCCAGGTCAAATTTCAGCAGAACAAAAAGAAGAGAATTGACCTCGCCCAACGAATCTTGGACGGAGCCAGTTACAACATGGTGAAAAACCTGAAATATTACAACAGTCGCGGGAAAGACCTGGAACCCATTATTGGCATCATAGAAAGTCTGGCAGCAAAGATTCCGGATACTACTGCCATCAACGAACTGATGGGGATCGAAGGGAACATCCGGAAGAACTACTACGAAGCTTTTGAGCTGATCATCAACGATTTCAGCATGGGCGGACGAAGCTATCAACCTCCAGGGAACGAGGTGAATGCGCTGGTTTCATTCGGCAATATGATGTGTTACAGCCAGTGTTTGCGGGCGATCCATCAGACCCAGCTTAATCCGGTCATCAGTTTCCTGCATGAACCGGGCGAACGCCGCTATTCGCTTTCGCTCGATCTGGCCGAAATTTTCAAGCCGCTTCTGGTTGACCGGGTCATTTTCAAGGTAACCAATAAAAAGATGATCCAATCGTCGCATTTCGAAGAAAACCTGAACCGGGTGATTCTGAAACCCAATGGGAAAAAGAGGTTTGTGCAGGCGTTTGAAGACCGGTTAGAAGAAACCATCGCTCACCGGACTTTAAACCGATCGGTAAGTTACAAGCACCTGGTCAAGCTGGAGTGTTACAAGCTGCAAAAACATTTGCTGGAAATTGAAGAATACAAACCATTTAAAATGTGGTGGTGATGTATATAGTTGCCATGTACGATGTAGGTAAAAAGCGGGTTGGTAAAATGCTTAAACTATTCCGGCAGTATCTGAGTTGGATTCAGAATTCGGTATTTGAAGGCGAGATTACGGAGGTGAAACTGCTTGAATTAAAGCAAAAGGCGAAGATGATTATGAATGAAGAAACCGACAGTTTGATTATTTTTAAAACCCGTCAGGAAAAGTGGCTGGATAAGGAGATTGTAGGGCTTGAGCGCCAGAATGTAGACACTTTTTTGTAATCAATTGGTTGTCGATCGCAGGGGAAACGATGAAAAATCGTGACCAACGGCGGTTAATTAATCGGAACTCAGTTCTTTGACATACTGGAAATAAGGCAAATATCCCATATTGTCGAACTCCTGAAGAAAATTCACTTTGGGAGTTCGACAACTTTTTAAGAAAAAAACACTATTTTTGCAAAAGTTAATATACTGAGAATTAGCTAATTTTTTTGAGTCGTCGAACGGCTGCCAATCGCACCAATCTGGAATTGAAATTCGCAATTTCGGCCACCTGGTCCTTCGAGCAATACACTGCCAATCGCACCAATCTGGAATTGAAATGAAGGTCTGTGCGGGAGAGTGATCCGTCGAAACGGCTGCCAATCGCACCAATCTGGAATTGAAATACGTAAGCATTCAAAGTTACTCCTGAACCAGCAATCTGCCAATCGCACCAATCTGGAATTGAAATGTTCTATCCATGTCAATATGAATATTAGCCCCGCATTCTGCCAATCGCACCAATCTGGAATTGAAATTTTTGTTATCAAATGCCTGCCATACCTGGTGAAACTGCCAATCGCACCAATCTGGAATTGAAATCAAAATAGGAAACAATACTTGCACCGACCTTGGAGCTGCCAATCGCACCAATCTGGAATTGAAATCGAAAAACCTGGCTCAGATTCCTCGGTTTCGTGATCCTGCCAATCGCACCAATCTGGAATTGAAATGTACTCCTCTTTGTGATACAGCCTTTTTGAGATGCTGCCAATCGCACCAATCTGGAATTGAAATGTGTGAACATCAATCCCGTGTTCCTCGAATATTCTTTCTGCCAATCGCACCAATCTGGAATTGAAATGTGAATGGTACGTTACCGAATGCAGTACCTCCGATTGCTGCCAATCGCACCAATCTGGAATTGAAATCGAATAGCCCCTGGTTGATAAGGTCCTGTTTGAAATCCTGCCAATCGCACCAATCTGGAATTGAAATGTAATGATTTCGGGTTGAATTATTCAACGGCGATCTGCTGCCAATCGCACCAATCTGGAATTGAAATGTTATGCATCAGGCGCTGTGCTGATCGAGGTAAATACTGCCAATCGCACCAATCTGGAATTGAAATTTATTGTAGCAATCGTGCGCTCCTGTCGGTTGCACCCTGCCAATCGCACCAATCTGGAATTGAAATTCACCATGTCGCCGAAACGTGCGACCGCCTACCAGCTGCCAATCGCACCAATCTGGAATTGAAATTTTAGGAACCTCAACCTTATCGACGTGGTCGATACTGCCAATCGCACCAATCTGGAATTGAAATTTGATGTAATATGCAGCGGCACTAACGCCAAATTTCCTGCCAATCGCACCAATCTGGAATTGAAATCTGGTGTACCCTGGGCCTGCAATTCAACGGTCATGCTGCCAATCGCACCAATCTGGAATTGAAATCGGAAACGATTTGATGACCTGTTTTGGGGCCAGGCTGCCAATCGCACCAATCTGGAATTGAAATTCATAATATTTAAACGTGACATTATCGCCTACGTTCTGCCAATCGCACCAATCTGGAATTGAAATGAAATATGTGTTTGCCGTCAGGATGTACGGAATATCGTCTGCCAATCGCACCAATCTGGAATTGAAATTTTTTTCATTCAGCTTGCTAATTTCAGCTTCAACACTGCCAATCGCACCAATCTGGAATTGAAATTCTGGTAATTCCCGGCCTTCTTCTGCGCTTCACTGGCTGCCAATCGCACCAATCTGGAATTGAAATTGCATTTTCAATTTAATTTTTGGCATTTGTTCACGCTGCCAATCGCACCAATCTGGAATTGAAATTTTATACGCCCCCGTGGTGTTACCCTCAACAAAGCTGCCAATCGCACCAATCTGGAATTGAAATTGTTTTCCTGCGTCGTAAGGTCAGCAAGAAGTTGACTGCCAATCGCACCAATCTGGAATTGAAATTTCTCAATACTGTCCATCGCCCTGCTGGCCATTGCTGCCAATCGCACCAATCTGGAATTGAAATTTATCACGTTCATCAAATCATATTCATCCGTGTGTACTGCCAATCGCACCAATCTGGAATTGAAATGCAGGAGCTAAGGTAACGAACTATGGGGCGCACACTGCCAATCGCACCAATCTGGAATTGAAATTTGGATAGGTTACGAGCGGGAATAAAATTTTAAAAACTGCCAATCGCACCAATCTGGAATTGAAATCTTTTATTGTTATTTCCGACACTTTCAGCAATGTACTGCCAATCGCACCAATCTGGAATTGAAATCTAATTGACAACGGTATACTTTCTGAAAGCAATTATACTGCCAATCGCACCAATCTGGAATTGAAATTCCTATTCCGACCATGTCGGCAGGGTGGGTTTTTTCTGCCAATCGCACCAATCTGGAATTGAAATTTTTTAAATTGAAAGAAAGTCAGAAACTCATATAAAAGCTGCCAATCGCACCAATCTGGAATTGAAATTCGAGCTGCCGGGTGATGAAGTTCACCCGGTTAGCTGCCAATCGCACCAATCTGGAATTGAAATTAAGATTCAACTCGAAATCCTCATAATCCGGGTCACTGCCAATCGCACCAATCTGGAATTGAAATGAGAAGTCTTTTCATGTCGACTTCTCCGGTTTTTCTGCCAATCGCACCAATCTGGAATTGAAATTTGGGAAAATATGACGAATTATGAAAAAAAATT
>Ga0208196_1000152_pt1 | contig 99607 bp, 86 predicted proteins | sample AD_JPNNA7_MetaG_FD_184443 | JGI IMG/M metagenome (GOLD analysis project Ga0208196, IMG submission 184443) | Active sludge microbial communities of municipal wastewater-treating anaerobic digesters from Japan - AD_JPNNA7_MetaG (SPAdes) (version 2) | ecosystem: Engineered > Bioreactor > Anaerobic...
AATGGCTCCTTTCCGGCGGTTTATTTAACCACCATTATGGAGCCAAAATCGTCATTTTCAAGTCCCTTCCTCGGAAGGGACTGACCTGTCGATAACCCTTATCTCTCTACTGGGTACTGTCCCACTTCTCGCTGACGTTAAACAATAGATGCTATCTATACTTATATCAATTTACATTAGCAATTTCAAGACATAATTATAAAAGATAGGTGCATCCTATACTTAAATAAATCTCCTTATCATTTTTCTTCGTGGTTTATAAAATGGTTGGCTGATATCAGCATCTTAATCTGATGAAATGATAATTTCTTCCCTTCTTTCCTCTCTCTTTTTGGTGCACACCTTATTTTGAAAAAAAGACATAAAGATATTTGTTTGTAAATATATGGGTATGTAAAGAGTTATGAAATGTGCAGGGGCGGATTTTCAGTGTATTGCTATCTGGGTTGCTGTAATAAGACTATACACAATTTTTACATTCCCATTTTTATGCTTCAGACACTCAAATCTCCATATAACCTCAGCACTCACTCAGTACTCAAAAGTGGAAGCTCAAAGACGCTGTGGTGACGCTGGGATGTATTTAGTGGAGTATTTTTATCTGAATATAAACACAAAAACCTCATTTTCATAATCGAAAACGAGGTTTTTAGAATGGGCGGTACAGGACTTGAACCTGTGGCCTCCTGCTTGTAAGGCAGGCGCTCTCGCCAGCTGAGCTAACCGCCCGCAAACTCTGTATCTTATCCCGCGGCGAATGAATGTCAACCACAAACCCAAAACAGTACTATCGAGACAAACGCTGTCTGAAAAAATTTACAGAATATAACCTCCAATACATCTTGTTTGTCTTTTCCTATCTTCTCCTGCTTCGCCAATCTGTATATTCGCTATATTCTGCATTTTCTGTCGGATAAAATTAACTATTTTATTACCGAACCCCCTAAAAAAGGTTTGCATTTTATCTTGGTCATAGTATATTAGAGAAACTGGTTTTGGCGGAGTGTGATGACTACAGCCAGACAGGCGGGAATCATTAAAAAATGGTTCCTGCTTTTTTATTATCCACAATCTCTTCCTGGAGGAGAGAAAATACCCAGCCGCAAGTTTTCCTGAACCTGCGGTTTTTTTAAAGCCGTTAAAAACCTCCCCTATTCAAGAAGGGATTGAATCGCTTTTCATTTCGGATTGTGGTGATTGGGCCGTGTCCTGGATAAATCCGCGTCTGCTCCGGCAGGGTCAGCAGTTTGGTGTGAATGCTCTTTATCAACTGTTCATAGCTGCCGTTTTCAAAATCCGTTCGACCAATACTGCCGGCAAACAGCGCGTCCCCGACAAATGCCAGCCCTTCCGATTCCGAATACAAACAAATTCCGCCGGGGGTATGACCGGGGGTATGGAGCAGATGAAAGGTCATCTGGACCAGTTCGAGCGGACCTTCCTTGTCAAAGATTATCTCCGGCGGCCGTGCGGCCACCCTCGTGCCGGCCAGCATGGAGAGATTCCGGTGCGGGTCTGTGAGCATTTCTGCATCATCGCGGTGAATGGCAACACGCACCGAAGGCCATCGGCGCCGAAGCATCTCCACGCCGGCGACATGGTCCACATGGCCGTGAGTTAAAACAATCATCTCCGGCTCCAGGCCGGTTTCTTCAAGAAACTGAACCAGCGGGGCGGCATCCAGCCCCGGGTCAATAATCAGACATCGGTCCGAGTGTTCCTCCGGCCGGACACAATAGCAGTTGGTTTGAAAATCACCTAATACGAGTGTATCAATCTTCATCGCCTTCTCCCAAAAGAAGCGGTAGTTTTAAGGAATTGATTGTAAGAAGATGATGGTCAGCCGTCCACAAAAAACTGCTTCTGCAAGCCCTCCTTCAGGAAGCGGACGGCTTTTCTTCCAACGGCAGAACGACTGTAAAAATCGTTCCCTCCTGCGGATTGGAACGAACCGTAATACGGCCGCCGTGAAGAATTGCAATTTCCTGTGCGATCGCCAGGCCCAGGCCGGTACCCCCGGAGTGACGGTCGCGGGCCTTGCTTATCCGATAGAACCGCTCAAAAAGAAACGGGCATTCCTCCGGCGGAATCCGGCCTCCTTCATCGTGCACCTGCACGTGCACAAAGGAATCCTCTGCTTCCATCCGGATAGTAACATCGGTTCCCGGCGGGCCATACTGGAGAGCATTGTCAATCAGATTTCCAAACAGTTGACGAATCTGCTGCGGATGAGCACGAATCCAAGCCGAACAACGCCGGCAAACCAGCCGAAATCCGCGTTCCTGGGCATAACTTGAATACTGCTCCGAAAGGTCCTCCAGCCAGGCGCCCAGATCGAGAGGCTCTCTTGTTCCATCCAGCTCCGCCCTATCCAGCCGAGATAATTCCAGCATCTGCTCTACCAGCCGATTCATCCGGTCAAGGTCTTCCAGGGCGTGCTGTATCGACTGTCTATAGAAAGAGAGCTCTCGCGGCTGGGATTGGGCCAGCTGAAGGGTGCTTTTGACCAAAGCCAGCGGTGTTCGCAGTTCATGGGCTGCATCTGCGGTAAACCGCCTTTGCTGACTCATCGCCTCCGCCAGTTTTTGAAGCATTTCCTTCCACGAATGGACAAACGGCAGCAGCTCCGGCGGCATGGGGCCAAACTCAAAAGACACCTGCTCCAGATTCTTTTCGGAAATCCGGTTCATCCGCTCCGTCAGTTCGCCGATCGGCCGAAATCCCCAGCGAAAAATGCTGTAAATCACCCCGATTGAAATCATCAGAAGAATACTGCCGGTAACGGCCAAAACCTGCACATATTCCTTCGTTTCATGATAGGAATACTCGCTGCTGGCGGCCAGCAGCAGGTGAATGATTCGGCCTTCTTTGCCGGACTCGGCTGGGACCAAAAACCGCATCCAAAGCATCTGCCCCACCATCTTCCCATCTTTCACCACAAGAATGCTGGGCTCATCCAGTTTCGGCAGAGGTTGGGCCTGAAGCCGGAGATAATCCCTCACATTCAGCGGCTCTGTTTGTTCCAGCCAAATCGTTCCGTCCTCCTCCTTCCACAGAGCATAGCCCAGCCACACGGTTTCTCGAGGTCCTTTGAGGATTGCTTCGATCTCCCGTCGGGATTCCTCCGTCTCAAACCCATCAGTCAAAATGGTTTCTCGGATGGCCTCCGCCGTCATCCGCAGCCGGTGATCCACACTTCTGAGCATGGCCTCCTTAAATTCTATCGAAGCAACAATGGAAAGAACAACCAGCGCCGCCGCAATCACGGCCGCAATGCAAAATCCAATCCGGCTTTTCAGAGAAAGCGGCCTCATTTGGATGGCTCATCCAGCAGGTATCCCTGTCCCCGACAGGTTCGGATGTACTGTTGTTGGCGGGTCGGATCGATTTTTCGCCGCAAGGCGGAAATATAGACCTCAATCACATTGGAAAACCGCTCCCAATTGAAATCGTAAAGATGCTCCAGAAGCTGCTCCTTGGAAACAATCTGTCCCTGACGCATGGCCAGATAAACCAGTGTCTGATACTCCATTCCCGTCAAATTCAAGACACGCCGACCTGCCTGGACGCGGCGGGCAGCCGTGTCAATGGATAACTCTCCAATGCGAATCAGCGGAGCAGCAACCCCATACGCACGGCGGATAAGGGATTTGCAGCGGGCAACCAGCTCCCCCAAATCAAAGGGCTTTGTTAAATAATCGTCACTGCCGTAGTTGAGCCCCTGCACGATGTCATCGGTACTGTCGCGGGCACTTAATATCAAAACCGGCGTGGTTTTTCCGTTCTGCCGTATCCGCCGAAGAATCTCCAACCCGCCCATTCCCGGCAGCATCAGGTCCAGAATCACCAAATCATAGGGATTGCTCTGAAACATATAAAAACCATCGAGGCCATCTTCGGAGATATCCACGGCGTATTTTTCCCGCTCCCTGAGAACCTGGGCAATATTGTCCGCCAGCCGACGCTCATCTTCTATGATAAGTACCCGCATTTTTCCGCCTTTAGTCAATCCACGGTTATCTTGCTTCGATTTTATCAAACTTGTCCGCCCAGTAGAAAAATTTTTCATAAAAAAGGCGGCTCTTCAGGTTCTCTTCAGGAAACGTTTTTAAAGTAGTTATCAGAAAATGAGAAAATGGGTCTTTTTGTCGATACAGAATGTCTTCATAAATGAGGCAGCCCGAATGAACGATTGCACCAATTCCTTGTTAACTGCGACTGCTCAGCAAGTCAAAGAGCAATATAATAATCCGGTTTCTGCCGCCCGTTATGCAGGATTGTATCGAACCTCCGCTGGGAAGCGGCGGCATCAGCGGGAAGAACATTGTATCACCAAGGGACTGGCGGGCGTACCGGAAAACAGCTGGGTGCTGGACCTTCCCTGCGGTGCCGGCCGGATGTATCCGCTCTTGAAAGGGCTTGGCTTTCGTGTGGTCGAGGCAGATGCTTCTCCCTATATGATTGATTATGCCCAGCAAAAAGCCCAGCTGTTTTCACACAATACCGAAGATGAGTTTCGTATCGTCGATGTCTTCAGCACCCCTTTTGAAAAAGATCGCTTTGATGCCGCTGTATGCAATCGCCTGCTCCATCATTTCCCAAGCTCCGCTCTGCGTCAGCAAGCCCTTCGGGAACTGGCTCGAATCACGACCGGTCCAATTGTGGTATCGTTTTTTTCCGCCGCGGCAACCGATGCGCTGAAATATACTCTCAAATATGCCCTGAAAGAACGCTCATCACCTCCCCGAAAGCCCATCAGTCCTCTTCAATTCGCTCAGGATGTCCGGGAAAGCGGGCTGAAAATCAGCCGATGGATTGTCCCCCTGCCCGGATTTTCTATGCAGTGGTACGCCGTGCTTTGCCGACGCTGACACTTATCCTTTCAGCCCCCCGCTGAAGGTCTTGAGTTTTAAGAAAAGCTCTGTTTCCACAAGTCCTCAGCAGGTCTGAAAAACCTTTTTCTCTCTTCCAGGCAAGGGTATAATAAGTCCAGAGAGCAAAAGGAGCAAGCATGAGGCGGTTTATCTGTTTTTGTCTGTTCTTGGCAATCGTACCGGCGGCTATCCTGGTCTATTCACTTCGAAGACCTCTCCGTCTTTACTGGGAGCAATGGTTCAGTTTGCAGCGGCATTTTGTTCTGAAAGAAAATACAATCAAACTTCGAAAACCTTTCTTAAGCAATTCCACGGCCAAAATTGATCCTGAAGCGGCTGATATGGCAGAGCTGATTTATCAGCACTATTCTTCCCCACCGAACTTTGATGTCTATGAAGATATTGAAGCGATAGCCGCCTTATCGCGGAAATACCCGAACAACCCCTGCCTTCTTTATGCATTGGGCCGTCGGTTGGCCTTGCGGGCGTATGTGGACCCTCAAGCCCTGCGTCTAATCGCCGATGAACTGTTCCGAATAGACCCCCAAAACAGCCGCTTCCATTTGCTATACGCCATTGCTGCTTTTTCCGACGGCGACGAAGATTGGGCGGAACAGGCCGTTTTTCATCTCGAACAATGCTTTGCAGGAAGACAATACGACCCTTACGAGCCCTATCAAGGCCGCATCAGCCGGCTCATTGAAAAAGAAAAACCGGTTTTTCCGCTGCGCGACGATATCCTGTTCGGCCTGTCTGATAATCATGTGCTGCTGGAGAAACTTCTCGACAATCTGCTCTCCTATACCCAGGACCTCATTGTAAACGGACAAATCCAGCGAGCGATCCGGCTGCACGACCGACTCCAGAAAACAGCAGAAAACAGCATTCCTTCGATTCGATACTTTCCAAGGCATACCTTCTATATTTCTTTGCGCCCCTCTTGTTTTTTGTTTGTTAGAAACAGCCCTCAGCAAATCGAACTTCGATGGCTTCCGGCCGACCCCCGCCATGCCCGTCAGAACCGGCTGGAAATGCTGGCCTGGCTGGTCCAATCGGAAGCATCTCCTGCGCCGCAAAAACCGCCGAAGGAGCCCGTCAGCACCGCAGCAAAGTGGTCTGTTTACTGGCTTCCTCTTGCAGGCCATACGTTTCAAATGACCTTAATTTGTACAGTCGGGGTAATTATCTTTTTCGTATCGGCACTGGCTGGAAAGCGGCGGCCCTCTTCTGTTTCCCTCTTTTCCCTCTTCTTTGCCGCGGTGTTTTTTGTCTTGTATTTGCTTGCCTGCCGGGGGCCGGAATATCTGGCGGAGATTACGAAACCCTGTTTCTGCTGCAGTTATTGCTTTGAACAAATTCCCTTTTCTTATTCCATTTTGTCGCTTCTGACCCTGGTCAAACCCTTCGCTGTATGGGGGTTGGCCGGTTCTTTGCTGTCTGTTTCGGCCGCCGTTTTTCTTCTCAGGAAGAAAACAGCTCTATGGGGACATCTCCTCCTTCCTCCGGCGGTTTTTGCTGCTCTCCTTTCGCTTCTGCTCGTCGTCGAGCCGCTCCCTTTTGCCGCCTGTTTTTTTGATGGGATTGTGTTTCTGACAGCCGTTCCTGTGCTATGCCGGCCGGTTAAGAATCTGAAACAAAAGACCGCTTTTCTTTTCTTCGGCGGTTCAGAAGCTGCTCGTGAATTTCGAAGCCGATGTCTGAAAATGGCGATGTTTGTTTGGGTGCTTCATTTTACCGTATTTGCCCTGGCGGCGGCGGCACTGGCCTCCGAGACCACGGCCTATGCCGCTGATTGGGAATACAACTGTACCTGGCTGCCTGCACACCCGGCCCCTTATATTTGCGATCCCAATCTCTATCCTCCTTTTGTAGAACGCTGTAAGAGCACCCCTATACATCATTATTCACACTTTGGTCTCTTCCTGTCTATGATTGAACCTAACGACCTGCCTGCCGTTCTGTCTTTCCTGCAGGAAAGAGGCGAGGAGAGGCCAACCGAGCCGACCCTATTCGACCCCATGATGACGGAGTCGATGTGTGCCCCATTTCGCTCTCCCTTAGCGAATCTTGCTTCTGAGATCCACTATTGCGGCAAGGATGCCTGGCCGATGATTCTGCCGTTTATCAAAGACCCCAATCAATTGGAAAGACTCCGCCTGGAAGAACAAATCGGTTCGACGGCCGCCCGCCGCCGTTTGATGGAACTGAACAAACAAATGTTTACTGCCGAGCCGCCCGCCGGAGAACTGCTCGAAGGTTTTAATCGGCAGGAAAAAGGCGAATTGCTTGAGTATTGGTTAACGCAGGCGAAAAGCCCTCATTCAGTATACACTTTCTTCCCCATCCTTTCACTGAATGCAGAATTGACCGCCGAGAGCCGTCGGCGGCTGTGGAGAGAGTGGATTGCAGGAATTGTTCAGGAAGGGAGCGAGTTTGCCGATTTAACCCTGCTTGAGCGGCCGGCTGATTGTCATCTGAGCGAGGAAATTGTCGAAGAATGCCGAACCGCCGAGCACGAGCGGCTGCGGGCCTACGGATATCATCGGCGAAGACGAATGGGCAAACCGCTGGATGAAACGTTTTGGTCTCAGTATGCGGCAGACCCCCACGCGATGGTTCGTGCCGGGGCGGCCTGCTGGGAACCGGAGCGGCTTTCGCCTGCGGAGCCCAGTGCGCTGGTGCGGCGAATTGCGGAATTAAAGCGAATCAGTCAAAACTGAACCCGAATAAATCGCCGGAACAGCAGCGCAATTTAAACCGTTTCCGGGCAGACGGTTTCAGCAGGATTCCATTGGACTATTCGAAACCAACCATCAACCTGTCCCTTTCCTTGCCTTGGGATTTTACCGCCGAAAGCATCAAACGTTAAGCAGTTTTACAGCCCAACAAAAAGGTGTGCCTCAACAGGCCCACCTTTTTGTTTTCTGTCCGCTTTCGAAACAGATTTATTTCTTGTTTCGAACGGCGGCTTGAGCGGCAGCCAGCCGAGCAATCGGAACCCGGAAGGGTGAGCAACTGACATAATTCATTCCCACCTTGTGGCAGAACTCCACACTCTTGGGTTCGCCGCCGTGCTCGCCGCAGATGCCGATTTCAAGATCGGGCTTGGTCTTTCGGCCGCGCTCAATGCCGACACGAACCAGCTCTCCGACGCCGTCAACATCGATGCTTTCGAAAGGATCGCCCGGAAGAATCTGCTTGTCCAGATAATCCCGCATAAACGCCCCGATATCATCGCGGCTGAAACCGAACGTCATTTGCGTCAGGTCATTAGTTCCGAAGCTGAAGAACGAGGCCTGCTCGGCAATCCTATCCGCCAGCAGTGCCGCTCGCGGTATCTCAATCATCGTACCGGTAAGCGTCTTCAGTTTCTTCAGATTGTACTTGGCCAGCACTTCCTGATAAACCCGTGCTATAATCTCCATCTGGTTCTTCAATTCATTCGCATCACAGACAACCGGTATCATAATCTCCGGATAGGGCTTCTTGCCGGCCTTGACCAGTTCGGCGGCTGACTCATAAACCGCCCGCACCTGCATTTCGGTCACTTCCGGATAGGTCACACCCAGCCGCACGCCGCGGTGGCCCATCATCGGATTGGTTTCGTGCAGGTTTTCCGCCCGCTCGGCCAGTTCCTCTAAATTAATGTTCAGGGCCTTTGCCAGTTCTGCCTGCTTGGCCGGATCCTGCGGCACAAACTCATGCAGCGGCGGATCCAGCAGACGAATCACCACCGGCAGGCCATTCATCGCTTCGAGGGTGGCTTTGATATCCTTTTTGACAAACGGAAACAGTTCATCAAGAGCTTTCTTCCGCTCTTCCAGCGTGCTGGACATAATCATCTTTCGCAGGAAGAAGAGCGGCTGTTCACTGTTTTTGCCGTAGAACATATGTTCCGTGCGGAACAGACCGATACCTTCGGCTCCAAACTGACGGGCCCGGAGAGCATCCTCAGGCGTATCGGCGTTGGTACGAATACCCAGTTTCCGCACTTTATCGCACAGTGCCAGAAAGCTCATCAGGACCTTGTTCTCCTCGCCGACATCCATCATCGGCAGTTTTCCGAGATACACAAGTCCCTTGGTTCCGTTGAGGGTAATCCAGTCTCCTTCCTGAATGACAGTCCCATCCACAAAAATCTTCTTTTTGGAGGGCTCAATCTTTAAGGCAGCGCAGCCGACAATGCAGCATTTGCCCCAGCCGCGGGCCACCAGAGCTGCATGGCTGGTCATCCCGCCGCGGGCTGTCAAAACGGCCTTGGCCGCACGCATGCCTTCCACATCTTCGGGGCTGGTTTCTTCGCGCACCAAAATCACGGATTTGCCCTCAGAGGCCCAGGCCACGGCATCCGCCGCGGTAAAGACAACCTGTCCCGTCGCCGCACCCGGCCCGGCCGGAAGCCCCTTGGCCAGCACTTTCTGCTCCTTTTCCACCTTCGGATCGATAATCGGATGGAGCAGTTCATCCAGCTGAGCCGGTGTCACCCGCATCACCGCTTCTTCCGGTGTAATCAGTTTTTCCTTGACCATATCGACTGCCATCCGCACAGCTGCCGGGCCGTTCCGCTTGCCCACACGGCACTGGAGAAGGAACAGCCGGCCCCGCTCAATGGTGAACTCGATGTCCTGCATATCCCGATAGTGCTTCTCCAGCAGGTTCTTAATGCGGACCAGCTCCTTGTACAGTTTGGGCATCGACTTCTCGAGCGTTACCAGATGTTTATTGTGTTCCGACTGCGAGTAGGAATTGATGGGGGCCGGTGTGCGAATACCTGCCACCACATCTTCCCCCTGAGCATTGATCAGATATTCACCGTAAAACTTGTTTTCACCATTGCCCGGATTGCGGGAAAAGGCCACGCCGGTAGCGGAGTCCTCCCCCATATTGCCGAAGACCATGGCCTGGACGTTAACTGCTGTGCCCCAGTCGTCCGGAATACCCTCAATCCGCCGATAGCTGACCGCCCGCTTGCCGTTCCAGGAGGCGAACACCGCACGAATCGCACCCCACAACTGGGCATAGGCGTCATCCGGGAACTCCTTGCCGAGTACCTCTTTCACTTTTTGTTTGAACTGCTCGCAAAGCTCTTTCAAGTCCTCTACGGTCAAATCCGTATCCGACTGATAGCCGCGTCTCTGCTTCAACTGGTCCATAATCTTTTCCAGCTGACGGCGAATCCCCTCATCGTCTTTCGGCTCAATCCCGGCGGCCTTTTCCATCACCACATCGGAGTACATCATAATCAGCCGACGATAGGCGTCATAAACGAACCGTTCGTTTCCGCTTTGGGCAATCATTCCCGGAATCGTTGCGGTCGTCAGACCTACATTGAGAACCGTTTCCATCATCCCCGGCATCGAGGAGCGGGCACCAGAGCGAACCGACACAAGCAGCGGATTTTTGGGGTCGCCGAACTTGCGGCCCATAATCTTCTCCACTTTGGCCAACGCCTTTTGGACTTGCTCCTCAAGCCCTTCGGGGAACTTGCCGTTGTGCTTGTAGTAATATGTGCATACTTCTGTGGTAATGGTGAAACCCGGGGGTACCGGTATTCCCAACTTGGCCATTTCCGCCAGATTGGCTCCCTTGCCTCCCAGCAGCTCTTTCATCTTTGCGTTGCCGTCGGCTGTGCCGCCGCCGAAGAAATACACCATCCTGGCGGGACGCTCTGTTTTCGTTTTGCCGGAGGCCGCTTTAGTTTTTGCGGTACTCTTTTTTGCCGTTGTCTTTGTCTTTGCCATCGATTATCTCCCTAAATACAATTTCGATTTACCCCTTTTCAAAACGAGGGCCAGCGGCCCCCGATGAGTTGCCGGCTTTCTCAGAATAGGATATCTTCCCTCTTTCTACTTCAAATAGATAACAGAAAACTTTGCTGACTTACCGCCGCCAAGGCAGGGGTGCATGTTGTTCAAAAATCATCAACCGCCGCCTTCGCAGGGACAACCATCCGTCTCTTATGTTAGCAAAAAACAAGTAAGAAAGGGAATATACCCCCTCGAAAAGACTCTGTCAACCATCCAAATAGAGGTTTTATGGATTCCAGCGATGCTGGCGAACCTTCTGCAGAATCCGGTCGGCACATTCGAGTGCCGCCAGTCCCTCTTCCGCCGTTACTTCCGGGCGCTGGCCAGGATTTAAGACCGCTCGCAAAAAGGCCTCCTGCTCCACGCGAAGCGGTTCCGATTCGGTTATGTCCAAATGCTCTATCTGGAGCAATTCTGTCCACTTTACTTGAGAAAAGTCAAAATCTCCCGCCTTTTGACGTTCTCGAATCCAGGAAATTACATCTATATTGGGGTCGGTTTTGATGATAATCCCTTCTTTTCGGAAATAATCCACGCTCAAATAGGCCTGTCTGCTGAAGACTCTCACCTTGCGCTCGGTTTTCAGGGCCAGCCGCGAGGCCGTAATATTGGCAATGCAGCCGTTCTCGAAAATCAGGCGGGCATTGCAGATATCCTCGTGGTCGGCAATGACATTCACGCCGACCGCCTCGACCTGGCAGACCGGACTGCGTGCCAGTGAAAGAATAATATCAATATCATGAATCATCACATCCAGAACCACCCCTACATCCGACGAACGAAACGGATAGGGGCTGACTCGATCGGCTTCAATAAAGCGCGGCTCAATTTTCAGGCGTTTCATCGCCTGCACAACCGGATTGCATCGCTCCGAATGTCCTACGGCCACCACCGTCTGGGTCCGTCGAGCCAGTTCGACAATCTGCCGGCCTTCCTCCACCGTCGAGGCCAGCGGCTTTTCAATCAAAACCGGAATCCGGTTCTCCAAAAACAGTTTGGCCAGCGGATAATGCGCTGCGGTCGGCGTTGAAATCGTGACGGCATCCACCCGCCCGAGCAGGTCTTTCGGGTCTGTCAGTGCTTCACAGCCATACTGCTGGGCCAGTGAGTGCGCGCGGGCAGCATCCGTATCCACGACGGCTGTCAGCCGGCTGTCCGGCAATTGGCTGTACACCCGCGCATGCAGAGCACCCATCTTGCCTGCCCCTACGACCGCTGTTCGAAGAATTCCCATCGACAACAAGGTTCCTTTCCGTTCCGGTCGGCTGCTTAGTCGCGAAACAGTTCCCGATATCGTCCGAAGCGCTGCCGGCTGCTGTTTAAAAGGGATTCCACCAGCGCCTTTACCGGCTCCTCGAGCCCATCCTGCTCGGCCAGCAGGTGCACCTGACTAAGCACCGGCTTGTCGCTTCGCCAGATAAACTTAAACGCTTCAAAGAGGGCCGCCTTCTGCTCCTCGGAAAGGCCGGCACGAGTCATCCCTCGCTTGTTCAGCGCCCGCACTTCATGCGGATAATGCCCGCTGATAATCACAAACGGCGGTACATCATGATTGATGCCGGTATAGCCGGCTGCATAACACCACTTGCCCACCGTGCAGAACTGATGGATCGCCACCAGCCCGCTCAGCCAGACTCCCGTCTCAATCTTGCAGTGGCCGCTCACCTGCGTATAATTGCTGATAACAATCTTGTCTTCGAGCAGGCAGTCATGCCCCAGATGCACCCCGATCATCAGCAGATTCTGGCTTCCGACGACAGTTTGCTCCTCCGGATGCATGCTCGGATGAATCGTCACAAACTCCCGAATCACATTATGATCACCGATAGTAAGCCCCCCGATCGGCGTCTGGTCGTTGGTCCCAAGAATCTGCGGCGGCTTTCCAATTACACAGTTCGGAAACAGACGGTTCCCGCATCCCAGGCGCGTCCGCTTTCCGATAATCACATGTGCATCCAGAACCGTGCCGTCTCCGATAACGACATCTTCTTCCACTACACAAAAAGGGCCAATCACCACGCCATCCCCCAGCCGGGCACTCGGATGCACCACAGCCGTTGGATGAATCTGTGTACTCATACGCAGCTAATTCCTCCGCACTTCAATTTCATTTGTATTCAATTCTATCGCACCTCGTCATCAACGAGCATAAATTTCAGCTGGGCCTCTGCTACAATCTCTTCTCCCACCCGTGCCGTACAATTGCATTTGGCCGCGCGGCTGCGAACCTTGTCCGCCTCCGCAGTCAGAATCAGCTGGTCGCCCGGCACGACCGATTTACGAATCTTCACCTGGTCCATCGTCAGAAGCACTGCTATCTTGCCGGTATGTTCGAGGGTCTGCGCAAACAGAAGCCCGCACACCTGCGCCATGGCTTCCACAATCAGCACACCCGGCATCACCGGCGCCCCTGGAAAATGCCCCTGAAAGAAATGTTCATTGATCGTCACATTCTTAATCGCCGTAATCCGCCGATCCTCCTCAACCTCAATCACCTTATCGACCAGCAGAAACGGATACCGATGGGGCAGAATCTTCTGAATCCGCCGAATGTCCAGTACGGGCTTGCCGGCCCTGTCCAGCCCGCGATGTTTTTTGTCCTGCTCGACAAGGGTCTTCACCAGCTGCTGATTCAGCGTATGTCCGCTTTTATAGGCCACAATCCGCCCGACAATCGGCATGCCCGCCAGCATCAGGTCGCCGATTAAATCGACAATCTTGTGCCGCACACACTCATCGGGAAAACGGTAGCTGTTGCGGATAGGCCCATCGGAACTGATCACCAGAATCTGGCGGGGGCTCAAATGCGTGCCGAAGCCCGCCGCCTGCATCTGCCGGGCCTCCGCTTCCAGAAGAAACGTCCGTGCCGGTGCCAGATGCTGGGCAAAATGAGATTCCGTCAGACTGCATGAATATGTCTGACGCCCAATGCCGGTATGCTGGGTATAATCCATATCAAACGTCAGATGAAGCCCGCCCCCCGCATCCGGCAGGGCATAAATTGACCGGTCTCCATCCTGAAGGCAAACCGGCTCGCGGATAATCAGTTCCCGTCGGGGCTTATTCTGCTCGGCCGCCTCACACTTCTGAAGCGTTTTGAAATATTCCTCACTGCTGCCGTCAAAGCCCGGCATTTCCGCAGCGTCAATCTCCACAATCAGATTGTCCAGCCCCAGAGCCGCCGCCGCTGCTAAGAAATGTTCCGAGGTCTCGACCACCACATCTCCGCAACCCAGCGCCGACCGGCGAGGACGGGACACAATTGATTCCGGACAGACCGGAATCCGAACCGGACGCTCCAAGTCTGTTCGAACAAACACAATCCCTGTATCCGGCGCCGCCGGCTGAAAGACCACATGCGCTTCCTGTCCGAAGAACAAACCCCTTCCGGACAGATGCCCTTCATGCCGGATTGTTTTTTGCATCTTCAATCTGTTTGACCTTTTTCTTCAGTTCCTTCAGTTCTTCGGCCATCGCGGGCAGCCGACGATACCAAATCGCCGAACGTTTCTCCGCCGACAACTCTTGAGCCGGATTGCCCCACAGTCGGCAGCCGGCGGGTGTGTCCTCCAGTACTAACGACGTCGCTCCCACAATAGTACCCGACCCGATGCTCACATGGTCCACCACACCCGCTTTGCCGGCCAAAACCACCCCATCGCCGAGCACCACACTGCCTGAGAGTCCCACCTCACCGGCCAGCAGGCACGCCCGACCGATACGGACATTATGCCCTATCTGCACCAGATTATCAATCTTTGTGCCGGCCCCCACGATTGTATTGCCGAACTTCGCTCGATCTACACAACTGTTGGCACCGATTTCCACTTCATCCTCAAGAATCACGCCGCCATTGTGGGGAATCAGCTGATGCCGCCCGTCCACAAAGGCATATCCAAACCCTACCGCTCCAATGGTGCAATGAGACTGGAGGATGCAATAGTTACCGATTCGGCAGTCATGATAGACCGCAACATTGCTGTCCAGCCGGCAATGAGAGCCAATCTGCGTCCGTTCGCCGATGCTGCAATTGGGGCCGATAACAGTAAAAGTCCCAATGCGGACCTGGCGGCCAATGTACGTATGCGGCCCGATTCCCACCCCTTCCTCCAAAACCGCATCCGGTTCTACTACCGCCGTCGGATGGACTCCCTTCCATGCCCGCTGCGGCGGCGCAAAAAGCCGAAGGGTTTCAATCAGGGCTTTTTGAACATCGGGAACAACGATTTGAACCACTCGGCAGTCATCCAGTTCCGCCTGCACCAGCACTGCCCCCGCCTTCGAGACCGCCAGCAGCGGACGATGCTTGCTGTCCGTCAGAAAACAAATTTGTTCCGGCGAGGCATCCTGAATGGTATTGACCCCCGTAATGGGAATCTCGCCGGAGCCGACCAGCCGACCTCTCAGATGGGCGGCCAGCTCCGCCGTCGTCATTTTCCGAGCTGCACCTGCATTTTCATTCATTCTTTAGGCCCTGCTCAATTGCTCACCTTATCCAGCGCTGTCAGCACCTCCTCCGTAATATCCAGTTCCGGACGGTTGTAAAGAACTTTCTGGGTTTTCACACTCAGCATAAAATCCCGGAGCGTCGGCGCAGGAAGTTCAAGACTCTCTTTGCCCAGCACCACATCCAGTCCCTTTTCCCGCGCCACCATCTCCGTCACCTTCACAAAATCCGTGTACAGCGCCTCCATCCACTGCTGCATCTCCTGCGTAAACTTGTTTTCATAAAAGGTGTTGCGTCCTTCCATAACAGCACGCTTTTCCTCGTACTCCTGCATCAAGGTAAAATAATCCGCGCTGCCGGGCTTGCGCTGCTTAATATTGGCCTGGAGGGCTTCCAGGTCTTTGCGCATCTGCTGGAACTCTTCCTGTACACGGCTGCGGTCCGCCTCCGCCTTTTCCTGCCACTGCTTGTTCTTCTTGCAGTTCTCCAAAATCCTGGTCACATCCACAACCCCCACTCGTGCAGCAGGAATGCTTTCCTGACCCGCTGCTATGCCCTGCTGATAGACAATCCAAACCGCCGCTGCCAAAAGAAGGACTGCTCCAATCCATTCATGTCTTCCGTGTCTGTTCATGCTCTTTTGCCTTTCCGGATTTTTCTGAATTGCTTAGAATAAGGCCCCTACCGAGAAACTGAAGGCCTGCGTATCATCTTCATCATCTTTGGTAATAGGAGCACCCAGTTCAAACCGCATCGGCACCGGCCCGAAAATCTGCGGAATGAGGATTTGAATGCCCACGCCCACCGAGGTGCGAATCGGGCCGGTCTCAAACACACCGGCATCGGTAAACACCAGCCATGAAAACATCTCGCTGCCCATTGGAATGGAAACTTCCAGACTCAGCTGACCCATCCAGTCGCTGCCGATGGGGTCATCATTTTCGCCGCGAGGACTGATGCCGCGATAATCGAATCCGCGAATCGAGCCGAGGCCGCCGCCGTAAAATCGGTCGTAGGTCGGCGCGTCGCCTACCACTGAGCCGCCAAACAGTTTGGTCTCAAGAATTGTCTTCTGCTCCGCCAAATCCTCGTAAAGAGTCTTATACCACCGCTGCGTCGCCGTCAGCAGGCCGTAACTATAGTCTCCGAAAATCTGCTCATAGCCGGCATCAAAATTGTATCCTCGACTCGGACGGAATCGGCTGTCTGTTTTATCCAGCCCCACCCACAGCCGCGTCCCCAGCCGCAGATTATCCCCCTTGACCTTCACCACCTCCGACGGGGCATCATCTTCAAGTTCCTCAATACTCACATTTTCAAACCGGAAGGAAATGCCGCGTCTCCAATCATCCGGATAGCGCCGCGCCAGCCCCAAACTCGGGCCGGTGCGCTTTTCATCATACGATTCGCGAATCCGCGTAAAACCCGAAAACGCTGCATCCAGCGACAGGGGCTTGTCATACAGATACGGTTCGGTAAAACTCACCTGATAACTGGTCCACCGCCGGCCCGGACTGTACATGGCCCGAAACCGCTGCCCAGCCCCGCGAAATGCCTTCCCCGTTAACAATTCTGAAAAACTCGTCGGCCAGTCCGTAATATCAAAGTTCCGCTGATCCAGCGAAATCTGGCCGATCACTCCACTGTCGCTGGCGACGCCGGCACCAAGCATAATAGTCCCCGTCTGGCCTTCGGCAATCTGAACCAGTGCATCGCGGCGCTGCGGCTCTGTCCCGCTGGGCACAATCGTAACCGACTCGGCCACTACCGCCTGCTGAACCGTCCGCTCTAATTCGCCTTTCCCATCCCCTCTTGCCGCATTGCCGTCATACCAGTTGCCGGGACTGAATCCTTCTTCATCCAAAACCCGCCGAACTGACTGGTCCTTGACCGTTCGGTTGCCGGTAACGGTAATCAGTCCGATCCGAAAACGCGGCCCTTCCGTAATTCGATGCTCCACAGCCACTCGATGCTCCTCCAGTTCTTTCCGCTGGGTTTCCACCTGCACGTCCAGATATCCTTCGGAGCGATAGCGGGCCCGAATCTTATTCACATCATAGTCCAGCCGATCCGGACTGAAAGGCGTATCCGGCTTCAACTTCAGTTCCGACCACAACTGTTCCTTATCCGGCAGTGAATAGCCGGTTAATGTCACCGATTCCACCCGATACTGCGGACCTTCCGATACCGTAAAAACCACCTCGACCGTCTTCCCATCCGAATGAAAGGAAACCGATGAGTCGGCTTTGATGTCCAGATATCCCCGCTTGCGATAAAAATCCTGCAGCGCTGTTCGATCTTTGGCCAGCTGCTCCTGATCAAAATACACCGGAAAAACCAGAAATTTCTTCGGCCGTGTTTTGACGACCTTAATCAGCTGATCATCAGAAAAGGCCCGATTGCCCTCAAATCTCACTCGCTGAACCTTCGTGCGAGGTCCTTCCTCAATTGTAAAAATCACCTGCCCGACAAGCAGCCGGCTCTCATCCAGCGACACCCGGGCCTGCGAGTATCCCTTTTTGCGGTAAAATTCCTTCAACTTATCCACACCGGATTTAACCAGAAACTGGTCCAGATAATCTCCCTGTTTGATTCCAAGTTCGTTAAGCAGACGTGAATCGCTGATTTTTTTATTGCCCTGCAGAACAATCGAACGGATCAGATTTTTTTCCACAATCACATAAGTAAGAATCACTTTTCCGTCGACAACCTTTGTGTTGTAATAAGCCGTATCGACCCCCTCCATCGCCGCCAGCCGCTTGACATCTTCGGCGGCCTGCTGAGTTCGAAACGCCTGTCCGGGCCTTGCCCGAACCACAGAAAGAACCTGGGCCCGCGTCAGCGTCACCGTGCCGGCTGTCTCCACCGCCCCAATTACAAGCCCCTCCGGCTCATCCTGCGCCTGCGCCGGGCAAACCAGCAGCCAGCCCGCCGCCAGTACCCATCCGAAAACCCACGCGACTCTCATTCGGCAACCTCCTGTCCGTTCTTTTCCTGGTCAGTCCTTAAAACGGCGGCTCACTGATGTCCTCCGGCACGGCGCCCCGGTACTTCTCCCGAAACCGGGTGCAGCTGCCGTCAAACAGCAGTTCAACTTTTCCTGTCGGCCCGTTTCGCTGCTTGGCTACAATCACTTCAGCCGTATTATCCGACGGCTCCTCATCGCCGCCCCGCTGATAGTACGATTCCCGATGCAGCAGCAGAATCACATCGGCATCCTGCTCGATGCTGCCGCTTTCCCGCAGGTCGCTCATCCGCGGCCGATGGTCCTCCCGTCCCTCCGGTGCCCGGTTGAGCTGACTGAGCACCACCACCGGCACATTCAATTCCCGCGCCAGCGATTTCAGATACCGTGAAATAGTGCTGATTTCCTGCTGGCGAGATTCGACCTTGCCTCCCAGACTCATCAGCTGCAGATAATCAATAAAAACCGCCTGAATGTGATACTGGCTTTTGAGCCGCCGGCACTTAGCCCGAATCATCAGGGGCGTCAGTCCCGGCGTATCATCAATAAAAATTGGTTTTTCCGACAGCCGCGCCCCCTCTTCCACAAGCTGCTGATGCTGTTCGGTGCTGATCAGGCCCTTGCGCAGCATCTGAAGATTCAGTCCGGTCCGGCTGCACAAAAAACGCTCCGTCAGCTGCTGCTTGCCCATTTCCAGAGAAAAAATCACCACCGGCATGTCGACATCAGCCCCGATGTATTCGGCTATATTCAGTGCAAAACTCGTCTTGCCCATACTCGGACGGCCTGCCACAATAATCATATCGCCGTACTGAAGACCGCCGAGCAAATCATCAAGTTCCCGAAAACCGCTGGGCACTCCCGTAATGCCGGTTCCCCCTTTGCGGGCTTCAATGCTTTCAAAGGCATGATAAATCAAATTGCGGATGGGCTCCGCCGTCCCGCTGATTTTCCGTTCGGTCACCTGAAAAATCTTCTTTTCGGCCTCATCCAGTTTCAGGTCCTCTTCTCCCGTCGGATCGCAGACATCCTGGAGAATCTCCTGACAAACATAGGCCAAATCCCGCAGAACCGATTTCTGCAGAACAATCTGCATGTAATACTCGGCGTTGGCCGCGGTCGGCACCGACTCCGCCAGCCGCACCAGATACTCTACACCGCCCGCCGCCGCCAGATGGCCCTGCTTTTCGAGTTCATCCTGGAGCATCACCAGGTCAATCTCTCGCCGCTCCTCAAACAGCCGAACCAGGGCTTCAAATACCAGCTGGTGCTCCGGCAGCGAAAAGGACTCCGCCTTCAGATGCTCCACCATCCGCCCGATACACGGCGGATCCAGAATCATCGAACCAAGCACCGCCGCCTCGGCCTCCGGAGAGGCAGGAATCTTTCGTCCCGCCCACGCCTCCGCCGGCTCAGCCGAGCCGCCGGCTCGTTTAGTGGCTGCTGGTTTCCTCGTCTGCGCCAACGGTCTGCTCCTCTGCGGCAACGATGACCAGCACCGCTGCCCTCAAATCCGACGCGGCTTTGATGATGACGGTACGGCTGCCCACTTCCTTGATATGGGCCTCCATCTGGACCATATCCGCTGTCACAGCAAACCCCTTCTTCTGAAGGGCCTCGGCAATATCCGATTCCGTCACCGAACCAAAGAGATGTCCCAGTTCGTTGGCTCTGGCCGACAGTTGAATCTCGACACCTTCCAGCGAGACACTCAGCCGCTCTTTTTCCTCACGGGCCATCCGCCGGGCCTCGGCGCGTTTGGCCTTTTCTTCCGCCAAAGAACGAACGGCCGCTTCCGTCGGGATCACGGCCAGTCCCTGCGGCAGCAGATAATTGCGGGCATAGCCGTCTTTGACTTCAACAACATCGCCCAGCCATCCCAGTTTGGCTACATCTTCACATAATAACACTTTCATCGGTTGACTCCTGTGATTCTGAACGTCTGCACTCTTTCGAAAAACCGGTCATTGCCGGCAGGGCTTACTACGAGGTAAACGGAAGCAGTGCCATAAAGCGGGCCCGCTTGATGGCCAGTTTGACCTTCCGCTGACAGCCGGCGCAGTTGCCGCTCCGCTTCCGGGAGAAAATCTTGCCCCGGTTGGTCAGCAGTTTCTGCAGCGACTCCACATCTTTGTAATCAATGTAGTGCTTGCCTTCGCGGCAGAAACGGCACTGTGTCTGTTCCCGAAGAGTGGTCAGATATTTCTTCTTCTTTTTGTTTTGTCCTGTTACTTTTGCCATTGTGTCTGTTTCCTGCTACCTAAGTTTTAAAACGGTATATCATCGCCCGTCGGCGGTGCAAACACATCCGGGGGTTCCGGCAGATTCGTTTCTGCCTCGCTGACTCCGCCGCCTCCGCCGCCTCCGCCGCCGCGGCCCAAAAATTCAAAATTCTCCACAAACACCCGCAGCCGGCTTCGACGGCTTCCATCCTGCGCCTGCCACTGGTCCAGTTTCAGCCGGCCCTCTACAAACAGCGGATCGCCCTTCTTCACATACTTATGAAGCGCCTCCGCCCGCTTGCCGAACATCTGACAGTCCACAAAGCAGGTCTCCTTCCCGTCCGTGCCGTCCTGCTTGCGAAACACCCGATTGATTGCCAGGCCGAACTCCACAACGGGCGTTTGGCTGGGCAGATACGACAGCTGCGGGTCTCTTGTCAGATTGCCCATCAGCAGCACTTTGTTCAAATTGGCCATTGGTTTGCCTCCTGTTCTTTCCGGCAGTCTATCCTGAAGAACCGCTCCCTATGCGGTGAACGTCTCTTACGGAGCCGCCTGCGTCTCATCTTCGCTCAAATCCTCCTGGCCGGGCAACGGCGCCGCTGCGTCCTCCCCTGCCGGGACTTCGGGCTCTTCCGCCGGCTCCACATCCTCGAACGGAACGCCTTCCGGATGAAGTTCCGCAGGAGTAGGTTTGTCAATATCTTCCCGGCCCAAATGGTCCGCCCGAAGGATCAGCGCCCGCAGCACCTTCTCCGACAAATTCACATCCCGCTCAATCCCGTGAACCCGCGACGGCTCGCAGTAGAAATACGCAAGGATATACGTGCCGCGGCTCTTGCCTTCCACTTCGTATGCAAGCCGGCGGTCATCCCATTTCTTAATACTCTCTATATCCGCTCCGGCCCTTTCCAGAAATTTGCGAATCGTTCCCAGCACTGTTTCCCACTCGGATGCCGCCCAGGCCGAGTCCACCAGAAACAACCCTTCATACAACCGCTTGACCGCTGTTTTCAAATTCAGACCTCCACATTAAGGATTTTTATTTTGTCCGTGTTTTCCGCTCTCGTTTTCCCCCGGTTCGGTCTTTTCCGACGAACCGGCTGTGTCTCGACTATTGTATCGATTCATCGCTTCCTGAAGTCCCTCGCGGACCCAGCACAGCGCCGCTTCCGCCGCTTTACGGATCGCCTCTTCGAGCAGCGCACGCTCCGGAGCCGGCGGACGAGACAGCACATACTCCACCATCCGTTCACTCGGACAGGAACCGATGCCCACTCGAAGCCGGGCAAACTCTTCACTCTTCAGTTTTTCAATAATATCCGCCAGACCCTTATGGCCGCCAGCCGAACCTTTCGGTCGAATCCGGATTCGGCCCGGCTCCAGCGCTGCATCATCGGTAATCACCAGCAGCCGCTCCAGACCCAGCCGATAAAACCCCATCACGGTCGCAACCGGCTGGCCGCTGCGGTTCATAAAAGTCTCCGGCTTGACCAGCAAAACCTTGCGGCCATCTGTTTGGGCCTCAGCAATCCGAGCCCCAAACTTTTTCTTCTCAGCCGAAGCCCCCAGCATTTCCGCCAGGCGGTCAATCACTTCAAAACCCACATTGTGCCGCGTCTTTTCATAAGCCGGACCCGGATTGCCGAGCCCTGCAATCACATACCAGCCCGATGCAGATTCCTCAGACTTCTCAGACGCCGAGCCGTCCAGCCAATTCTGCAACGCCTTCCATACACTTTCTGCCACAAACTTCTCCGCCGCTGGAGATTATTCCGCTGAGGTTTCTTCTTCCGTCGGCTTGCGCTCGGTGATAACTTCCGGTTCCTGCGGCCCTTCCGCGGCAGCAGGAGCAGCTTCCTCGGCTTCTTTGACCTTCGGCAGATTGCACAGGCAAATCAGCGACTCCGGATTGGTCTTCAAAACCACCCCGGCCGGCAGCGCAACATCTTTGGCATGAATCATATCGCCTAAACCCAGGTCTTTAATCGAAACCTCAATCACCTCCGGAATCTCGGTCACCGCACATTCCACTTCCAGATGATCCATCAACTGGTCCACAATGCCGCCGTCTTGAGTTCCCTTGGCTGTGCCGCGCAGTTCCAGCGGAACACTCACGGTCACCCGTTCACTGAGGTCTACCCGCATCAGGTCGGTATGAATGGCCTGCTTGCCGAAATGGTCATACTGCAAATCCTTTACCAGTACCGTCTGTCTGCCCGAGGGAAGCCGCACCTCAAAAATCCGCTGACCATGATGAATCGCTTCCAGAAAAGCACGGGCATTCAGGGAGATGCACATCGGCTCCTGCCCATGACCATACACTATCGCCGGCAGCTTTCCCACCTTTGGGTGACGAAGCCGAGCCGCTGCCTTGCTCCCCTTTTGCTCCCGAATTTCCGCCTCTAATACCATCAATTCTGCCATAAAGTTCCTCTCTGTCTTTGCCGGCGGAGGGTCGCGTTTGGACACGCTGGCCTTCCGCCTTGCTCTTACTGAATTCCGTTAAATAAATTGCTGATGGACAGATTCAGGTGAATCCGCCGGACGGCCTCGCCCAGCAGGTCTGCCACACCCAAAATTGTCAGATTATTCAGAATTTTCTTTTTGTGCGCAACAGGAACACTGTCGGTAACAATCACCTCATCCAGCGGCGCCTTAGGCAGCCGCTCCAGTGCCAGGGTCGTTAGTACCCCGTGGGTTGCCCCGGCGATAATCTGACCGGCACCCCGCTGCTTGAGCAGTTCCGCGGCCCCGCAGATTGTTCCGCCCGTCGTAATCATATCATCGCACATCACAATATTCCGGCCTTTCACCTCACCGATAATCTCCCCGCAGGCCACCTCAGAACCGTTCAAACGCCGCTTGTGGATAATCGCCAAATCCGCCCCAAGTTTCTGGGCATACCGTGCCGCTTTCTTCATATTTCCCACATCCGGCGCTACCACCGTCAGATTCTCCATCTGCTTGCTTTTCAAATAGCGGGCTATGACCAGTTCCGCCGTCAAATGATCCACGGGGATATCAAAAAAGCCCTGCAATTGAGCCGCATGCAAATCGAGTGTGAGCACCCGATTGGCACCGGCCGTCACAATCAGATTGGCTGCCAGTTTAGCCGTAATCGGCACACGCCCTTCATCTTTGCGGTCCTGGCGGGCATAACCGAAATACGGAATCACCGCGGTGATGCGCGAAGCACTGGCTCGCCGAAGACAATCCAGAAATATCAGCAGCTCCACCAGATTTTCATCCACCGGCTCACAGGTCGCCTGTATCACAAAGCAGTCCGTTCCCCGAACATCGCTTTCGAGTTTGATAATCTTCTCTCCGTCCGGAAACCGCCAAATCCGCGCCTTGCCCGGCTCCAGATTCAGATACCGGCAAATCGCTGCGGTTAATTCCGGATGACTGCTGCCGCCGAACACTACCAACGGGTGACGAATCATAGAAGGTCCTCCGGCTGGCTGTTTCCATTCACCCGGCCCAGCGTGGTAAACACACCCACCCGTTGGCCGTCTCCGATGTCTGCTCCCTCTCCCAAATAAGCAAACGGCCCAATCCGGCAATTCCGCCCGATTCGCACCACACCCCGAATGCACGTAAACGGCTCAACAACAGTATCCTGCCCAATGCAGGCGCGATCATCAATCCACGTATTCGGCGGGTCAACAATCGTTACCCCCGAAGACATCAAACGATTCTGAATTCGCTGCTGCATAATCTTGCCTACCTGCGCCAGCTGCGAGCGGCTGTTGACCCCCATCGCATCCTCCGGAGCCACCGCCGTCACCGCCGACGCCTTATACCCTTCCGCCAACAGCACATGCAGAGCGTCCGTCAGATAATATTCCCCTTTGACATTGTCCGGACGAATCTGCGCCAATGCCTTCAGCAGAAGCGGTGTCTGAAAACAGAAATATCCCGTATTAACCTCTCGAATCTTCCGCTGCTGTTCATCACAGTCATTATGCTCAACAATGCCCTGAATATTCCCATAGGAATCCCGAACAATCCGCCCATAGCCGGTGGGGTCATCCAGCACCGCCGTCGCTACAGTCACCGCCGAACGTTCCGAACTATGCTTCTCCAGCAAAATCTCCAGCGTTTCCTTGCGAATCAGCGGCGTATCCCCACACAAAACCAGCGTAGGCCCTTCAAAACCTTCCAGATGCTCTCGGCAGCACATCACCGCATGTCCGGTCCCCCGCTGTTCGGGCTGCTCGACAAAAACCAAATCCGGCTGTCCCTGATACCGCTGGATAATCTGCTCCTTCCCATAGCCCACCACAACATACATCCGCTGCACCCCGGCACTGCGGCAGGCGTCCAGTACATAATCCAGCATCGGACGGCCGCAAACCTCATGCAAGACTTTCGGCAGACGGGTATTCATTCGGGTACTCTGCCCCGCCGCCAAAATCACTGCTGCACATCCTGTCGATTCGCTCACGCTTTGCCTTTTTTACTTCTTCTCTACTTCTTCTTTGCTGCTCTTTCTTTTATTCCCAACTTCAACTGTTGAATCTACCCGGCCTGGACTCGAACCAGGAATACGAGGACCAAAACCTCGTGTGTTACCGATTACACCACCGGGTATTCATCCGTCCGGCTCCAGCACAGCCGCCACAAAAAAATCAGCGGACCCAGAGCATTCCATTAATACCCGAAAAACAACACCCGCGCTGTTTTCCAAATCGTTACCGTTTCGGTTTTCAAGACAAGTCGCAGTATCCGCATCTGAAGCAGACCGACCGGACCCTGCCAAGGGCTTGAGCTGACCATGCTGCGAACCTGTCAGCCCCACATCATTCCCGCAAACTTTACCACACTTTTGGAAACGGTTTTACGGCTACCCACTCAGGCAGGGCAACAAAAAAAGAATAATATACAATCCCACCTCAATTTTTCAAGGGTATTTTTTACAAAAATCATTTGAGCATTTCTACTATATCAGATAGATTGGATAGACTAACTCTGTACAAAAGGAATTCAAAAAATATGCAATAAACTGCTCAGCGTCAAACATCTACTTAGGTGTTCTTTTGGAAAAAACAAAAAAATTAGAAAACTTTTCTTGAAAGGAGTACAGAAATGTCCACAAAGAAGATGCTCACAGGTCTGACATTACTGACAATTTTAGCAATTTTTGCTGCCCAGTCTTACTCACAGCAGGGCGGCGGACAGGAAGGACGCGGACGACGCGGCGGACAGCAGGCCGGTCAAGCCGGCGGCCCCGCAGGTCAGCAGATGGGACAGAGGGACCCCGAACAAATGAGGCAAATGATGCTCGAACGTCAGATTCAGCGGGTCAAACAAGCCCTCAATCCAACCGATGAACAATGGGCCAAGATTGAACCGGCTCTCAAGAAAGTTATTACGCTCACCCAGCAAACCAACAGGGCCGGCTTTCCCGGACAGGCCTTCGGAAGACAGCAAGGCCAAACTGAAGAGGCCAATGAAGAACAAACCGAACTCGCTAAGGCCGCACGTGAATTACGCACTGCTATAAATAGCGGCGATGCCGATGCCATCAAGACCAAACTGGAGGCCTTTCGGAAGGCACGCGAAGAAGCCCTCAAGCAATTGACAGAGGCCAAAAAAGAACTGAAGGCAACCTTAACCGGTGTCCAGCAGGAAGCGGAATTGGTACTGATGGGTTACCTTGACTAAAACTATCCAGTAATGGAATCCTTAACGCAAAATGGCGGGCGGGAACCAATCCCCCCGCCATTTTTTAAAAATGCCAGCACATTTTCCTTCTCTCCAGCGTAGTGCTTTCTAAACTCAAATTTTGGAACAAAAAACCAAAAATGAAAGGGGACCACGATGAAAGATTTGCTGAAGAAGGTTGCGGTCATTTGTCTTGTTTTGGTGTTGACCACGGCCAGCTGGGCCGGCTGCTGCAAGAACAAGTCGGACGATTCGGCCTGCGGAGACAACAAGAAGGCCTGCGAACCGAAAGACAAGCAGAGTTGCGAAAAAAAGGCCGACTGTGACAAAAAGGCCGATTCGCAATCTTCTGAAAAGGCCTCCTAACCCAAACTGTCAAACTCCAATCAACTCAACGGTCAATCCTGATTTTGGCGATACACCGCAAACCTCGCCGGCTCAGGATTGACTGTTTGTTTTTCTGTCTGCCGAAACCTTTCTGTCCTCCCTAATCCTGCCGGAATCGGCTTCGCAGATATCTGCCGGCCGTCAGCATCTAAACCGGCGGGGAATAAAACTGCTCAAGCACTTCATAAACCTGCTCGGCCGTTCGGGTCTTCATCAGAGCCAGCATTGTCTGCTTCCGCTGCGGATGCCGCCGGCAATATCCGGCTGCAAACTTGCGAAAATAGGGTATGGCCTTCCTCGTCGGCCAAAAATCCAGAATCATCTCCAAATGCTCAAGCATCACGGCCTTCTGCTCCGCCAAGGTGGGCTCCGGCGGCAGCGGCCGGCCCTCCCAAAGTGCCCGAACTTCCCGAAATATCCAGGGATTGCCGACAGCACCCCGCGCAAGAATCACCCCATCCACGCCGCTGGTTCTCAACTTCTCGACAGCCGTCGGCGCTGAGGAAATATCCCCGCTGCCGAAAATACACAAATTGGGAAATCTTCGCTTTACCTGGGCAATCGTTTCCCAATCAGCTGCCCCTTTATACTGTTGTTCGACGGTCCGGCCGTGAATGGCAAACAGCGAAACTCCATCGCGGGCCGCATTTTCGCAAATCGTCCAGAAATCCTCCTTTGCGGCTTCAGAGGAATCAAAGCCAATGCGGATTTTCATAAAGAGCGGACAGGAAACCTTTTCACGCGTGCGAAGATACGCCTCCCGAATCACAGCCGGCTTCTGCATCAGATAGCCGCCTCGCCGGCGACGGAGCACCTTAGGAACCGGACAGGCAAAATTCAAATCGATGGCATCATAACCGGCCCGTTCAAAAGCCGCCGCCGAGAGAGCCAGCGTTTTCGGCTCATTGCCCATAATCTGAGCCGCAACCGGATGTTCCTGAGCAAAGGGTTGAAACTTTTTTTCCCGGCTGGCCTTCGGGTGCAGTGAGATTGTATCAAGCATGACTCCCGTAAACACCAGCGGACAGCCGAATCGACGTGCCAGCAGCCGCATCGGATAATCGGTATAACCCGACAGGGCCGCCTGAATAAACGGCATATCAAGAAGGATAGTCCCAAACTGAAGCATCGCTCTGCCGGATTTGTCCTTAACCGTTGTCGTCAAAAGAAGTTAAGTGTATATGTCCTCTCCAGCCCGCCTCGGCTGTTTTCCAATCTCCCCTTTTTCCTCCCCGCCGGAGCACAAAAAAACATCTCCCTGTTGACTTGAGCCCATTTTGCCGATATTATACCTTACTTTGCGTTGGCCCGTAGTGTAATGGTAGCACAAATGACTCTGGATCATTTAGTCGGGGTTCGAGTCCCTGCGGGCCAGATAAGCCCTTTATTCCAGATAGACAGTATCTCCAGGGTGGAGGGGAGGAATCTGTCCGACCTTTGCTTTTACATCTTCCGCCGTCAAAGCGAACGAAGGCGCGATTTCCAAAATGCAGTCCACCTTCCCGTCTTTTGTTCGAGGCACCTTTACGCCCGCCCTTTCCAGCCAGGCCGCAGCCCGTTCAATCATCATCCGCACGGTCACCTCGGGGCTGTCCTCTCCTGAGGCATTCTTAACCGGCGCAAACTCTTCGCTTCGAATCGTCTGAAGAATCACCGACTTTTCCGCAAGCGGCAGGGCATCAAAGATAAATGTCTCCAGTTTAATCCCGCAGGGCTTGTTCGGCTCGATCTTTTTTCCTGTTAAGTCGATATGCGGTATCTTCTTAACAGCTCGATGCAGCGGCAGTGCAAAATTGCCGTCCTTATTCAGCCGCTCCACAAATTCCCGACTGATAATATGAATGGCAATTGAGCCGAGTTCAAACACAAGCGAGCCGTCCGGCCGCCGCCGATGGGCGGCCTCATCCGGCAAATCGCTGTACTCAATTACCGTCACCCGCCCGTTCACCAAACAGAAATTACCTACTTTCTCGGTCGGATGGGCCTTAATCAGGGCCTTGGAAGACATCTGGGCGCCGTCCAGAACATGAAGTCCGATAAAAAGCGGGTCAAACAAATGAACCAGCGGATTATCCACCTGCCAGTAACTTAAATATTCTATCCCCCGCCTTTTCAATTCATCGAGCACCCCTGAAACATACAGGGCTTTTAAGCTGCCGCCGTGTCCATCAGGGCTTACGGCAATGGTGTCTTTATCCGCCAGGAAAATCCGGCCTTCAAAGTCGAAATTCGGCATCGTTCCCTGCTGAAAGATAAAGACCGTATCCGCCCCCAACCCAAAATAATCGTTGGCCTCAAAGGTTTCGACTGTGGCTTGATGATTCAGAGGGCTGGTCATAATCAGCCACGGCAGAACCGAACCATATTTCTTGCGGGCGGCCAGAACTGATTCGGCAAAAACCTGGAATAATGTCTTTTTCTTGATAGGCGATATAGGAAAATTGCCTTTCGGCCCGTCAAATCCGAGCCGAGTCCCCTGACCGCCTGCCACGACAAACCCGGCCACTTTCCCCTCAGCAAGCAATTTTTCACCCATCCGGCGGGCGCGGGCGTACTTCTCGGCCTGCTCCGGCGTCTGGGGGTTCGGCGGATAGGACGGAGCCGGCTCAAAGACCGTCGGAATGGCCAGCGGGGCCTGGTTTTTTACCGTATCACGCACCCAGTGGGGGATTTTCCGGATATCTAACTGCCGGATTTGCTCAAGCAAATGCTCGCGCTGCTGCTCATTGAGTTCTTCCCAAAACGCCAGCAAATGCTCCTGCCCGATGCTCTGTAATACTTTCCTGGCTGCCTGATATTCCTTAATTTGCATCCGTTTCTGTCCTTTTCAAAGGGTTCGTAATGAATGAGGAGAATTATAAGAATCAGGCCGGCTTTTTCAAGTGAAGATTTTACGGATATATCTGGGCGGGCATTGTCTTTAATAAAAAATAAAAAAATAAAAAATTTTTTTTGACAAACTTAATGGGTTTTCGGTATTATACCTTAGAGATGGGATATCAGGAAGAAAGGTATAATAATAAAACAGCCATCATCTTTTTATAAGTCATAATTTTTTTTCACGCCTTTCTGCCTGCCCACCTGATAAGTTTGTTATGTTTGGACAGCTGCGATCTTGCACCTTTGTATTGCACCTTCTTAGGGAAGGTCCAGACCCTCGGAAACGGAGCGCAATCCGGTTTGGAAAAAACCGGTAAGATTTGCTCACAGAAAAGTGAACGAAGAAACCCTGCGTAGGGGAAAACTGCACTCATATAAGTGTTTGCCGGATGCGCTCTGTAGGGCAAATCTTAGGAATGTTTTAAGGAGAAATGCAATGAAGAAAAGAGGATTCACATTAATTGAGCTGTTGGTGGTCATCGCCATCATTGCGATGCTGCTGGCCATCCTGATGCCCGCCCTCAACAAAGTGAAGAAGATTGCCCAGCGGGTGGTCTGCGGCACCAACCTCAAGGGTTTGGGCAACGCCATGACCGTCTATGCCAACGACTTCCGAGGCCAGTACCCCTGCCAGGGAGAAGGGAAAAGATTGGTCTGGGCTCGCGCCACGGACCAGGCCTTCCAAGCGGTGCGTACATGGACTGATGGCCAAAATATTACCCTTGGAGCCAGTCTTTATTTGCTGGTTCGGCTGGCTGATGTCGGCCCCAAATCCTTCGTTTGTCCCTCAAGCGACCAGGTAGAGTTTTCAGGGAAAAATCCCAGCAACTTTGACATTGTCGAACTGTGGGATTTTGGCAGATATGACGGCGGGACTGACAAAGCTTACAATGCGGAAGGACCGGAAAAGTGTGTCAGCTACTCCTACCACCAGCCCTACGGTGTTGCTACCGGAGCCAGCACTGCCAGTCCAGGGCGTTATCGTGCTGACGATACCCGCTCTGCCGCTTTTGCCCTTATGGCCGACAAAAACCCGTGGTACGATCCGAAACTGCCGGAGACAACTTTTACGGGAGCCAACCTGGCCAACTCTGTAGATAAACTTTTCGCTTATTGGGTAACCAACAATACTCCTTCATATGGAACTGTTCGTCAAAACCAGATGGTGGCGAATGCCCAGCCGCACGAGCGGGAAGGCCAAAATGTAATGTATGCCGATGGGCACAACTCCTTCGAAAAAATCTCTGATGTGGGTATAAAAAATGACAATATTTATACCCCATACAGTCAGGCCACTATCGACAGTACGAAACCGGCCCAGTGGAGACAGGGACTGAATCCCATTACAGTTGACCGGGCAGGAGCTGATGAAGAACCGCGAGGTATGGAAGATACTTTCTTAGCGAATGACTATGGAGACAAAGTTCGCTAAATGAAATTTAAACCTTTTGAAAAGAGGCCCTTTCTTCAGGAAGGGCCTCTTTTTTGCGCTTTTTGGCGGCGCGGCAGAACGAACAGCCAATTTGGCAGCTGCAGGAGTGAAATACTCATACGTCCGCCCCTCCTGCATTTTTCTCTTTTCTACCTGCTAAGTCCCCAAAAAATCTTTCTAACCGTTCGTTCAAGACCTCAATATCGAAATGTTCTTCAACATGCTTTCGCCCGGCCAAACCCATCTTCTCCCGCTTCTCCGGATGGCGGAGACATTCGGCCAAGGCCTCAGCCGCTGCACGAGGATTCGACGGCGGAACCAGAATCGCAGATTCCCCCGCCGAAACGGCCTCCGGAATGCCGCCTACATTCGTCGCCACAATCGGAAGGCCGATCGCCTGCGCCTCCAGCAGCACTACCCCAAGCCCTTCATACACGCTCGTCAGCAGAAACACATCCGCCTGACGCATCTGCTCAACCACTCCGCTCTGCTCCATCGGACCGGCAAAAACCACATACTCCTTCAGTCCCAGTTCTTCAGTCAACTCCTCCAGCATCTCCCTGTCCGGCCCATCGCCGACAATGCGGTACTCTATCGGCATGGAGGGAATCATGTTGATCAGCTCTCTAACAGCACGAAGCGAAGTGTCCAGCCCTTTCTGCCCGCACAGCCGGCATACCGTCAGAATCCGAAAAACCCCATCCTGCCGATCAGGCGGACCGCCGCGATACGGAAATTTTTCTGTCTCTACCCCCATATAATGAACCCGAAGCCGCGAAGCATCGGCCCCCTGCTCCAGCAGACGCCGGCGGGTAAACTCCGAGTTGACCAGAACCAAATCGGCCTGGGCAAACAGCGGCCGATAAAAGTCCTTGCCTCTCTCAAAACCCAACTGGACATCATACCCATGAAAGGTAACAACTACTTTCAGATGAGGAAGGGCCTTCTTAAGCAAAACGCCGACAAGACCATTAGGCCCGTAATGACAAGAAAGAACCTCAACTTGTTTTTCACACAATTCTAAAAGATAATAAAGAACATTGAGAGATAATCCCCTTCTGCGGAGGAGAAAAAGTCCCAAAAATCTCAACATAGCCGAGGGATAGCGAGGCAGATTCTGCAGGAGAAGCCCCAAAGCCCTCAGCTGGCAAAGCCCCTTGGAAGAAGGACTTGACGGAGGGGAAAAAGTTCGCTGCTGAAGAGAATGCTTCTCAACATCAGGATGAACCTTCGTGTCCCGCCCTTGCCGCTCCGCCAAAATCCAAACTTCATGCCCTCGTTCCAAAAGCCCTGTAATCTGGTTAAGAATAAAGGTCTCTGACAAGGCCGGAAATACATGGGTCATTACAGCAATCTTCACTTGGCCGGCTTCCTTGCAAAAAAGTTCCGCAGGGCGTTCTTAATCCGAAAGTACAGTGCGATTGCAGGCAGGACTGCCCGCGGCAGTCTTTTCCGAAGGCGAATCTCCCTTCGAAGCCGGGCCGGCAGCAGATATTCCAGATGCTCCGGAATCTCGCGAAAATCCTGGCAGGGATTCACAACCAGAGCCCTTCCGATGCATGCTTTCAGCATCTGCCGCGCACAGGGTTCAAACGCCTTCTGCCGATGGTGCTGTGCCGCCAGCGAAAGATGACGTCCAATCAGCTCACACCGCGGCTTGACCTCTCCCCGATGCTGCTCGGTAACACTGGTCGGTATTCCTGAATAATATCGCACCAGCGGCTGGGAAAGATATCCAACCACCGGCCACCGATAAGCAATCCGAAAGAACAAATCCGTATCCACCGCCCAGTTTCGATCCTCGGGGAAAAGGCCTGCTTCCAGTAAAACAGCCCGCTGAATCATCACCGAGGAGGTGAGAATATGGCCCATCTGAACATAGGTCTCTAAATAATCATCAAAAAAGTCTTTTCCTTTTAACAAGGCGGCAAAACGCTCCTCTGGGAAAGCCGGTTCTTCATACCCGTCTTTCCACCAAAAAATCAGATAATTGGTGAAGGTCCAAACAAGTTCAGGATGCCGGCAAAGATGCTCAACCTGTTTCTGCAGCTTTTCCGGAAACCACTGATCATCCGAATCCAAAAAGGCAATCCAGTCGCCGCCGGCAGCCCTGATTCCCCGATTGCGAGCAGTACCCGAACCCGCCTTGGCCTCAAAAAGGTACTGCACTTTGGGTTCATACTGTCTGATTTTTTCCGCGGTCCGATCGGTGGAGCCGTTATCCACGACAAGAATTTCATCCGGTGCATACGTCTGGGCCAGCACGCTTTCGATAGCCCGTTCTATATAGGCCTCCGCATTATATGCCGGAATCACCACGCTAATGGAGATAAAAGGCCGCTTGTCGGTCATCCTGCCTGCTCCTCCATGCCTGAAGATGCTGGACGGACCGGCTGGTTCTTCTTGACCGTTTGACTTATCTCCAAAAAGAGTTGTTCCAGTCTGTCGTTCAGCCGGTCAATATCGAAATGTTCTTCAACATGCTTTCGCCCGGCCAAACCCATCTTCTCCCGCTTCTCCGGATGGCGGAGACATTCCGCCAGGGCCTCAGCCGCTGCACGAGGATTCGACGGCGGAACCAGAATCGCTGACTCCCCCGCCGAAACGGCCTCCGGAATGCCCCCTACATTCGTCGCCACAATCGGAAGGCCGATCGCCTGCGCCTCCAGCAGCACTACCCCAAGCCATTCATACACGCTCGTCAGCAGAAACACATCCGCCTGACGCATCTGCTCAACCACCCCGCTCTGCTCCATCGGACCGGCAAAAACCACATACTCCTTCAGTCCCAGTTCTTCGGTCAGCTTCTCCAGCATCTCCCTGTCCGGCCCATCGCCGACAATGCGGTACTCTATCGGCACGGAGGGAATCATGTTGATCAGCTCTCTAACAGCACGAAGCGAAGTGTCCAGCCCTTTCTGGCCGCACAGCCGGCATACCGTCAGAATCCGAAAAACCCCATCCTGCCGGACAGGCGGACCGCCGCGATATGGAAATTTTTCTGTCTCCACCCCCACATAATGAATCCGAAGCCGCGAGGGGTCGGCCCCCTGCTCCAGCAGACGCTGGCGGGTAAACTCCGAGTTGACCAGAACCAAATCGGCCTGGGCAAACAGACGGCGATAATACGCCGGCCCCCCCTCCTGCCCCAACAGGAGATCGTGGCCATGGAACATCGTCATAAAGGCCGCTTTCGGCTCGATTTCCTTGAGCGGAATAAACAGATTGCCGTTATGGCCATAATGCACAAAAATCACATCCGGGTGAAAACTTAAAATGGGCAGAGAATGAAAAAACAGAAGATACGAAAAGGGTTCCGGCTCGCCAAGCAGATACCTAAGTACTCGAATGGTCACTACCGGATGGCAGACCAAAAACCTCAGCAGCCAGGCAAACGCCTTCAGCCGGCAGCACCACTTGGAGGAGGGGACGCTCGGCAGATAAACCGTCTGTTTCAGAAGATTGTACTCTCCTACCTCGGGGTGAAAGATTGTCTCCGCAGGGGAAAAACGGGAGAAAATCCGCACCTGATGCCCCCGTTTACAAAGCCCGGTAATCTGATTGAGAATAAAGGTCTCCGAAAGTTTGGGAAACATACTGGCAATCACAGCAATTTTCATCGTTCGCTTATCCATTTTACAGATACCCGAGTTCCTCCAGTCTCTTTTTCACCTTTTCGGCTTCTTGAGAGGTGTAAATATCTTCACTTGTCTTTTGTTCTTCCGACTCATCCTGCTCCCAACGAATTGGATTCTCTTCCCAAAAAGAGGGAGCAAACCACTCCCGGCGAACCTGCCCATCCATACAGGAAGGAACCGGAAGCCCAAGATAGGCCAGCAGAGTCGGAGCCATATCCAGCAGACTCGCCTGACTGCTGCCAAGACATTGAATCCCCTCTCCGGCCGCCATGTAGAATCCATCCCGATGATGTTTACCCAAATGGAAGTCGGTCTTCATGCGTACCGGCTCAAACAGTCCTTTTTCAAACTGGTAAGCACCTGTAATCGAATAACCCGTACAGGGACAGACAACCAAATCAGGCATCTGCCCCAGGTAAGCTCCTTTAAAAATCTCCTCTTTTCGATAAACCTGTTCGATAATCGGCTCGGATGTGGACGGATCGCGCTGTTTCAAAAGAGCATCGATAATTTTTCTGCAAATCGAGTCTTTTTTCTCTGGATCTTCCTCCAGGATATGGATAAACCCCTCATTGCACCGGCCGGTTGCAAAAGCCCTTGAGTGCTCCCAGTCCACTTGGATGTACTGCGGATAAAATTTGCGCATTACTTTCTGATGCCAAACAGAAGGCAGCAGATAAGATAAAATTTTCCCGAGATGAACAGTTTCAGCAAATTCACTCACCTCGACCTTCAGCAGTCGAGCAGAACGGATTTTCAAAAGTCCTTCGCGGACCAGCCAGTTGCCTAAATTAAAGCGGGTTCGATGACGAGCAAAACCATGATCGGAAAGCAGAAAAACACCCCCAGAAAGGTTTCCATCCGGATAAAACGTCCGAACAATTTCTGCAATGCTGAAATCTAAGGTGCGGTAAAAAACATCAAATACAAAATTTCTCAACCCCTCACTGTACTCCGGACAGGCTGGATCCAGAAAATGCCACAATCCATGCTGAATTACATCATTCGACTGAAATTGCACCATCATAACATCCGGTTTTTTAGTATGGATAATATACTCTGCCGCCCGCGTTCGCATCCGGACAGATTGAGCCATTTGGTTTACGAAATCCCGGATGGTCCTTTTTGTAATTTTCTGCTTTTGAAGCCGTTTAAAAGTCAAAATATCATAGTCCGGCACCGCCCGCAGCAATTCTTCCTTGAACTCGGCAGGATAGGTAAAATCTGATTCCAGTGATGGGGTTAAAAGCCCGCTGACCACAACCCCACGAACCGGCTGAGGAGGATAGGTCATCGGCACATTTAAAATGCCGCAGGTTAACCCCGCCTGACTAAAACGCTGCCAAATGGTTTTGCCTAAGCAAGTCGAATTCACCGGATAGTCCTTGCGCTCTTTGGCGGACCAGCGGTAAAAATCATATACGCCGATGGCTCCGGGATTCTTGCCGGTCTGAAAAGCCCCCCAGGCCGCCGGCGTAATCGCAGGAATCGTTGATTTCAGGATGCCCCAAACCCCCTTTTCCCGAAGCGTCTTCAGATTAGGTGCTGCCCCTGCACAAATTGCAGGTTCCAAAATCGTCCATGTCCCTCCATCAATCCCAATAATCAGCATTTTGGTTTTTGAATGTTCAGCTTTCACAGGCATTCACATTTCTTTCTTGTGAGAAGAAATAACTTTTATGGGCTATCTAATGACTAAAATAAACACGTAAAGATTGTCAAAAACAACACAATACCCCTCCGTGCTCTTTCGCAGCCCGCCCTTTCGTAATTTTCAGCCAAATTTGATTATTATAAATCCCCTCTTTCAATTCAACTATCTGCAAATTTCTTTTCTTACAGACTTCGGACACCCATTTAAAACTATGACAAACCACCCCCGGTTTGTCAGAGATGTCGCTCCTGCCAACCCATGTATCGCCCCAATATTCTTTATGTTTAAAAAAACTTGCTCGGAGATAAGAGGTTAGAAAGATACCATTATCGCTCGAATGCTGACAGAATCCGTCTAACATTTTCTCAATCTGCTGCTTCGAAGCATGGGTCCAAATCGAACGAGCCATGAAGAAATCAAACTTTTCGTGAAACACAGAAAAATCAAAATCTGAATTGTAACTAAATCTGGGATTTTTGCTGCAGCGAACGTCATCCTCAAGAAAAGTCTTAATGCCTTCCTCAAGCATTTTTTTGTTGGGTTCAATTCCGCAATAACAATCCTTATTTAAAAAATGAATCAGCCAATACCCTCCCCTTAAGCATCCGCAACCAATATCCAAAACTTTAGAGTCAGGATAAAGCCCTTCCCTTAATAACATAATGAATTGTAATCTTCCAACTGCCTCAAAATCTTTAACAGGGCCACCTAAAAAAACTGTTTTGGACAACTGCTCTGCTTTTTGTTGTAAGTTCATTTTACACCTCTCGATTGGGCTGGCCTGAGTTCCTCACTCATAGATACCCCAAATCTTTCAAGCGTTTTTCAATGGTTTCCTCTTCGGGGAAAACCGGCATCACCGGCCCCTCTGTCAGGGGCGGCAGCGGACAGGCACTCTGTTTATCCATTGTCCACCAAGGAATATTACGCAAATAAGGATTCTCCGAGTTCGGTTCATGAGAATACGATCCTCCCTCGCCGAGCAGTTCTCCATGATCAGAAGTGACCACAATTTTCCCCTTCAAATAAGGCAGCAGCCGAGCAACCTCCCTCAGAACAATCTCCAAATTCTCCTGATAAGCCCGTCGGAGCCCCTTCTTTCCGTATCGGCGGCGCACCGCATCCATTGGACTCACTGGCGGCAGAGCCAACAGATGAGCCAGCAGCCAATCAGGATGATTTCCAAAAATTCTTTTCGTTTTGACCCAATGATGGAGCTTCTGGTAGATCTTTCCGCGAATCCGCGCCGGCCGCTGCCGGCAAACTGTTCCTCGCAGCACATTCTCCTTCTCGATATCCGGCTGAGGAAATCCCGCACAACCTGATCCAAAACCCAGATAAGGCGCATGCGGCTGCAGATAGTGAATAAGAACCCTTTTAGCCGGCCAAGACTGAACAGCCCGCAATGCCTCCTTGGTAACAATCTCGGGGGGTACGGTCCCTCTGTCAGACTTCCATCCGCTCTGCCAAACATCAATAACTTGATGGAAATGCTCTTTTCCCCAAAATCCCTCTACCGCCTTTTGGGAATTAATGTAAGGATTGGAGGAAACATAGACTACATCTTCGTATCGCCCAGGAAAGGAGCGATCTCTCCATTCCTGCGTACAGCCGCCTACCGATTTTCGGCAGGACAATTGCCCTCCTGAAAAAAACTTCGGATAGGTCTTTTCAAAATAATCGTATCGGCAGGCATCCAGAAGAATCAGATAATCCCATTCTTCTTCCATAATGTGCACAATGCCGGCATTCATAGAGAATTCTTCCTCCTTCGGAGAACATTCACCTGGTCTTTAAGAATCTCCAAAAGGCCAAACTTGCTTATCGAGTCCAGCAGCCAGACAGCCCCCCCATAACAGACAATCGCCACAACTAAAAGCCCTCCAAAAAACAATGGAGACACTTTCCATCCAGCGGCAGACTTAACCAGCACCAAGATCAAAACCACCACCGATGCCGCTGCCATAGGGATCAAAAACGGCTGAAGCATCCGCCAGACTGAACACTTCAGCCAGCGGCAAACCAACCAGAAGCCGATGGGTGAGAGCAGAATGGCAATCAACGTCGTGGCTGTTGCTGTCCCCTCGATACCCCATGACCGAGTCAAAGGATAAATCAAAACAGCCAGCAAAAAGAGACGCACACACTGAAGTATCCAATGGATCTTAGGTTTTCCCAAAGCCAGAAACAAAGGCCCCCGCGCTGCACCCAGAGAACGAAACAGCCCCTTGAATGCCATAATCTGCATAGCCGGAATCATGGGATGCATGTCTTCTTTCAGAAAAATCTGTACAAAATCCGGCCCCAGGATAAAAATTAAACCTGCCAGAGGAAAGGAAAAAAACGATATCACCATCAGTACCTTCAGATACGCCTCCCGCAGCCGCGGGATATCATCCTGAATCTTTGAATAGGCGGGGAAGGTAACTTGAGAGAGCGTATTCGTAAGATCGGTAGCCGGCAGATTGGAAAATCGAAAAGCATACCGATACAATGCCAGTGACGAAACCCCCAAATACCACCAAACGAAGAAATCATCCCCTTCTGAAATCAAAAAGTTCAGAATTGACAACCCAAAAATCCACTTCCCGAACTTCCATAATTCCCGTGCCTTCCCCCAATCCAGACTTAAGTGAGGTCGATACGGGCAAAGACTATACGACAGGGCCAGCCGCACAAAGACCTCTGCAAAACGCCCTGCCACATAGCCCCATATACTTCGATAAAAAAAAATGACAGTCACTGAAACAACCAAGTCTGCCGTCAAAGGAAGAAGGCGAAGCCAAAATACCTTGGAGAACTCCATCTGCTTGTAAAGAAAAACAGTGCCAATATTTTCAAAACCCCCCAGCAGAATAGAAAAACCAATTCCCCGTATAACAGCAATCGTCAACGAAACCTTTTCCTCAGGCACCTTCCAAGAGGCGACTATCGGTGCAGCCAGGAAAAGTACTAAAAACATCGCCAATCCGCGGAGGAGTTGAATCACCCAGGCAGTATCTAAATAAGGATGAATATCCTTTTTTTCCTGAATTAACTTGTCTTTGAAGCCGGTTTCAAAAAAGACCCCCAATACTTCAATCAGCATCATGGTGATTGCCAACAGGCCAAGGTCCTGAACAACCAGCAGATTGGCGTAAAAAAGGGTTTTTATAAAACCCAAAAACCGGCCGGACAGGCCGATACCCATCACCCAGTAGCCCCCTTGGATGGAACGCTTATAAAGCTCCGGCTCACTTTTTTGGTTGTTAACGCTCTCTGCTTCCGCTGGTTTTGCTGTCAAGTCCTTGATTGGCTCACCCAGTTCAAAAAAGTCTGTGAATAACCCAATAACTGCTTATTTTACAGAGAATTATATATTTTTTGTCCTTTTTGTCAAATGGATGTTTTGTCGATTGCTTCTTTCCAATCTTCCTGCGATTTTCGCTCGCAAGCAAAAAACTCTTTTAAAGATTTTGTTTTCCCCCAATAAAGTTATATTCTAACGTCCATGAAAAAAAGAAAATCGAACTTTTTTCCCAAAGTTCTCTTTGCTGCGGCTGTATTTCTCGGTGCTTTTCTGCTTTTTCAGGTTCAGCCGCTGTTTGGGCGGTTTTTAACGCCGTGGTTTGGCGGCACTCCGGAAGTGTGGACCGCCTGTATGCTCTTTTTTCAGCTGTTCCTGCTGGGCGGCTATGCCTATGCTCACTTTCTGAGCCGCCTTTCAGGCCGTCAGCAGGCGCTTCTTCATCTGCTCCTGCTGTCGGCGGCCGCCTTCCTCGCCTTTCGGATTATCCCGCCGGCAACCCTGAAACCGTCCACCGGCGAAAATCCCGTCATCAGCATATTATGGATATGCACTCTCTGTATCGGGCTTCCCTATTTTATCCTTTCTTCCACCGGCCCCCTCCTGCAGTCCTGGATTTGCCGGCTCAATCGCGGTTTCGTCCCGTATCGTCTCTATGCCCTGAGCAATACCGGCTCCCTTTTGGCCCTGCTGTCCTATCCTTTTCTGTTTGAAGCTTACCTCAGCCGGCATCAGCAAGCCGCATTCTGGTCCTTCTCTTTCCTTATTTATGCTGTCTTTTTTGCGCTCTGTGCCGTCAAACTCTACTCAACCCACCCAGTTTTACAGGGAAGTGAGGAAAAACAGCCGGAAATCGGCTCTTGTATGCCTCCTTCTTTCTCGATTCGCTTCTTTTGGCTGGCCCTGCCTGCCGCCGCCTCCACTGTTTTGTTGGCCGTAACAGAAAAAATCACCCAAGATATCGCTGTCGTGCCGTTTCTGTGGGTGCTGCCTTTAAGCTTATATCTGGTGTCTTTTATAATCTGTTTTGACAACTCCAAATGGTATAAACGCTCTCTTTTTTTGACTCTATTCATCATCAGCATCCTCGGCATCATTCTTGCCCGATTTGTAGAGGAGAAATATCCAAATATAACTCTTGTTATCGGGCTTTATGCTTTTCTGCTCTTCTGCTGCTGTATGGTCTGCCACGGCGAACTTTATGCCCTGCGGCCGCATCCCCGTTTTCTGACTTCTTACTATCTTCTGATTGCGGCCGGCGGGGCACTGGGCGGGGTTTTTGTCTCCGTCCTCGCTCCTCTTCTTTTCAAAACGTACATCGAACTGCATCTGGGGCTTTTGACGGCTGTCATTTTGATTGTCCTGACCGACCAGAAATACATCCGCGGCTTCCGCCGCAAAATTGTCTATGTGGCAGCACTGTCGGCTGTGGGGCTGGCAGGCGTCTTTTTCACCGGCAAACGCACCACTCAAAACCAGCGGGCTATCGAGCATGCCCGCAATTTCTTCGGCGTCCTGACCGTCTGGGAAGAGGACTGGAACAACCCTCTTCAGCACAAACGGCTCCTCCAGCACGGCACCACCTTTCACGGCCTTCAGTTTCAGCACCCTGACAAACGCTCGCTGCCCACCGCCTACTACGGCTTCAAGAGCGGCATTGGTCTGCTGATTCGTTCGGACCCCCAGCATCCCAACCGCCGGATTGGAGGGGTTGGTTTGGGGGTCGGCACCATTGCCTGCTACGGCAAAGCCGGCGATACTATCCGCTTTTATGAAATCAATCCCAACGTGGAGCGGCTGGCCCGAAAATATTTTACCTATCTGTCCGACAGCAAGGCCTCCATTGAAATCGTCCTCGGCGACGGACGGCTGTCCCTCGAGAAGGAACCGCCCCAGCAATTTGACATTCTGGTTCTGGATGCCTTCAGCAGCGATGCTGTGCCGGTGCACCTGCTGACGTGCGAGGCCATGGAAATCTACCTCAAACATCTCAAGTCCGATGGGGTTCTGGCCTTTCACATCTCTTCCGTCCATTTAGACCTTGTCAAACTTGTTCGCAGACTTGCTGAGCATTTCCATCTTCACCCCTTGTGGATTGAAACCTTCGAAGACCCCCTACTCGGCACCCTTGATTCGGACTGGCTTTTGCTTTCCGCCAGCGAACAGCCCCTGTCCAAGCCCCTTCTGCAATCTGCCGCCAGCCCTTTTCGAGAGCCGGCAGATTCGATTGATTTATGGACGGATGACCATATTCATCTCCTCCAAATCCTGAAAAAAGCCCCTAAAAAAAGATAGCCCCCTTTTCTCTCTTTGGCCTGTCGGCTACAATCTTCCAAAAAGAAAAAGAAGCGGGAGATTGATATGGAAAAACCAACCATAGGCATCATCGGCGGCACGGGGCTGGGCGATGCTCTGGCCGCCCATCTAACCGAAATCACCTCTGAAACCCCGGATACCCCCTTCGGCAAACCGAGCGGGCCTATTCAAATCGGCACCTTTGCAGGCCGACGCATCGCCTTTCTGAATCGTCATGGAGCCGGGCATTTTCTCAACCCGTCGCGGGTTCCCTACGCCGCCAATATTTTCGCACTAAAAGCCCTGGGGGTACGCACTCTCATCGCCAGCGGCGCTGTGGGCTCTCTTCGGGAAGATTTTGCCCCCGGCGAGCTGGTTCTTGCGGAGCAATTCATCGACAAAACCTGCCGGCGTCAATCGAGTTTTTTTGATAATCTCGGGGCTGTTCATGTTGACTTCTCCAGGCCCTGCTGCCGGCGTCTCCGGGAACAGATGCTCTCAATCAGCAGGGGGCTTTCGTTGAAAATTCATCCTGCCGGCACCTATCTTTGCATGGAAGGGCCGCAATTTTCCACCCAGGCCGAATCGCTTCTCCACCGCCAATGGGGAGCTGACCTGATCGGAATGACCGCCCTGCCGGAAGCCAAACTTGCCCGCGAAGCGCAGATGTGTTATGCGCTGGTTGCCCTGGTGACCGATTATGACTGCTGGCGTCCTCATCCTGCCGGACAGCCCCAGCCGTCCCTTCTGGAAGAAATTATCGGCAATCTCCAAACCGCCACTGAACGGTCTATTGCCTTCATTCAGCACCTGCTCAAAACCGAAAGCCGGCTGGTCGATGCGGACTGCTCCTGTCGACATGCCCTTGATTTGGCAGTGTGGACAAGCCCACAGGCCGTCAATCCGCAAGAGCGGAAACGGCTGGCCGTGCTGTTTGAATAAGGATTCTCTCGATCTTCGTTTGCTCCGGCGGGGCGGATTTTTTCTTATTGCCCCTGTCCCTGCCTTGCCGATACAATTCCTTGGTTGGGTTAAGTGCCGGACGAAGGTCAAAATCCTTTTTTGTCAGCCGGCGGTCAAAGACAGTCAAGGGCGGAGAATGAACCGATGGAAGAAAAAAGAAAAAGTGAACGGTTTAAGGCCCGTGAAGACATCCGTGCCGCGATCAGTGCCGATGATTCTGACCTTTGCACGGAAGGGTTTGTTTTGAACATCAGCAAAAGCGGGGCCTATGTCTTCGCCGACTCCATCCCCTTTCAAACCGGCATTCTTACATTCCGCCTGCCCAACGGCAGGTCGATTCAGCGGCGCTGCCGACGAATTGATCCGCATCGGCCTCGGACCCGCGGGCAGGCCGTTGCCTTTGTAGATGAACTGACCGACGAAGAGTTGGACGTCATCAAAATCCCCACGACGGAATAAGGCCGCTATCTACATCGAAAGCCCGCCCTCCGCCAGGGCCACGGCGGAAGCGATGGCAAAGCGGTCGGTGTGTGTAATACTCAGGGTGATTTGCTCGATACCCCGCTGACAAGCCAGTTCCTTCAGACGGCCTGACAAGTTGACGACAGGTCTGCCGAGAGCATCGTTGACCACTTCTATATCCGTCCAGGCCACACCCTCCCGCCAGCCGATACCGATCAGTTTCATCACCGCTTCTTTGGCGGCAAACCGGCCCGCCAAACGCTCCAGACGATTCCGCAGTCCCTGGGCATCCGCCTGCTCGCGCTGGGTAAACACCCGTTCGAGTACTCGCTGCTGATGACGTTCCAGAAGCCGCTCCAGCCGTCCAAACTCCACCAAATCAATCCCGTGCGCCAGCATCTTCATCGAGGGGGGCATCCCTGTGTTCAGGCCGGCTGCTGGCCGGCTTCCTCTTCCAGTTCCCTGAGTCGTTTTCGGGCCCGAAGTTGAGCGGCCATACTCAGCCGGTCTTTAATCATAATGCCTTCCAGATGATCGTACTCGTGCTGAAAAGCCCGCGCCAAAAGTCCTTCGCCTTCTTCCGTAAAGCGGCGGCCTTCCAAATCCGTGGCCGTCACGGTGCATTTTTTATACCGCCGGATTTTCCCCCAGATGCCCGGCAGAGACAGACACCCTTCCTCGTGCTCTTCCAGCGGGCCGCCCACCTGAATTTCCGGATTGATATAGACTTTGGCTGTTTCTTTGGTGCCGTCGGCTGACACAACAAAAATCCGCAGGTCCACTCCGGCCTGCGGCCCGGCCAGCCCAACGCCTTTGTGCTCGACCATCAGTTCTTTCATCCGCTCCGCCAGCGCCCGAATGGAATCGTCGATTTTTTCTACCGGCCGCGCCTTCCTGCCCAGCACCGTCGCCGGATACTGCGTCATCCTGCATTCAAAAGCCGCCATAATAAACAATCCATCTAAAAAACCCAATTTTCTTGCTGCATAAAACCTTCTAAATTCATATATGATATAGAGAAACACTTGCATACATTAGGGATTCCCGCAGCATTATCCCTATAAAGCTCATTCGTCACTACGGCACATTGAAAAACCTTTGCACGAGCTATCACAAAAGGATCGGCCACAGGTTTCCCCTGCAGTCTTTCTTTTTTACGAATCATTGTTTGAAAATGCGGTATACGAAAGATTTCGACAACAAATGAAAATTCTTCGGTTGTTGGAGGCAAAAATAGAACATTCTTTTGCTGTTTGGCCCAATTAGCTAGAGAGTCTCCTCCTGCTTTAATTTCATTATACACTTCTCGCACAGAAGTTACTTGTTTTTCAGAAACTAAAGCATTGAATTTTTCCCAAAGAGAAGGAAACTGTTCTGGATAATAGTGCCTGAAAAGATCAATAAGAGGACTGCTATCAAAAATATACTTCACGGTTAGAGCTCCTTCTTAATAGATGATCCTCAAGACGAGATATGTTTCTTTCCTTAACATCAAGGAATTCTGCCAACTGCAACTTTGATATTAAGCCTTTATAATATTTACGAAAAGCAGTTTCAATATACCGCTCTCCAAGATAAGCCACTCGCATAGGATAATAAAGTGCTTTATTCGCTCCCGCAGGGGGTCTTTTTACTCTCTGTGTCTCCCACTCCTTTACTTTGCTTTCATATAATGTCTGTGAGACATATTCCAAATCAAGGCACTTGCGCAAAATCACTTCACGACTAACACAATATTTCTTGGCCAGCTCAGAAATTAAAGTTTCTTCAATTCTTTTACCAGACAAGAATCTTTGAATATCTGAAGTGGGAACCAAAAATTCTCCAGCAAACTGATTGCAAAAAATTTCAATATCTCTATTCTTTCCCTCTATCCTCTGAACAAAATCATCATGTCTTAGGTCAACTCCACCTGTCTTGAATAAAAGATGGGCAAGCTCATGAAATAAAGTAAATATCTGACGTACTTTGGGCTGGCTGTTATTAACATAAATAATTGGAAAAACTTTATCATCTAAGCAAAAACCCGAACATTCATCATCATCAAAAGCATCCTTAAAAACAAAAACACCATGATCTTCTAGTAAATTTCTCCAATACCCTAATGCTTCCTCGTCTCTCTTCATGGCATACTGCTTTTCGAGGTCTGCCCCCAAATATTTCCTTACTACCATCGCTGCCTCGGGAACTGACAAATATTCTTCTAAATTAATGTCAGCGCATATCTTGTGCTTTGCAGGGTTTTCCCCTTCATATAGTTCATAAAGGTTCTCTTGCATTACTCTTGCCCGTCGGATTAGATACAATAACGACGGTCCCATAAGGTTAATCTCTTCTCTAGGTAAGGTACGGAAAGATTGCTCGGGTGTTTTTTCTTCAGGTGGTTCAGGAAAAAAAAAGATTGCAAGAGGTCGCTTATATACTGTATAAGCAAGCATTTCGAGTTGAGGATAAGAAGGGCTTAAAGTTCCGTCTTCCCATCCCTCAACCACCAAGGAGGTAATAGATTTTCGTTTTATTTTCTCTACGACATCTTCTACACTGTAGCCTATTGTTTCTCGGGCCCATTTTAATAAAACCGGATTAAGTGGTATTTTTTCACTCATATATTTCCCTTTCAGTCAATGCTGGTTCATCTCAGCACCGCCGCCGGATACTGCGTCATCCTGCACTCAAAAGCCGCCATACCTGCGCTGTCTCCTATCCCATCCAGGTTCGGGCGGGACGGTCAAAGTCGTCCATTCGGAATGACTGTCCCAGATAGCTCCGCCGCACCAGGTCATTGCGGACAATCTCCTGCGGCGTTCCTTCAGCGATCACCTTGCCGTGGTCGATGATATAGGCCTTATCCACCACTTCGAGGGTCCGCTCCACATTGTGGTCGGTAATCAGAACGCTCACGCCGCCGGCCGCCAGCCGACGAATCTCCCCCTGCAATTCTTCGACTGTAATCGGGTCCACGCCGCTAAACGGCTCATCCAGCAGCAGCAGAATCGGCTGCAGGGCCATCGCCCGTGCAATCTCGAGCCGCCGGCGTTCCCCGCCCGACAAAAGCCGTGCCTGCGTATTCCGTACTTCCGTCAGGGAGTACCGCTTAATCAAATCATCAACCAGCTGCCGCCGCGAACTTTTTTTCGGCATCGTCATTTCCAGAATGGCTGTCAAATTTTCCTCTGCGGTCAGCCGACCGAAGACGGAAGGTTCCTGCGACAAATAGCCCATCCCTCTCCTGGCCCTGCGATACATCGGTATCCGGGAAATATCCATTCCTTCCAGCAGCACCCGGCCCCCATCCGGTTCTGTCATCCCAATAATCATCCGGAAGGTTGTCGTCTTGCCCGCTCCGTTGCGGCCTAAAAGCCCCACAATCGAGCGCTGAGGCACAATGATCTTCACCCCATCCACAACCGAACGGCCGGAATATTTTTTGACCAGCCCTTCCGTCTCAAGCAGCGGCATCTGAACCAACGGTACTATCTCCTAAACAAAACCTGAATACGACTGTCCAAAAAAGAATTATATCATTTTATCTTGTGTCTGCCAAACCCCTTTTTCTGCCGGTTGATCCGGCAGATTTCCCATTTTTAACGGCTTTTTCCATTTGCAACCCTGCCTTTTTCTGATAAAGTAGTGCTTTTAAGCCGGAAAAATAAGAGAAACTGATAGAAATAAAAAAGGTACCTGCACGGAACAATGGCCAAAGTAAGTCCGTTTCAGCAAGCCCACAACCGCCTGGGCGCTGTTTTTGGTGAATTTGACGGTTGGACCCTCCCAAGCGACTTCGGCGACTCGCAATCCGAACAGGATGCTATTTTGAATCATTGTGCGGCCGTTGACCTGAGCAGTTTCGGCCGAATCTGCCTCAAAGGCAACCCGGAAACCTTGCTGCAACAGGCCGACATTCAGCTGCCCAGCCCTCTGTCTGACGGCCGCTGGTGCTGGGCCGTCAAAAATGGAGACGGCCGCCCGGGGCGCCTGCGGATTGGAAAAATCGGCAGCGAAATGATAATCCTGACCCTTCCCGGTCGCGACAAGACCCTTCTGGCTGAATTGAAGCAAATCAGCGAGAAAATGAAACTTCAAAACACTATCTTGGACGTGTCCGAGAATACCGGCATGCTCGGACTCTACGGCCCCAATGCCTTCCGTTTAGTCAGACAACTTTTGCCTTTTGACCTTGAAGACCTTCAATCAGAAGGCGTTACCCGAATCTCCCTGTTTATGCTCAATTTTGTCGTATTTCGAGGAAGCTGGCTGGACATCGACGGTCTGGAACTGGTCTGCCCCGCCTCGGCAGGCCCGCTGGCCGCTGGCTCCATCGCCAAAGCCCGCGAAAAATACAATATTACGCCTGCCGGCATGGCCGCATTTAGAGAAATCCTCAAGCAAAAAAATCTGCTTTAATTCCACCTTAATAAAGACCCCTTTTCTCTTGTATAGGCATTTCAAAATAACCAGCAGGGTTTTTCTGGAAAACCTATTTCCATTATGCTATAAACACGTACTCGGCATTTGGATTCGTTTTAGATAATCTATTCTATTAAAGGTAGGTCTTATCAAGAGACGTCGATATGTTTGCTATTATTAGTGATATTCATTCAAATTTAGAAGCCCTTACGGTTGTGCTCAAGGATATCAAAGAGCGAGGCATCAAGACGATTTACTGTTTGGGCGATGTCATCGGCTACGGCGCCAACCCCAAAGAATGTCTCGACCTGGTCATCGAAAACACGGAAAACAGCGTAATGGGCAATCACGATTTTGCCGTCCTTTTCGAGCCGACCAATTTCAACACCGGTGCAGAATCCGCCACTTTCTGGACTCGGCGTGTCCTCGAAGAGGAGCCCGACCCCGAAAAGCGTGCCCTGCGCTGGCAGTATCTCGGACGGCAGCGGATGCGATGGACGATGAAGGCGAATCTGAATGGCATAGAAACCCAGCTGGACTTTGTCCACGCTTCCCCTCGGCGACCAATCAATGAATATATTTTCCCCGATGATGTTTATACCACTTCGTCCAAAATCACAGCGCTTTTTGACCGCACGCCGCATATCTGCTTTGTCGGCCATACCCACCTGCCCGGCGTTTTTCTCGATGATCCCGACTTTTACAGCCCTGATGAACTCGGCGGCAAATACCCGATTATTCCCAACGAAAAAGCCATCATCAATGTCGGCTCGGTCGGACAGCCGCGCGACCGCGACAATCGTGCGGCCTATGTCTATATTGAAAATAATGAAGTGCATTTTGTACGCCTGGAATACGACTACAAAACCGCTGCAGAAAAGATTTATGCCATCCCTGAACTGGATAAGTTCGAGGGAGACCGTCTCTCGGACGGACGATAGAATAACCGCCGGCTTCAATCAGAAAGGAAATTGACTGCCGTGTTTTTCAAAAACAGGAAAATCGGGTGGAGTTCACTTATCTGGACGCTGACGGCTCTTTTTGTCGGCTTCTGCGGAATCCAAGCATACAAAGCCAGGTTTTGTTCCTCCGGCTCTTGCACGGCAAGCAGCCGGCTGATTCCGCTGGCAGTAGCCCTCCCAATCGAGGGCACTACCGCCCAACCTGAGCCGGCGGAAGACTCTTCCGATTCCGAACCAGCCCCGAAGATGCCTGAAGAGGCCGAAGAACCCGCTGTCTCTTTTGAAAATCTCTCTGCCATCAGCGGGCCGGAGCAAACCGTCATTCTCGGCGCCTTGTGTGAAACCTGCCGAAGAACCGATGACCCTTCTGTTTACAAGTTTCAAATTGAACTGACCAGCCGGGGAGCCGCCGTCAAAACCGTCACTCTTTCGGAGTTTGACGACCGGAACCCGGACAATCCGCAGCCCTTTATCCTGCTCAAGCCCATCCTTTCACAGGAAGGGGCTGTCTGCACATTGGCCAACGGCACTTTGTCGGTAGGCAGCGGAAAAAACACCGCTCCGGATATACTTGCTTTCCCGCTGGGACGTTTGAACTGGACGGTGGCTGAACAGACTTCCAGCAGCGCTGTCTTTGAAGCTCTGTTGGGGCAAGTGGAAAGCCGCAACGGCCGGCAGGTTCTCACCGTTCCCCAGATTCGGCTTCGCAAAACCTACCGCATTCAGCCGGGCAGTTATGACCTTTCCTGTGAACTGACAGTCGAAAACCTCACCGAGGGAACGGTGCAGAGCCGGCTGGACCTGCAAGGCACCGCCGCCGTCATCGCCGAAGATGCCCGAACCGATGAGCGCAGCATCATTGCTGCCTATCGCATGGAAGGGGATGCTATTGAGACCCGCCTGCTCGGCTATCCGCAAATCCGCAATTATGTAAAAGAATTGGTTTGTCCTCAAAAGCAGGGAGGGGTTTCCATGCTTTTCGGCCCCCTTGCCGACGGGATGAAAAAACTATTCGGCTCCCACTCTCCTCAGACCGCCCTTCAACTCAAACCGGACAAATCGGCGTCTTTTTTGTGGGCGGCTTCCTCCAATAAATATTTTGCCGCCATCATCCGCCCTGAGGAAACAGCGGACATAAGTTTCACCGGTGCGCAGTTTTATGACCCGCAGCTCTGCCAGAAAAAAGGTTCTCCAGACGGCGGCGCCAGCTACCGTCTCCAGACAGCAGAGTTATCTTTGACTCCTGCCGGACAAGAGAACAGCTCGCGGACCTTTGCCTTTGAGGTATTTCTCGGCCCCAAGGACAAACGGCTCTTCGACAAAAATCCGACCTACAGGGCGTATGCCTATTTTCAGACATTTTCAATGCGAAGCTGCTGCTGCTGTCCGGCTTTTCTGATTCAGCCGCTGGCCTTTGCAATTATGTGGCTGATGAACGCCCTGTACAACCTGATGGGCCCCTGGGGCAACTATGGCATTGTGATTATGGTGCTTGTGTTTCTGATGCGGCTTGTGCTGTATCCCATCACGAAAAAAAGCCAGGTCACCATGATGAAGGTCCAAAAACTGGGCCCTCAGCTTCAGGAAGTTCAGCAGAAATACAAAGGCAATCCGCAGGAGATGCAGCGCCGGCTGGCGGAGGTCTATCAGCAGGCCGGAATGACGCAGTTTACCTCGATGGTTGGAATGATGCCGATGTTCCTCCAGATGCCGATCTGGATCGCTCTCTGGACGGCGGTTTATACGAGTATCGACCTGCGGGGGGCACGCTTTCTGCCGTTCTGGATTACAGACCTGTCGGCGCCGGATGCGCTGATTCGCTTTGGACGGTACAGCTTCACCATTCCACTGCTCGGCCTGCATATCGACTCGCTGAACCTTCTGCCGATTTTGATGGTGGTGGTGATGTACCTCCAGCAGAAACTCACCGGTGCGCCGAAGCCCTCCGAGACCGCCCGGCCGGAGGTCGTCCAGCAGCAGAAAATCATGATGATTTTTTTCCCCCTCCTTTTCCCGCTGATGCTCTACAACGGCCCGTCGGGCGTGAATCTCTATATTATGTCCAGCATCGGGATCGGCGTGGTTGAACAGTACGTCATTCGAAAACATCTCCGCCAGCAGGAAGAAGAGAAAGAAAAACGCCTTGTGCCTGTGACCGCCAAGACCGGCGGCAAAGTCAAAAAGAAAAAGCCCAAACCATTCTTCCGCGAATACCGATAGCGGCCGCGTCCTATGATTCTTGAGGACACCATTGCAGCGCTGAGCAGTCCGGCACCGGCTGCCGGGCAGATAAGTGTATCGATTCTGCGGCTGAGCGGCCCGCAGACCTTTCCGGTGCTTGAAGAACTCACGGGCCGAAGTCCTCTGCCGCGTCAGCGGGGGCTTTTCCATGCCACGTTCATCGTCGAGGGCCTTCCCGTCTCCGCCGCGGTGTACACCTTTGCTGCTCCGCATTCCTACACCGGTCAGGACATGGCCGAACTGCACGTGCTGGCGGCGGCTCCTCTTGCAGAACGCCTTTTGGCCCGCTTAACCAGCCGACTTCGTCCGGCCCGACCGGGGGAGTTTACACTGCGGGCCTATCTGAACGGACGGATGGACCTGACGCAGGCCGAGGCCGTCGCCCAAATCGTCAGCGGCTCCAATGCCGCTCAGGTCGCTGCCGCGGAAAAACTGCTGGCCGGCCATTTGTCTAAAACCATCGCCGAGATTCGAAACGCCCTGCTTGATTGGCTGTGTCAAATCGAAGCCGGTCTCGATTTCGCCGAAGAGCAGATTCAAATTCTCCCGCCCGCACAGGCCGTCCGGATTCTCCAGACCCTCCGGAACCAAATCGAACAGATGCTGTCAGGTCCAATTCAGTACGAGCGGATGATTGACCTGCCGTCGGTCGGCATTGCCGGGGCGGTGAATGCCGGCAAGAGCAGTCTGCTCAATGCCCTTTTGGGACGTCCGCGCAGCATCGTCTCCAACATCCAGGCCTCCACCCGCGATGTAGTTCGCGACATTCTTTCGCTGGGAGACCTCGACTGCGTTCTCTTCGATTGCGCCGGCCTCAGTGCCCGTCCGCCGCAGGAGCCCCTCGATGCCCTTGCCCGACAGGCTGCTCTGGCCGCCCTCCAGAAAGCAGACCTGGTTCTTTTCTGCGTTGACATCAGCAAGTCCGCCCGGCAGGAAGATGCGGTGATATTCACTTCGCTTCGGTCCAGACCGCTGCTGGCCTTGGCAACCCAATGCGACCGCGTACCTGAACAAGAACTGCCGGCCCGCCTGAGCCGGCTTCAGGAGGAGTTCGACTGTTCGTTTCTGGCGGTCAGCTCGCAGACGGGCTTGGGCTTGTCCGCACTCCGAGAGCAGATGCGGCAAAAACTGCTGTCCCTGCGCGGCGGCACAGAAGAAAACCAAACCTCCGCTGCTCTCAGCCAGCGGCATCGGAGGATTTTGTCTGAGGTCTCCGATTCCCTTGCGGAAGCATCGCGGCAAATCGAGCTCGGTCGGGAGGAAATCGCCGCCATGCTCATCCGAACCGCTTGGGAGCAGTTGGGCGGCTTCGAGCGGGAAAACATCGAAGAACATATCCTCGAACAAATCTTCAGCCGCTTCTGCATCGGCAAGTAAAACCGCATCTTTTTCGGCTCTTCCCTCAGCAAAGACAATCCCAACGGATGAACCCATCCTCTTGCCGACGGCTGCCGCTTCTGCCGACTCTCCGGCAAAGACCGGAGGAAAAGAAAGGAAATGCTTTTCGATCGGCGGCAGAATGTATAGAATACCCTCTATGGCAAAATTGATGATACTCACCGGACCGCTGCGCAAGCAGACTTTTGAACTGAATCCGAAGGATGGGCCGAAAATCATCGGCCGAAGCGAACAGAAGGCCCACTTTATTCTCCCCGACCCGTCCGTCTCCAGGGAACATGCAGAACTGTCTTTTTGCGATGGTCAATGGATTCTTCGCGACCTGAACTCCTCCAACGGCACCTATCTGAACGAACAGCGGCTCGGCCGCCCTGTTCCGCTTCACGATCAGGACCAAATCCGCTGCGGCAGCACGGTTCTGCTGTATGAGACCAACGAACCGTCAAGCCCTTCTCAAGACAGCCGCCTGGCTGACGACCAGCGAATCGAACTGGTGTTTGACCCCAGCGAAACTATGGTGGCGGTGGCTTTCGGTTCGCTCCAAAGCAAACAGACCGCTGCCCGCCGACAGCGTCTGCTCGAGGCCGCCCAGACTGCGATGAACCTTTCGCACGGCATCAAAAACATCCTCCAGACCCTCCGCACCGGCATCGATGTGATGGACCAAAGTTTCCGCCAGGACAATTTCGAGCAGGCAAGAAAGGGCTGGGGCCTTTTGCGGCGGAATCTGGGTATCCTCGAAAAACTTGTTCTCGATATGCTCAAATTCACCCGCGACGAAAAGCCGCATTTCCAGATGTGCCAGGTTAATCGCCTGATAGAGACCGTCGTGGAGATGGTGCACCCGCAGGCCGAGCAGCGCAGCATCGCTTTGGCCGTTCAACTCGATGAAAATCTCGGCCAGGTGCCCCTGGACCCGGAACGGATGCAGGATGTGGTGACGAATCTGCTTTTGAATGCAATTGAAGCCGCCCCCCCGCAGAACGGCCAGGTCACAATCACAACGGAACAAGATGCCGACAGCCGGCAACTGCTCATCCGCGTGCAGGACAACGGACCGGGCATTGAAAACACACAGATGCTTTTTCGCCCGTTCTATTCCACCAAAGGACGGATGGGAACCGGCCTGGGACTGGCCATCGCCAAAAAAATCGTCTCCGACCACAGCGGAACCATCGATGTCCAGACCCTTCTCGGCGAAGGGACTATCTTTACCGTCCGCCTGCCTTTGTCCCAGCCGTCTACCGTTTCCCCAAAGCCGGACTCCTGAACGTTCGGCCGGAACGAGGCCTTGTTCTTGTTTTAGAGGCAGCATCATTTTCAGGAGCCGGCTCTACACTAAAAGATTGCTTCCTGTCAAAAACAAGCAGGATTAAAAATCGACCCTATCTATATTCGCAAGATGCCTATGCCCTCTCCCAGCGAACCGCCAAGCCAGCCAACCAAAATACCAATTACGCTTTGTCGTTGACAAATCTCCACAATCCCGATAGGGTACAGAAAATCGAACAGAACAACTCAACTATCGTTGCGGAGCAGCAAAAATGATTATTGTTACAGGCGGAGCGGGCTTTATCGGCTCAGCGATTACAGCCGCTCTGAACAGCCGAGGTGTGGAAGATATCCTTATCGTCGACGAACTTGGAGAAGACGAAAAGTGGAAAAATCTCCGGAATCTCCGCTTCGCCGATTATCTCGAAGTGGACGACTTCAACCAGACTGTGGCCGAGTCGGACGGCGACTGGGATATAGAGGCCATTTTTCACATGGGGGCCTGCTCAGACACAACCGAAACCGATGCCACTTATCTTGTGAAGAACAACTATGAATTTTCAAAACTGCTGTGCAACTGGGCCTTGTCCCTCGGCACGCGGTTTATTTATGCCTCCAGCGCTGCTACCTATGGCGACGGCTCGGAGGGCTTTTCCGATGATGAGGACAAACTCGAACGGCTCCGGCCGCTGAATATGTACGGCTACAGCAAGCAGTTGTTTGACCTGTGGCTCAAGCGTCGCGGGCTTCTCGACCAGGTCGTCGGGCTTAAATACTTCAACGTTTTCGGGCCCAATGAATACCACAAAGGCGAAATGCGCAGCTTTGTTCATAAGGCCTTTGAGCAGATTCGCGACAGCGGCAAGGTGCGCCTGTTCCAATCGCATCGTCCGGACTGCGGCCACGGCCAGCAGCGGCGAGATTTTATCTACATCAAGGATGCTGTCGAGATGACGCTGTTTTTTGCTGAACATCCGGAGGCCAACGGGATTTACAACATCGGTACCGGTCAGGCCCGCACCTGGAACGATTTAGCCGAAGCTGTTTTTCGGGCCATGGGAAAAGAAACCTGCATCGAATATATTCCCATGCCTGAGTCGCTGCAGCCCAATTATCAGTATTTCACCCAGGCCGACATCACCAAACTCCGCAATGCCGGCTGCAAAATCACTCCTCGTCCCCTCGAAGAGGCCGTCCGGGAATATGTTCAGGATTATCTGATGAAGGGCCGTTATCTCGGGGCCTGATTCCGAACGCTGATGCCCTATACGCCTTACCATTTCGGTTTGAACGGTTTTGTCGGACTTCTCTTTCGCCGCCGGCTGGATATTCCAATGATGCTGCTGGCCAATGTGCTCATTGACCTGGAAGTTCTGGCCGCCAGCCGTTTCAGCACTGATTGGCGGCCGCATCAGTTTGTTCATCTGCATACGCTGCTGGTCGGCGGAGCTGCAGGGGCGCTGATGGGGGCTTTCTTTTACTGGCTCAAGCCGCTGCGGCGGCTGTGCGAAGCAGGGATGGCGATTCTCGGGCTGCCCTATCGGGCCAAACTGGGGTCGATGACAGCCGGCGGGCTTCTCGGCGCCTGGCTGCACGTGCTTGTGGATGGCGTCTATCATTATGATGTTCAGCCCTTCTGGCCGTATCCGCACAATCCCTTTCTGCGCTGGATAGGCAGACCGTTCTGGCTTTACCGCTCTGAACTTCAGCAGTACGTGCGGGCTTTCTGTCTTTTCTTCTGGGGTCTGCTGATTGTCCTTTATGCCTTTCTGCTCCTCCGAAAACTCGTCAAGGCCTGGCGCCAACCCGCTTAAGAGGTGGTTGCAAGTATCGTCCACGCACTCTGCTTCTTTTCTATCTCCTTGAAAACAAAAGAGTTAAAAAACATTACAACTCAAAAAAGAAAACCCTTGAACTTTTTGCCGTTTGAACCGATAATATAGGTAATGCGACTGTTCGCAGGTGGACAGCCCGTAAGGGCTGGCGTGAATCAGCCCCCGTTTCGGGGGCGTTTCATTTTAAAGCAAAACAACACCGTATCCCTCAACCCAGCCATTTTGTTCATGAATATTGAACTTATTCTGAACCGCCTTGCAGACCTCTTTTCCGAAATAATCTCCACCCGCCGTGATCAAACCTTTTTGAATCAAAGTATCCTGCTTTATGGGATAAGCCAGAATATCCGCCAATTGAAGACCGGCAATGTTGGCGGACTTATTTTTCAATTTTATATCGTGAGTCGTTAATGCCTTTTTGTAACACTCATGGTCAAACCACAGAGTTCCGCTTTCATACACCCGACAATAGGCCTGTTTTAATTGCCGGTCTTCTTCCCGCCCGCGAGACTCAGCCATTACATCTCCCACGGCATTTTTATAGACTAACCAACCGCTGTATCGATCCAGCATTGCCGCCAGACAATAATGATAAGGATGAAACGGACTTTTGTATTTAGCCAAATGCTTTTGTTTGTCAATAATGACACAAACCATTTTGAATTGTGCCTGACAGATAATATCCAACAAACCGTCATCAAACTGCTTTCTCTTCTTCCGACAGCATAAGAGGCCGAAGGGACCTTTTCGGTTAATAATATCCGAACGATGCAAAATAACCGGCTTATCCGGACGAGGGCCCCAAAGAGTGCGTTTCAATTGCTCAAGCCGTTCCGCAAACGTTATATAATCCGGACGGCGAAACCACACTCCAAGAAGTCCTAAATAACGATGGGCGGGCTCATCAAGCAGATTATACGTATGATCCCCTGATTCATCGATATACAGCCGGTAGCGGTTAATCAATTTAATCTGATTTGTCATAAATGACAAAACACCTTTTCCAAAGATTCTTGTTTCGCAATCTTATCTCAATTGTATTCAGGAGCCGACAACACAGAAAGGGAATAAATCTTACGGTTTACCCTTTGCTGTCAATGGTTCCCCTCAAAGAACCCGATTGTAATCAACTTTTTCCTTTACATACTCTTTTTGCGTGCTTCTTTCAACTCTCAGTGCTCTGGAAAACCGCTTTTTAAGCAAGGAAACTTGCACAAAAAATCGAAGAACAAAAGGAAAAATCAGGATGATGGCACACAGAGGAGCAGATCTTATGGGCCTGTATAAGAAAAACCCTCACGGAGAATGACAATAGCGGATTCTTGCAGCCCGCGGGGCTGTTTGCTATAATCCGGACTTTCAAAGCCGTTTTTAATCAAACAAAACACAAGGGAACAGGGACTTTCATGGATATTGCTGAGCAGCTCGCAATTCTCAAACGCGGAACAGCAGAGGTCTTCCGGGAAGAAGAACTGGCGGAGCGTCTGGCCCAAGCACGCAAGACAGGCCGACCCCTCCGGGCCAAACTCGGAATGGACCCCACCGCCCCCGACATTCATCTCGGACACACGGTTGTTCTTCGCAAGCTTCGCCAGTTTCAGGATTTAGGACACAAGGCCGTTCTGATTATCGGCGACTATACCGCTCGCGTCGGCGACCCGACCGGCCAGAACACCACCCGCCCGATGCTCAGCCCCGAACAAATCAAACAGAATGCCCAGACTTATTTCGAACAGGCCGGCAAAATCCTTGATATGGCACCGGAAAAACTTGAGATACGATTCAATAGCGAATGGCTGGCGGATTTGCGGCTGGCCGACATCATCAAACTGGCTGCCTCGATGACCGTCGCCCGAATGCTCGAGCGGGACACCTTCGAACTCCGCTACAAAAAAGGAGACCCCATCGGCATTCACGAGTTTCTCTATCCCCTGATGCAGGGTTATGACTCCGTCGCCATCCAAAGCGATGTCGAACTGGGCGGCACAGACCAGACCTTCAACAATCTCGTCGGCCGCGACCTTCAGCGTATCGCCGGACAGCCGCCGCAAATTGTCATCACGATGCCGATTCTGGTCGGGCTGGACGGCAAGGAAAAAATGAGCAAATCCAAGGGCAACTACATCGGCGTCACAGACCCGCCTTCGGAGATGTTCGGCAAGACCATGAGCATTCCCGATTCGCTGATGGAAAATTATTTTACCCTGCTGACGGATATGCCGGCAGAGCGGATTCGGGAGTTGACAAATCCAGCCAAGACGCATCCAAAAGAGGCCAAAGTACTCCTCGGCAAACTGATTGTTGAGCAGTTTTACGGCCGTTCAGCGGCAGAACAAGCCGCCGAAGAGTTTGAGAAGGTCTTTGCCCAAAGCCAGCTGCCCGACCAGTTGTCCGAAGCAGCGGTTTCTGCCGCCCCAATCGCAGCAGCCAAACTGCTGGTGGAGTGCGGGCTGGCTGAAACCGGCGGCCAGGCCAAGCGGGCCGTTCTCCAGGGAGGAGTGCGCATCAACAACGAAAAAATCACCGACCCCAACCAGCAAATCATTCCGCAAAATGGAATGGTGGTGCAGGTCGGCAAACGAAAATTTGTCCGGCTGAAGGTGTGAAATCCTTCAAAAGGGAGACGCTTGTGAAAATCGGACTGCAAATCCTGCTTCTGATAAACGGGCTTTGGCTGGACGCATCCGCCAAGGCCGCTGCGCCGGTGTATCTGTTTTCTTCGTTCCGGGGTAACGGCGAAGACGGCCTGCATCTGGCCTTCAGCCGCGACGGCTTCGAATGGCAGGCACTGAACGGCGACCGCTCTTTTCTGCGCCCGGAGGTGGGCTCCAAACTGATGCGCGACCCCTGCATCTGCCGCGGGCCGGACGGCACCTTTCACATGGTCTGGACGACCGGCTGGTGGGACAAAGGCATCGGGCTGGCTCATTCAAAGGATTTGCTTCACTGGTCGCCGCAGCAGCGGCTGGGCGTAATGGACCACGAACCCAACGCGCTGAACTGCTGGGCGCCGGAGATAGTCTATGACTCCCAGTCGGAGCAATATATGATTTACTGGGCCACCACTATCCCCGGCCGATTTCCCGAAACAGAGAATACCGGCGATGTTTCGCGCGAAGGGTATGTGCAGAATCACCGCATTTACTATACCCTCACCAAAGACTTCCAGACCTTTTCCAAAACAGCGCTGCTCTACGATGGCGGCTTTAATGCAATTGATGCCGTGGTTGTCCGCGACGGCAGCCGATGGCTGATGTTTGTCAAGGATGAAACCCGACGACCCCAGCCGAAGAAAAATATCCGGCTGGCCATCGGGGAAAAGATGACCGGCCCCTATGGTCCCGCCGGAGAACCCTTCACCCCTGATTGGGTCGAAGGGCCGACAGTGCTGAAAATCGACGATTGGTGGATTGTGTATTACGACGAATATACGCGCCGCCGCTATGGGGCTGTCCGCTCCAAAGACCTTCAGAAATGGGAAATCATCACCGAGCAGCTGCGCTTTCCTCCCGGAACCCGACACGGAACTGCTTTTGAAGCAGAGGCAGAGATATTGGCCAATCTCAGCAAAGAGTATCCGCCCCAGACCAAATAAAGAACTTTTCGGACAAAAGGGGCGGCCTGCCGGACGGCCCGTTCGGGCATCAGGTTTTACGGAGCGACAATAACCGTTTGACTTTCATCGGCGGCTGCCATAGATACGCAAGCACAGAAAACACGGCCATCAGAACTGTAGGGATGCCGATAACCAGCCCAGGAACATCCGGATAGACCAGCCGCTCCACCCACGCTGCAATGAAGGAGCCGGGATAGGCAAGGGTCGGGTCATAGCGGAGACGCAGCCGATATTCCCACATCGTCAGCGGACAGTATCGCCCCAGCACGGTCAGCAGACCCACAAAAAGAATGCCGGCCAGATGCACAGTCCGAAACAGCCAGCGCTCCATAAAACGACTGCAAAAGGGCACAGGAATCCGCCGGACAGCTGGCCAAACAATGCTGTACATAGTCAGCCCAAAGCCCCACAGCATAAACAGAATCCACCCGAAATGAAGAATCACAAGCAAATCAGCAAGGATTTTGTATTTCATTGGGGTTCTGCCTCCCGCAACCATTATCAATGGCCGCCATTTTCATTTTACAATCAGCCGGCCTGTCCGGCAAGGCGAACCTTCATAAGCAAAGAATCGTATGAACCCCAAGTGCTTCGAAAGAGGCTCTCGACAGTAATATTGACAAGAAGCTCCAATCGCGTACAATGACAGCCAAGAAACCAGAAAGAAAAGGAAATAACCATGATGCGAACAGCCAACCCGGCATTAAATGAGCAGGTATTTGAGGCCATTCCCTATTATGACGCATCCGCGCGGGCAATGACCCTTCAGGGCGCCGTCAACCGAACGGCAATCCTGCTGACTCTGGCGGTGGGGGCGGCTTCGTGGACATGGCATGTTGCCTCTACAGGCGGCAACTTTGCCCCTTACCTGCTGGGCGGCCTTATCGGCGGCCTGATTTTAGGATTCATTACGATTTTCAAAAAGACAGCCGCACCGATTACCGCACCCTTGTATGCCATCGCCGAAGGGCTGCTTCTGGGCGGCATCTCTGCGGCCTTCGAGCAGCAGTTTCCGGGCATTGTGTTTCAGGCGATCTTTCTGACCTTCGGCGTTCTGGCGGCCATGCTGATTGCTTATACGTCGCGGCTGATCCGGCCTACAGAAAATTTCAAGCTCGGTGTCGTTGCCGCCACCGGCGGCATCTGTCTGTTTTATCTGGTTGCGCTGATTTTGACCTTCTTCGGTGTTTCCATTCCTTTGCTTCACCAGAGCGGCCCATGGGGGATTGCTTTGAGCGTTTTTATTGTGATTATTGCCGCCCTCAATCTCGTACTCGACTTTGACTTCATCGAACAAGGCGTTGCCGTCGGTGCTCCGAAATATATGGAATGGTATGCCGCCTTCGGACTGCTGGTTACGCTTGTCTGGCTGTATCTGGAAATCCTGCGTCTGCTGGCTAAGCTCCAAAGCCGCCGAGGATAAACAACAGTTGCGGAAGTTCGGGAGTTCTTCAGCGTTTTACTTCGGCCACAGCCGCCACAAATAGAACGCGTAGATACAGAGAAATATCCCCCCCTCCAGCCGGCTCAGCGTAAAGCGGGTCCGCAGGAATATCAGAGAAAGAATGGCGGTAGCCAGCATCATTCCCAAATCAAACCTCGTCAAACCCGGCGCGGCATACGGGACTGCCAGAGAGGAAAGTCCGAGAATCGCCAGGATATTAAAGATATTGGAGCCGGCAATATTCCCCAAAGCAATATCGGGCTGACGCCGAATCGCCGCCAGCACCGAGGTAGCCAGCTCCGGCAGACTGGTCCCGCCGCTGACAATTGTAAGCCCGATAATAACCTCGGAAACTCCGAAATAACGGGCCATCCGCACAGAGCCGACAATTAGCGATTTAGAGCCCGCCACCAGGAACAGCAACCCTCCAACACAGCCGATTATCGCCAGCCAAATCCCTTTTTTCCCACCCGTCGGCAAAACAGAACTCGTCGGAATCGCCGCCGGTTGGGGCCGCCGTTTGGCCTGATAAAAAATCCAGGCCGTGTAAAGCACGATTCCGGCAAACAAGAAGAAGCCCTCCAGCCGCGACAGGCGGCGATCCCACAAAAACAAAACACACAGAAGCGAGACCCCAATCATCACCGGCACATCCTGCCGAACCAGCTGGACCCCAACGGAAATGGGGCAAATCAGCGATGCAACCCCCAAAATCAGGGCGATATTAAACGTATTGGACCCTACTACATTGGCAGCCGCCAAATCCCCCAGATGCTCCAGAGCCGCCTGAATACTCACCGTCAGCTCCGGTGCACTGGTGCCGTAGGCCACAACCGTCAGACCGATGACCAGCGGACTGACCCCCAGACACACTGCCGTTCGGACCGCTCCTCTTACCAGCAGCTCCGCCCCAAGATACAGCAGCACAAGACCCGCGCAAATAAGAAGAAAAGTTATCATAAACTTTTCCCCCTTTCCGCTGAACTGCCGGCGGAAGAATCGGCCAATTCCGGCAAATCCGCACCAGAATGCAGCCGCATCTGTTCCGGTCCAAGAATCCCGCCCGACATAATAATTCCAATTCCCTCTTCGATGGTTAAGGAACTTCGCACCACAGAACTTTGCTCCACAATCTCCAAAAAGCCGGTAGTAGGATTAGGAGTCGTCGGAATAAAAACCTTATAATACGGCTTCCCGAACTCATCTTGAATCGACCCCGTCAAAAAGCCGACCGCCTTCATCCCCGGACGCGGAAACTCCACCATCACAACTTCCTGAAAAGTTCCCTTCCCCGGTCCGGAGAAAACATGCACCACTTCCCGAGAAGCCCGATACACACTGCGAAGAAGCGGGATTTTCAGCAGAATTGATTCCACTTGTCCCCAGAACCATCGGCCCGCAAAGTGGCTGCTCAGCAGACCCAGAAAATAAAGCAGCAGAAAAACAGCGGAAATAAAAACCAGATATTTCAGCCAGATCGGCGTATCAGGAAACAGTTCTCCCAGCACGGGCGAAAACAGTCCTCCAATCAGTTGAAAAAGAAACCGCAAAACAATCAAGGTTATCAGCAGCGGCAGAACCGTCAGCAGTCCGGCCAAACAATACTTCCGCAGATGCGGCAGAAAGAGATTGTGCATTCTTACCGACTCCTTTCTTTAGAAACCTTGGGAGAAATTTTTTGCGGCGGATTACAGCGCACCCGGCGGATATTTCAAAGCAACCGGTTTGCGGGGATACAATCGTATCCCGCACAGAATCCGCCCAAACAACCCCAGGCCTTTTTTCCATTCCGCAAAGGTTTCTTTCATTGCCGCAATATACGGATGCGCCTTAGGATCCAGAGAGGAAAGAATCTCCAGTGCCTCCTGGTTGTATCCTTTCAGCAGCAGAGCGGTGGCATAATTGGCCTTGTACAGCGGCGGCGTAGAAGAAGGGATACAAATCTGCCCTGCAAAAGCCAGCTCCCGCAGCACTTGCAAAGCCGCATCGGTTTCCCCAAGCCGCATCAGACACACTCCCTTTGCATTTCGTATAAAATCATTTTCGTGGCCCAGCCGATTAAGATAGGCAAGCGCTTTGTCGTATTCCCCATTTTCCAGCAGCGGCTGAAGGTGAGCATGAAAATTTGGTTTCGATGATTTTTCCTGAACCATAACAACTCCTCATTTGTTCTGGACACTTTCTGTCTTTATATCGACCGATAGAGAGGCCCAACAAGGCCTCATCCGAAAAGCAAAAAATGAGGAGCGGCGGATTAAACCGTAAGAAGACAGCCCTGATTGAACAGGGTCGGAAGAAATGTTCTCATAGATTCTTTACTGAAAAGAATCCGGATTAAACAGACCCCCGGACGCAAATTCCACGTCCAGAGATGCTGCGGAAAACACGACAAAGAGAAAAAACGAAATATCTTGCTCAAAAATGGGGACGTTCTTTCCGGCGAAAGGGCTGCCACCAGAGGATTTCCATCCGGCGCCCCCAGATAACAAACACCTGTCCCTCTCTTCCCCTCCGGCTGATAATCTACCTGGGACAGAGGAAACAGACCCGAAAGGAGTATCAGGAGAACAAATATCGTGTATTTAGACGGATTCATCGGGCTTTTATTATACCGCAAACACAACGGAAAAACAATTTACTCAGAAATCTCTCTTTGTAAAGAAAATTCAGGACAGTCGGGATTTGAAATCCTCGTAGGTAAATCGACGCTGAAGAGTATAGCGATCGGTCTTGGGGTCATAGAGAACAATATCCGGCAGATTGATACCGTTAAACATCGTGTTTTTGACCATCGTATAGTGGGCCATATCGTGAAATACCAAACGGTCGCCGACCTTCAGCGGCTCATCAAAGGAATAATCCCCGATTACATCCCCTGCCAGGCAGGTTGACCCCGCCAGCCGATAGGTATATTTTTTTTCACCGGGCAGGGCCGCTCCGGTTATCTGCGGCCGATACGGCATCTCGAGCACATCGGGCATATGAGCCGAAGCCGACGTATCAAGAATCGCAATATCCACTTGATTATGAACAATATCGAGCACCGACGCGACCAAAAAGCCGGCATTGAGGGCAATGGCCTCGCCGGGTTCCAGATAAATAGCTTCCAGATTCGGATATCGCCGCCAAAAATCCCCAATCAGTTCACAAAGCAGATTCACATCATAATTCGGCCGGGTAATATGATGGCCGCCGCCGAAATTCATCCATTTCATCTGACGGATAAAAGGAGCAAATTGCCTTTCGACTGCCTCGAGCGTCCGCGCCAGCGAGTCGGCATTCAGTTCGCAAAGCGTGTGAAAATGAAGCCCGCTGATCCCCTCCAGCAGGTCCGGGCGAAACTCACTGAAAGGAATCCCCAGCCGAGAGCCGGGGGCACACGGGTCATACAGCCGGGTCTTGACCTCCGAATGCATCGGATTGATGCGCAGACCCGCCTCGATGCGGCGGGGGGCATTCTGCACCTGTTTTTGAAAACGCTGCTGCTGCCAGTGGGAATTAAACACGATATGGTCCACTCGTTCCAGATAGCCAGCCATCTCATCGGGACGATACGCCGGAGCACAAACATGAATCTCCTTTTGAAAATATTCTGCAGATAGTTTCACCTCGTGCAGCGAGCTGGCCGCCGTACCCCACAGATACCGCCGGCATAGGTCAAATGTGCTCCACGCAGCAAATCCCTTCAGAGCCAGGAGAATCCGGCAGCCGCTTCGCTGCTGAACCGACTGCAGCACGCGCAGATTCTGCTCCAGCAGGCCCAGGTCAATCACATAACACGGTGTATCGACGCGGTTGGGCTCCATAAGCAGCTCCTCTCCGAAAAAAACAAGCCGCAGAAAGACGCTCCGGTCGTCTCTGCGGCGGTTAGAAACAATAACAGAAAAACCTACTTGGCTTCCGTGCCGGCATTCGCCTCGGTCGGCTGCGGAGCCGCAGCAGGCATCGGCGGACAAAGCCGTTCCTTCTTCGGCCTATTGGCGGGACGTCGAGGCTTCCCGTAAGTCCCCCGATAAATCTTGCCGCGTTTGGTCTTTTTATCACCTTTTCCCATAGACTTGCGTCCTTCCCAATCAATAATCTTTAATCTTTTCAGCGTTTCCTGCTGTCAGCAGGCGGTTTATCATATCGACCTCAAACCTGCAACGCAAGAGGTTGTCCGGCTTTTCGGCCCCCATCATTTCAAACCCAGCACATCCTGCATCGAATAAAGTCCCGGCGCTCTTCCGAGAAGCCATTGAGCCGCCGTCAAAGCCCCTCTGGCAAACGTATCCCGGCTGTGAGCAGAATGCGAAAGTGTCACCGTCTCCCCCTGGGTACCATAAAGGACTGTGTGCTGGCCGACAATATCACCCGCCCGAATCGCATGCATCCCGATCGTCCCTTTCTGCCGAAGGGCTTCTTTGCCTTCTCGGCCGTAAACCAGCACATCCGGATACTTCCGCCCCGTTTGTTCGCAAATGGACTGAGCCAGCGACAGGGCCGAGCCGCTGGGGGCATCTTTCTTATGCCGATGATGCGCCTCGATAATTTCAATATCGTAGTCCACACCCAGACTTCGCGCAACCCGACCGGCCAAACTGAAAAGCAGATTCATCCCCAAACTCATATTCGTGGACTGCACAATCGGAATGCCGGCCGCGGCCTTGCGAAGAATCTCAAGATGGGCCTCCGAAAGCCCGGTAGTACCCATCACAAGAGCTATTTTATTCTTTTCACAAAAGGTGATCGTCTCTTCTGCCGCCGACGGAAGCGAGAAATCAATCAGCACATCAGCTCTTTTGTCCAGTTGTCCGCTCAGCACTGCACCAGCAGGGCCGCAACCGGCCAGCAAACCTATATCTTTGCCGATGTCAGGATGGTCCGGATGGTCCACAGCAGCTATCAGCTTCCACACTCGAGACTCCAAAGCCAGCGCTGCAAGACGTTTGCCCATTCGCCCGGCTGCTCCGTGAATAATCAGTGTCTGTCCCATGGAAAAACCCTTTTTTAAAGTTAGGATACTTGAAACGCTGATATCATAGCCGAAATTGCACCCGAAACAAGATAAAGAACAAAATTGTCATTTCGAAACTATAACAAAGAGAAGAAAAAGGTAATTTCAGGAGAAAAAGATGAGAAAAACATTCTTTTCGGTCGGGTTTATTCTGGTGGCTTCCGCGATGCTTTGGCTTGGGGTCGGCTGTGCCAGTGACGCGCAGACCGACGCTCTGATCGGCGGGGCCGTCGGAGCCGGTGTAGGACAAGCTGTCGGACGGGATACAAAAGGAACCCTCATCGGGGCAGCTGTCGGAGCCGGTGCCGGTTATGTCATTGGGGCTCAATCCGACAAAAAGAAAAATGAACAGCCCAATCGGCAGGAAACAACTGTCCAGCCCGCTTCGGCAAGTTCCTCAGAAACCATCTGGATTACCAACAGCAACGGCTCGAAAACCTCCGTTGTTATCCGAAAAGAAGGCAATTTCTGGTACGGCCCTAAAGGGGAACGGTACGATACCAAACCCACCGAAGAGCAGTTGCGGGCGGTGTACGGTTTTTAAGCCGGCATTTCACCGAAATACCCAGCAAACCGGCAGACCGTCGGCAATTGAAAATGGCTTAGAGTATTTGGAAAACCACTGCATACACCTGAAACTATGACGGAATTGTCCAGAAAGACCTTTCTTTTTCAGGAAATCTTCCAGGAAAAGATTTAGCGAGCCGTTTTATTGCCCCCAGACATTAATTTTTCGATAATTTTCTGATTCGCAGCCGGAAAAGCATACTGTTTCAGCTGCTTCGGCCAGACCCATTTGACTGCATCGCACTCGATTGCCATAGGCCGTCCTCCACGGTACTCACACAAAAACGCGTGCAGAACAATCTTAAAATGAGAATAGGCATGACGAACCGACACCAGCAAAGACCCGACAGAAACCTCAATGCCTGTCTCTTCCCGAATCTCCCGTGCTGCGGTCTGCGCAAGCGTTTCCCCCTTCTCCCGTTTGCCGCCGGGAAACTCCCATAAACCGCCCAGAAGACCCTCCGGTTTTCTTTTCGTGATAAGAACCCTGCCGTTTCGGAAGACCAGTCCTGCAGCAATTTCATACTCCGGCAGTTTGGGTGCTTTCGGCATTTGCGGAAGAACTGTCTCAAGCCCGTTTTTGCGGGCCAGACAAAAACGCTTCAAAGGACAGTCGCCGCAGTTCGGCTGGACAACCTTGCAGACCGTCGCCCCCAGCTCCATCATCGACTGATTGAAATCCCCCGGCCGTTTTGTGCTGACCAGCATCCGGGCCAGCTGCCAAAGCTTGTTCCGCACGGCGGTCTTCGTCGGCTCTTCACGAATGCAGAAAAGACGGCATAAAACACGAATTACATTGCCGTCCACAACGGGGGCCGGCTCATGAAAAGCAATGCTGGCAACAGCGCCGGCGGTGTACCGGCCCACGCCCGGCAGTTTCCCAAGTTCTTCAGCCGTATTCGGAAAGCATCCCCCATACTGATGAACCACCATGCGGGCGGCCTTGTGAAGATTGCGGGCACGAGTATAGTAGCCCAACCCCTCCCACAACTTCAGAACCTCATCCGTTTTGGCTTCGGCCAGCGACTCAACAGTCGCAAACCGTTTCAAAAAACGCTCATAATACGGAATAACCGTCTCAATCCGCGTCTGCTGAAGCATCACCTCCGCCAGCCAGATCGCATACGGCTCTTGGGTCCGGCGCCACGGCAAATCCCGCCGCCCCTCATCCCACCACTTCAGAAGAGCCCGGCGAATCCTGGAGAGTTGAAGTGTATTCATCGCTGAAAAACATTCCAAAGAAAACGTGGAGGTTGCCATCGGTTCAACTTCGTAAATCTCTCAAAACAGGAAATACGTTGAAGTTGTTATACGCCCCCCAGTTTATTCTGCTTTTTTGTTTGCGCTCATGTCTGTTGGTTTTTGAGTTCTTCGACATTGGGCAGGTCTTTGATGGTATTAAGGCCGAAGGATTCAAGAAATTTTTGGGTGGTGCCGTACTGCATCGGCCGGCCCAGAATCTCAGCCCGCCCGACAATCTTAACCAGTCCCTTGTACATCAGATTGCGGATCATCTCTCCGCAGGCCACACCGCGGATGGCCTCGATATCCGCCCGGATAACCGGCTGCTTATAAGCAATAATCGCCAGCGTCTCCAGAGCCGCCGGCGACAGTTTATTATCCTCCCGCACCTTGACCAGTTTGGAAAGCCACGGATTGAACATCGGCAGCGTCATCATCTGATAGCCGCCCGCAATCTTCTCAATCCGAAAAGAAAACCCGCCCTGCCGATATTTCCGGTTTAAATCCCGAATACACTCATGGATTTGTTTGAGGGTGCCGGCCTCAGCAATCTCGGCCAGTTTGGCGGGCTTGAGGGGCTCATCGCTGGCAAAAAGCACCGCCTCCAGCACTGTTTCCAGCGTCGGCGTCAGCTCGGGCTCAGCAAAGGCGGCTTCTTCAACGTCTTCATCAAAGCCCTCTTCATCTGTCGGCTGGGCCGGCTGTTCGGGAGCATCCGGCTTTTCTCCGGCGGCATTTGTTTCAGACGGAACAGCGGTTTCCGACGGTTGGCGTTCATCTTCTTGGGTCATATTTGCTTCCACACAAATGGGTCTGTATCTTTTTTACTGATATGTATTTTGACATTCTCCAGCCGTTTTTTCAATTTCCGAGCAAAGATTTTCAAAACAAACCGTTCCGAATTGGAATGAGACAGGCACAGACAGCTCAGCCCTGCCTCGCTGGCCGCCAGCGCCTGATGGTGTTTGAGTTCACCGGTCAGATACAAATCACACCCTTCGGCAATTACGGTATTGAGAATCTTGCCGCAGCTGCCCGCGCAGACGGCCGCCGTCTCAATCAGCCGCTTGTTAGGCCCGACGATTCCGACGGCTTTTACACCCATTGCCCGGCGAAGACAGCCAATTACCTGCCCCAGCGACAGGGGCTTGCGCAGTTTGCCGTAACGACCCAGCCCGAACCGATTCTCGACATCATAATGCTTAAAAACATCAAAAGCGGGCGTTTCATACGGATGGGCCTTCCGAAGAGCAGCCACAACGGCCTGCACCTTATCCGCCGAAACAACCGTTTCCAGACGGATTTCCTGCACTTTCTCGAGTTTTCCCTTCCTGCCGATGGTCGGCTTTGCCCCTTCCAGCGGCTTAAACGTTCCTATGCCGGCCGTCTGAAAGCTGCAATGGGAATAATGGCCGATAGCGCCCGCACCCGCCTGAAAGAGCGCGTCTGCCACCGCGTTGACAGAGTCCGTCGGAACAAAAGTGATGATTTTGTATTGCGGCCCCTTCGGGTCGGCAACAAAATCCCCAAGCGGCCGGGGGTCTTCTATGCCGATTATCTCCGCCAGTGCATCATTGACCCCGCCGACCACGGCGTCCAAAGCCGTATGAATCGAAAAGACCCCAATGCCGGCACCAATCAGCTGATACACCGCCGCCGTCGGGCCGTCCGCCGTAATTTTCTTCAGCCCATCCCAAATCACCGGATGATAACTGAGGATTAAATCCGCCCCTGCCGAGCGGGCCTCCGCCGCAACAGCCAACGTGGTATCAATCGTCAGTAAAACCGTTCGAATCGGACGTGCCGGATCGCCGACCAGAAAGCCCACATTGTCCCACGCCTGCGCCAGAGACAGCGGTGCAATGTCCTCGATTGCCTCAATTACCTGCGATAATTTCATCGATCTTCCGCCCTTTCAGCTGTTCTTCATATTTTTCCATAAGCCGTTTGGTAATCGGCCCGGGTTTGCCCTCGGCGACGGTGTGTCCTTCCACAGCAATCACCGGCAGAATCGTCATAATCACATTGGTCAGAAATACCTCCTCGGCAGAGAGCAAATCATTAATATCCAGCGGACGCTCTTCGAATGGAATCTTTTCCTCCCGGGCCAGTTCGAGCACGGTTTTTCGGGCAATGCCCCCCAGCACAGGAGTACTCAAGGGCGGCGTCAGCAGACGACCGCCGCAAACAAGAAAGACATTGCTGAGGCATCCTTCAGCCAGGCGGTTTTCCGTTGTAAACCACAGGGCTTCGGCGGCCAGTTTTTCATGGGCAGCCCGCAAAGCCGCCAGCCGAGGTCCGAAGCAGGTCGTCTTGTGCCCCACAAAAGGATCCTTCGGATTCTGCCGATAATCTGTAATCACCACTCGCACCCCTTTTTCAAAATAATCCTTCGAATACGGCACAAATTCCGTTGCCGTAATCAGCAGGGTGCTGCGGGGCTCCTCCTCGGTCCGCAGCGGGCCGCTGGTCAGCGTCAGCCGTATCCGCGCATCGCTCAGACCATTGGCCTGAAGAACTTGCTCTACCCCATGGCGAATCATCACCGTCGAGTAAGAACAAACAATAGCCAGCGTCTGGGCCGACATCATCAGACGCTGCAAATGGTCATCCAGCCGAAACACCCGTCCCCCCGCCGCCCGCATCGTCTCAAACAGCCCGATGCCGTATAGAAAGGAACTGTCATCAATATCAATCTTCGCCTCTGAGGCAGGCATCAAAGACCCATTTAAGAATACCTTCTCCATATCGTCCTCCTGAATTGTTTCTTCGGCCCGTTTGTTATCCAGGCCGTATTGCCTCTTTTCCTTGCCGGATATTCTTTTTTGTTATCGACCGCACTCGCCCGCCAACTCTACCTGCCTCCGTCACACCGGGCTGGGCAATCAGCACTTTTGCAGACGGCACCTTGCCGCATTCACATCTATTGCCCTGCCGCCGAGGCAAAACCCTCGAGAATCTGTACAGAAGCAGAGCTGCCCAGCCGGCTGGCACCGGCTTCAATCATCGCCAGCGCCTGCTCGGCTGTCCGAATGCCGCCGGCAGCCTTGATTTTGCACCGCGGCGCCGCCTGAGCCATCAGCCGAACATGGCCAGCGGATGCTCCTCCGGCTTTATGCATGCCGGTACTCGTTTTCAAATAATCTGCACCGGCCTGCTGGCCGACACGGCAGGCAAAAACAATCTGCTCCTCACTTAATGCCGCCGATTCAATAATCACCTTCAGCACCACCGGCGGACTCACCCTCCGACAAACCCTTCGGACAGATTCAATGTCTTTCAAGAGCGTCTCCTCCTCGCCCTGAAGAATGGCTGCCAAATCAGCCGCCATATCCACTTCGTCAGCCCCGTTCATAATCACTTCTTCGGCCTCGATGGCCTTCAGGCGGGGACTGACCGCCCCCAGCGGAAAACCGACCACTGTGTCCGTGCGAACCCCCGTGCCGCGCAGAAGCTTAGCCGCCAGCGGCACCCACCGCGGCGCAATGCTCACCGCCGCAAACCGATGTTCTATCGCCTCCTGACAAAGCCGCCGAATATCCGACTCCACCGCCGTCGAACTCAGCAGCGAATGGTCAATCAAAGCCGCCAGCTCCTGCACTGTCTGAATAGTCACAGCCGCCCTCCATATTCTTTATGGAAATACTCCAGCGCTTCTTGTATCGACGAAAACACCCGTGTCGCCGTCTGCGTAACAAACACCGACGGCGGCCGTTTCGCTGTCCAAATCACATACACCTGCTTGGCTGCCTCGTGAGCATGCTGAAGCTCCCGCTCTACCCCGCTGGACAGAACCGGCATCCCGTCCGGAAGCTCCGGCACAAAACTGATAATCATCTCCGACTGATCAATCAAAGCAAAATCGCGGGCGTAAATCTGACTGCTGATATCCGCCTCAATCTGAAGAACCTCCTCCACATCCAGTTGTACCTTCTGCCCAAGAACCGTCACCTCAAAAGTCTTTTGCCCTTGCCGGCGGGCCTTTTTGGCATAATAAGGCAAATAGGCCTCCTCCAGATCGCCCGGGTCAAAGCAGGTAAACAGCTCCTTCATCTTCCCCCGAAATCGCTCAATCTCGGCAATTACATCAGGCAAACCAGCCACATGGGTCATCGGAAAACTCAGATAGGCCCTGGGCCGGTTCGGCTCGAAGGCCAGACGATAGAAGGTTTCCACCGTGTTTTTGGCAAGTCCGCGGGCCAGACAGTAAAACGGCGCCTCCGGACAGGTGCCCTCCTGCATCATCTGCGTCCCCAAAATCTCCTCCTCACGCCAGACAAGCACATCCTTGAGCGTATGCCGGCTTTGATGGTCCTTTTTCAGACGCGCCCCAAGCCGTTCAGCACTGTCAATAAGGCACACAAACATATCGGGCTTCAACGCCCGAATCTGGTAAAAGTCAAATGCCGGAAAAAGTCCATGCCGCCACCGAAAGGTAGCATGGGTATTAACAATCAGATGCTCATGGCGGGAGGCCTGAGCGAGGATATCCTTAAACACACTGCGGCGAAGCGAATGCAGACGCTGGCGGGAAATGTCGAGAATCCGGCCCGCCGGCACATCCGGCGCCTCCGCATACATCCGGTCTCCAACATTGCAAAGCAGAATCTCTTTGCCGTGCTGGCGGGCATAGGCGCATACCTCCTCGAGGTAATCCTTTTTGTCCAGCCCGACCATCCCGGACACAACTATTTTCATCGCAATCTCCCGCGTCTGAGGTTTCAGCAAATCCATCAAAATTCGGATGCAGACAGAAGATTTTATTGTAGTCAACAGAGAAAAAATTGCAAGAAATCGCTCCCGATATGCCAAGAAAAGATAGCAGGGACACTCGGCAGATGATATAATGATAACTCTATGGAAAACTATAAGTTACAAATCTTAAATACACTTACACGTCGGGATTACGAGCCGATGACGGCCTCCCAGTTAGCCGGCTATCTCGGAGTCGGACGTCAGGATACAGCCGCCTTCAGGGCCGCCCTCGACCAGCTCCGGAAAAGCGGGCAGATCGTCACCGATGCCCGAAAACACATTACCCTTCCCCCCATGGCCGACCGCGTCATCGGCACCTTCCGCGCCAATCCCCGCGGATTCGGTTTTCTGGTGCCCCTGACTCCAAACGCCCACGGCGACCTCTATATCGCCGCCGAGGACATCAACGGCGCCATGAGCGGCGATATCGTTCAGGCCCAGGTCGTCCGCCGAGGCAAGCGGGACGGCCAGTGGCGATACGGCGGACGAATCATTCAAATTATTGAACGGGGCAGCGACCGTTTTGTCGGAACACTTCAGCGCCGACAAAACACCTGGTTCATCCAGCCCGAGGGCAAAGGATTTTTCGGCTCCATTCTGATTGACGATGCCCCTTCCAGCGGTGCCAAAGAAAACGACAAAGTCGTGGTCGAAATTACCCGCTATCCGCAAAATGACCAGCCGGCCCGCGGCGCCATCGTCCGCGTCCTCGGCAAGACTGGACAATACGAAACCGAAATCCGTTCCATTATGGAGCGGTTTGCTTTGCCCGAAGATTTTGACGAGGCCTGCCGCCGGCAGGCCCATCAGGCCGTCGAACAGTTCGACCCGGACAAGGCCGCCGATCGTGCTAACCTCTCAGACGAAATCATCATCACCATCGACCCGGCCGACGCCAAGGATTTTGACGACGCCATCAGTCTCAGAAAAGACCGCGACGGCAACTGGCGGCTGGGCGTGCATATTGCCGATGTGAGCGCTTTTATCCCCATGCACTCCCCCCTCGATGAAGAGGCCCATCGGCGAGGCAACAGTGTCTATCTGCCCGGCAAAGTCATCCCGATGCTGCCGGAGGTACTCAGCAACGGCATCTGTTCCCTTCAGCCCGGCCAGAAACGCTTTACCAAAAGCGTCTATATCACCTACAACGCCGAAGGCAAGGTGCTGCAAACCGAATTTGACAACACCATCATCCGCTCAACCGCACGCCTTACCTATGAAGAGGCCGACCGTATTCTCCGCGGCAGGGCCAAGGGCTTCCCGGGCGAAGTGGTAGCCCTTCTGAAAGACATGGAAACGCTCGCCAAGGCCATCGAGGTCCGACGGCGGAAAGCCGGTATGATTCATCTGGACCTGCCCGAAACCGAACTGATTTATGACGCTTCCGGACAGGTCATTGACGCCCGTCCGGCCGACGACAGTTATCCGCATACCATCATCGAAATGTTCATGGTAGAGGCCAATGAAGCGGTAGCCGGTCTTCTGGACCGTTTCCGCGTTCCGTTCCTGCGGCGCATCCACCCAGCGCCCGATGCGCAAAGTGCCAAAAATCTGGGCCGCTTTATCAAACTGTTCCGGATGAAGGTGCCGCGGGTGCTGGACCGAAGGGCAATTCAGGACCTGCTCGAATCCGTCAAAGGCACGCCCCTTTCCTATGCCATCAACACCTATGTCCTGCGCAGTCTGCCGAAGGCCGAATACTCGCCTTTAAACATCGGCCATTACGCCCTGGCCTCCACGCATTACTGCCATTTCACCAGTCCCATCCGCCGCTATGCCGACCTGCTGGTGCACCGTCTGCTCGACTGCTACATCCGCGGCACCCTCAATAAAATCGGTCTGGAAGAAGTCCTGCCCGAACTGGAACTGCGGGAAATCGGACGCCATCTCACCTGGACCGAAGAGCAGGCCGAAAATGCAGAAAATGAACTGAAAACCATACTCATCCTTCAAATGCTCACCAAGCACATCGGCGAGGAAATGGAAGCCGTCGTCTCCGGCCTGACCAACTTCGGAATCTTTGTCCAGTGCCTCAAATTCGGCATCGAAGGGCTCATCGAGCCGGGCGATTTGGGCCTGGACGAGTGGAAATACGACCCGCGTGCTCAGGCCGTTATCGGCAAATGGTCCGGTCAGAGCATCCGCCTCGGCCAGCCGCTGAAAGTCCGCATCGTCTCGGTCAACCTGCCGGCCCGCCAGCTCTTTGTTGCCCCGGCTGAACCACTGATCAGCCGCCGCCGCGGCACCTCCCGCCATGCCAAAAATGCCGGAAAAAAACGCTGACACCTTCGTCTGCACGGAAAGAAAATCATTGTTTGCTTCCCCAGAAAAAGGTATAATAGATGCTTTATTAGGGAATGTAAAATCGTGTTATCATAGAGGGTTTTCTGAATGGACCATGTGGAAATTCTTCCGGCCGGTCAACTCGGCAAAAACTTTATTCCCTCTCCATATCTGCCTGCTGGACAAGATGAGTTTTATCTTCGCAACAGCCAAATCCCCCAGCCGCATCCGGCCTGGCGGCATCTGCGGGCCGACGAACTCGAACAAATGGTCAAAAACGGCAATAAGGCAGACGACTGGGATATGGTGCTGGTCACTGATGAGTTTGAACCTTCCCAAATCAAAAACTCCTCTTTCTTCGGCCTGGTGCGGATCGGCCGAATGCGCAATCAGATTCTCGAACACCACGATATGCAGGTGTCCGTAGGCATCACCGACAGTCGCATTGTTTCCTGCGACATCGGCGATGATACCGCCGTTCACAACGTCAGCTACCTTGCTCATTATATTATCGGACGCCGCTGCATCCTGGCCAATATTGACGAAATGCACACCACCAACTACGCCAAATTCGGCAATGGCATCATCAAAGACGGCGAACCCGAAAAAGTCCGCGTCTGGCTGGACGTAATGAATGAAGCCGGCGGCAGACGAATCATCCCCTTTGACGGCATGATTACCGCCGATGCCTACCTCTGGGCCAAATATCGCGAGGACAGACCCCTTCTCGAACGGCTCAAAAACATCACCGAAAAAGAGTTTGACAGCCGACGCGGCTATTATGGGACCGTCGGCGATCAATGCGTCATCAAAAACTCCCGCATTCTCAAGGATGTCAAAATCGGCCCCCACTGCTATATCAAGGGGGCCAACAAACTCAAAAATCTGACCATTCATTCCTCACCGGAAGAACCCAGTCAGATTGGCGAAGGAGTCGAACTGGTCAACGGCATCATCGGATACGGCTGTCATATTTTCTACGGCTGCAAGGCCGTCCGCTTTATTCTCGGCAACAACTCCAACCTCAAATACGGCGCCCGGCTCATTCATTCCTTCCTCGGAGACAACTCCACCATCTCCTGCTGTGAAGTGCTCAACAATCTGATTTTCCCCGCCCATGAACAGCACCACAACAACTCGTTTCTGATTGCCTCCATTGTGCTCGGACAAAGCAATATGGCCGCCGGTGCCACTATCGGCTCCAATCACAACAGCCGCGCCAACGACAATGAAGTCCAGGCCGGACGCGGATTCTGGCCGGGACTGTGCACAAGCATCAAGCATTCCTGCCGATTTGCCTCTTTTGTTCTCCTGTCCAAGGGCGACTATCCGGCCGAGCTCGATATCCCGCTGCCCTTTTCCCTGCTGAACAACAATGTCTCCGCAGACCGGCTCGAAATCATGCCGGCCTTCTGGTGGCTCTTCAATATGTATGCCCTGGCACGCAACAACTGGAAATTTCAAAGCCGCGACAATCGGATTCATAAGATTCAGAATATTGAATTTGACTGCATGGCTCCGGATACTGCCGAGGAAATTTTCCAGGCCATGGAGCTGCTGGAACTGTGGACAGCCAAAGCCCATCTTCGCCGGCAGGGCCGCACACCGGAAACAGAACCTCTCGAAAAAATCATCGCCCTCGGACGCTCCCTCCTGACCGGCGACGGCAAAAACCTCGCCGACCTCGAAGTCCTCGGCGAAAGAATAGAAAAATCCCACCGCAAGGCGGTGATTCTCAAACCCTATGAAGGATACCATGCCTATCGGCAGATGCTTCATCATTACGCCATAAAAAATCTGCTTGCCTGGATGGAGGCCAACCCCTCCGCCGACTGGACCCTCCTGCAAAACCGCCTGCACGGGCCGCGCTGCCGCCACTGGGTCAACCTCGGCGGTCAATTGATGCTCGCCGAAGACGTGGACCAACTTCGAGCCGACATTCGTGATGGAAAACTCCAGACCTGGCAGCAAATCCACAACCGCTACGATGAACTTTGGCAGCGCTATCCCCTGGATAAGCAGAAACACGCCTTCGCCGCGCTCTGTGCACTCTGCGGTTCAGAAACCTTTACCCCCCAGCAGTGGAAAGAGCTATTCCGGCAAGCCGTTCAAATCCAGCAGCTCATCTGTGACCGAGTCTATGCCTCCCGCAAAAAAGACTACGAAAACCCATTCCGCCAGGCCACCTACCGCAACCAGGAGGAAATGCTGGCGGTCCTTGGCCCCCTCGAGGAAAACGATTTTGTCAAACGCGTCCGTCAGCAGACCGAACAATTCAAAGCCGCTGTGGAGGCCGTCCTGCGTCGCGACTGATGGGAAACAACTTTTTCAAGGAGAACAGAAGTGAATTTAAAAGATCAACGCTATGCTCAATACGCCCTCGTTAGGGAAATGATGGAGACGGTGGACGTCGTCCGCAATTTCAACCTGGCTCAAACCAAAGATGTCGCCCAAACCGTTCGCTCTCTCGGTCGGCTGCTGCTCACCGGGGAGGGCTCCAGCCGAATTTTCCCCGCCAAAAACGCTATCCGAAAGGCCCTGCGATGGCAGCTGGATTTGTCCGTCTTTACGGAGGGCTCTCGTCAGGCCGCCGAGTATGATTTATCCCGATTTGCCGTCTTCTGCGCCTCCAACTCCGGACGAACCAAGGAAGTGGTGCTGCTGGCCAAAAAACTCAAAGAGAACGGCAACCCCAACCGCTTCGGCCTCTCAGCCAACACCGGCACTCTTCTCGAAGAGGCCTGTACAAAAACCTTTATCCTCACCTGCGGCTGGGAGCAAGCCGTCGCTGCAACCAAAAGCGTAATGGAACAGGCCCTCTTTTACGAATCGCTGCTCAGACACATCGCCGGTACCATCAGCCAGGTCAACCTCTCCAAACTGGCCGACCAGATCGAAACAGCGCTGACTATGCCCATCGACCCCTCTATTATCAAAACCGCCATCGAGGCCCCTACCATTTATTTTGCCGGCTACAACGACGGCGTAGCCGAGGAATTGACCCTGAAAACCAATGAAATCACCCGCAATAAATCCGACTACCTCGAAGGCACCTATGCCGTCCACGGAATCGAAGAAGTCATGGACCCCAAAGATATCGTCTTTGTGGTGGACCCCATCGACCCCGAAATCGAAAAATTTCAGGATGTTCTGGTCAAAGGTGTTGGGCTGAAGGTCGTAGCCATCGCCAACCGCCCGACTCCCTTGCCGACTATCCAGGTCCCTAATGCCGGCGAACTGACACCTTATCTCTATCTGGCCGCCGGCTGGAACCTGCTGGTCGAAATCGGCCTGGCACTCGGCATCAATCTGGACAAACCCACCCGCGCCCGCAAGGTCGGCAACGAATTGGTTGTCTGAGCCGCAAGGTTCTTCCTGACAAGGCGGAAAAAAGGGGAATCACCGCAGCGGAGAAAACTTGATTTTGTCACGCCTTTCCGCTACGTTGGAGGGCATGCGAATCCCGATAACCAAATACGGTCTGCCTCAGGCAGCTGTTTATCCAGCCCTGCTGGCGGTCCTGATGCTTGTGTATGCACTGGTCTTTTGGCGGGTATTTCCCCAATCAATGCATAGCGGCGCGGCCCTGTGGCTGGCGGGTGTCCTGCCCGAAATCCTTCTTCTGGCGGGAGTAGTGTGGGTACTGCTGTTCTTTCGCGATCCTGTCCGCACCATTCCCGACGACCCGACGCTGCTGCTGTCTCCTGCCGACGGTACCGTCAGCGACATCGAGCCGGTATTTGAGACGGCGGTGGGCGACGGCCATGCCATTCGCATCGGCATCTTCATGAGCATCTTCAACGTCCACATCCAGCGGATGCCCTCTGCCGTGCGGGTAGTGTCCATCACCTACAAGCCGGGCCGATTTCTCAACGCACTCCGCGGCGAACAAGCCGGCAAACTCAATGAATCGAACAGTCTGCTCCTCGAGCGGCTCCACCCGCCTGCCGACCGGCTGCTGGTACGGCAGATTGCCGGCGCCATCGCCCGCCGCATTGTCTGCCAGGCCGCCGAAAACCAAACCTTTACCGCAGGCCAGCCCTTTGGTATGATTAAGTTCGGTTCCAGAGCAGAACTGTATGTGCCGGCAAGACCGAACCTGAAAATACTCGTAAAAGTCGGCGACAAAGTAAAGGCAGGCACAACGCCCCTGGCCCGATACGAAATATGACTCATAAACACAAAAAACGACGTTTTTTCATCCCGCCTCACCCGCGGCGGCTTCAGACCGTTACTATTCTGCCGTCTCTCGTAACCCTGCTCAACGGCGTATGCGGCTTTGCGGCCATCGGACTGGCAGCACACGGCCCGGACAAATTTGCCCATGCCGGTTATATGATTTTTGTGGCGATGATAGCCGATATGCTCGACGGGCGAATCGCTCGAATGAGCCGAACCACATCCAGTTTCGGCGGCCAGCTCGACAGTCTGTGCGATATGATCAGTTTCGGCGCCGCACCCGCCATTCTAACCCTGCGGGTTCTCATGCAGAATTTCACCGACCTGTTCGGCCCTGAAACCTTCTTTCTATCCGATTTTTTCCGTCGATTTCTATGGCTGGCCGGGGCCTCCTATCTCAGCTGTGCGGCCGTACGTCTGGCCCGATTTAACGTCGAGAATGTCGAAGATGAAACCGCTCATCGAGTCTTCTTCGGCCTGCCCACTCCAGCCGCCGCCGGCATTCTGGCCGGTTTGGTTGTCCTGATTGAACACATGAGAACCGACCCAACCGCCCATGTTCACCCCATGATGTTTACTTTCTTCCTGAAATCCATCCTGTACTGTCTGCCGTGGATTACCCTCGGCGCCGGCGCCCTGATGGTCAGCCGCATCGAGTACCCCCACCTGGTCAATCAGTACCTTCGAGGCAAAAAACCTATCATTCATCTGTTTTGGGTCGCCGCCATCATCGCCCTTATCTGGCAGACCGGCCTGCAGGTAGCCCTGACCATCTGCTTCGGCGGCTATGCCCTCACAGGACTTTGGCGAAGAATCCGGCAGTATTTCCGCCAGCCGACCCCTGTGGTTTCTACTGAACCGGCCCCGCCGTCGGCCGCCCCTCATGTCTGAAGACAGCGGCCGGCAGACAATTTCCCCTGCGCCGGACGGGGCGTTGTCCATCTATGTGCACATCCCTTTTTGTGCCCGCAAATGCCGCTATTGTGCCTTCTATTCCGTTCCCTATGACCGGCGTCAGGCCCTTGACCTGACCGAGGCCGTTCTCAGAGAACTCGACCTGTATGCAATTCGCCGGCCCGTCCAAACCCTCTATATCGGCGGCGGCTCCCCTTCCGTTTTGCCCACAGAACTTCTGCTCCCCTTCCTTCAGCGTCTTGCAGAGCGGACAGGCCCTGTTCAGGAATGGTCTGTCGAGGTCAACCCAGCCCAGGCGGATGCCGAGCTCTTCGCAGCCCTGCGCCGGCTTGGCGTCAATCGACTCTCCATCGGCGCTCAGTCTTTTCATCAGGACGAACTGACCTTTCTCGGCCGGCTTCACCATCCTGAAGATATCGCACGCTGTATCCGCCAGGCAAGGCAGGCCGGTCTGGACAACATCGGATTAGACCTGATTTACGCCATCCCGGGTTCTTCCCTGAAATCGTGGAAGCAGTCCCTTCAAAAGGCCATCAACCAAGAGATTGTCCACCTGTCCGCCTACGCCCTCACCTATGAAAAAGGCACACCGCTTTTCGCCGACCTCCAAGCAGGCAGGACGGCCGCCATTGACGAAGACACCGACCGGGCCATGTATGAAACCGCTATCGATGTCCTCACAGCCGCCGGCTTTGAACAGTACGAAATCTCCAACTTTGCCCGTCCGGGTTTTGCCTGCCGGCACAATCTGTGCTATTGGGACAACCGGCCTTGGCTGGGCTTAGGCCCTTCTGCCGCTTCATACTTTCAGGGACACCGCACACACAATTATTCAGACCTCGCCGCATACACCGCCGCCATTACCGAAGGCCGTTTTGCCTTTGAGCAGGTTCAGACCCCCTCGCCGCTCGAAATTGCCTGCGAAACCGCCGTCCTGAACCTCCGCAAAACCGCCGGCATCCGCCCCGACCTCTTTCAAAAACAAACCGGCTTTGACCCCTTCGCGCTCTTTGCCGAACCAATCCGAAAATATGTTTCCCTCGGTCTGATCGAAGCCGGCCCTGCTTCGATTCGGCTCACTCGCCCCGCTCTGGCCATTGCCGACTCCATTCTTTGCGACTTTACAGGCCCCTAATGTCCGCTATTTGCCTCTTGCTTTTTTTGCCGTCCGGTTTATCCTAAAGAAAACTCGAATATTGGTTTCTCATTTTGGTTTCTCAATGACCATTTTACCAAATGATGATATAGATTTGGCTGACATCTCTTCCTGGCCTTATTTGACCGCCAACCTGCCGGGCATCGGCGGCTGCATCAAATTGTGTCCGGAAGACTTCTTTGTCGACGAAATCCCTCTTTACACGCCCTCCGGTGAGGGCACACATACCTTTTTCCGAATTGAAAAGACCGGCCTGGCCAGTTCCGACACCGCCGAGAGAATCGCCGATGCCCTTGGCGTTCGCCATCTCGATATCGGAATGGCCGGACGCAAAGATACCAAAGCCGTCACTCGCCAGTGGATGTCCGTCGAACACGTCGAACCGGAACGGCTCCTGGCCCTCCAACTGCCGAACATCCGTATTCTCGAAGTCGCCCGGCACGGCAACAAACTCAAAACCGGCCACCTCGCCGGCAACCGCTTCCGCATCCGTATCCGCCAGCTCCAGCTGCCCATTCCGCAAGCCAGGGAAATCGCCGACGAATGTCTGAAGGTCCTTTCCCACCGGGGGGTGCCCAACTACTTCGGCCCCCAGCGGTTCGGCTCCCGTTTTGAATCCCATCTGCTCGGCTGGACGCTGGTGACCGACCGCCTCGAGGATTTTATCGACCTGCTTCTGGGCAAACCGGAACTGGATAAACAAAAAGATTTTATCCGGGCACGCCGTTTTTACGAGGAAGGCCAATACGCTCAGGCCTTCCGCAACTGGCCGTTTCGCTTTCGCGACCAGCGGCGGGCACTTCAGTCTCTTATCGAGCATCCCGAGGACAAACGCAGGGCCGCTCAGGCCGTCAGCAAACCGTTCCGAAGTCTTCTCATCGCCGCCTGGCAGTCGCATCTGTTCAATCAGGTTCTGGCTGCGCGAATGCCGAACATAGACCGGCTTCTGGAGGGAGATTTGGCAATCAAGCACGAAAACGGCGCCTGTTTCGTTGTTGAAAACGCTGCCGTCGAACAGCCCCGCTGCGACCGTTTCGAAATCAGCCCCACCGGCCCGCTGCTGGGTCTGCGCACCACCCGCCTGAGCCAAGCCGCTGGCGAGATTGAAAATGCCGTCCTCGACCGCGTCCCTCTCCAGGAAGACGACCTGCGTCGGCTGAAACTGGCCGGTGCCAAAGGCGGACGACGACCCATTCGTTTCCAGCCCCGCCATATCGAAATCGACCACGGCAGCGACGACAAAGGCGAATATCTCCAATTGTCCTTTGAACTGGACTCCGGCTGCTATGCCACCATTCTCCTCCGCGAGCTGATGAAAAAAGATGTTGCCTGATTCAAAGGAACCTTTCCTCATGCCCCCCGGTACCTTTCATCGCTGGCGACTGTCAATCTGGATTCAGGTGTTTCGTCCGTTTACCTATACCGCCTCCGTGATTCCCGTCTGCTGCGGGGCCGCCTTAGCCGCCTCCGAGCCGAAGGCCGAATGGATGCTGCTGCCGCTGGTTTTGGCCGCCTCTCTGAGTGTTCACGCAGCCGCCAATCTGATAAACGAATATTTCGATTTCAAAAAAGGCGTGGATCGGCCCGGCACCTACGGAGGCAGTCGCGTTCTGCCCGAAGGACTGCTCAACCCCCGCGCTGTTCTGATCGCCGGGTATGTGTGTTTTGCTCTCACCGCCCTCATCGGACTGGTATTCGTCCACCTGCGCGGCTGGCCGATTCTCGCCCTGGGCCTGCTCGGCATTGCCGGCGGCTTCTTCTATACCGCCACTCCTATTGCCTGCAAATATCGCGGACTGGGAGACCCCATGGTCTTTTGCCTGATGGGCCCCCTGATGGTCATTGGGGCCTTTTATGTTCTCACCGGCACGGTCCGCTGGGCCGCTCTGTTGATCTCCCTGCCCATCGGCTCGCTGGTAGCCGCCATTCTCAACGCCAATAATCTTCGGGATATCGCCGATGACACACAGGCCGGCATCCAAACCACCGCTTCCCTTTTGGGCCGCCGCTGGGCGCAGCGGGAATATGCCGCACTGGTCCTGTCTGCTTATCTGATTCTGATAGGGCTGGTTCTGCTCCGAATACTTCCGCTCTGGTCCCTGCTGGTTTTGCTGACAGTGCCCTTCGCCGTAAAAAACATCCGCAGTGCCATGACCGCTCCGCCCGATCAGCCCCAGCAGATTGCAACGCTCGATCAGCAAACCGCCGCCCTTCATCTGGCCTTCGGCGTCCTGTTGACTGTCTCTCTCCTGCTCGGAAAATAAAGGCGGTCAATATGAGCAGCCCTTTTTCGCAAACCCATGATTTTGATTTTGAAAACCTCGCCCAACGATACGACCTTTGCAATCACCTCTTCAGTGCAGGGATAGACCGCCGATGGCGAAGAAACACGGTAAAAATTCTCAATCCTCAGCCGGGAGAACAGGTGCTCGACTTGTGCTGCGGTTCCGGGGATTTGGCGTTTGCCCTTGCCGAGCATTCGGCGGCCTCCACGATTATCGGCCTTGACCGCAGCAGTGCTATGATAAAGCAAGCCGTAAAAAAGTATCAGCACCGCCTCAAAAAACAGCCGGCTCTTGCCCACCGGCTCCGCTGGGAAACCGCCGATGCCCTTCAAACCGCTCTGCCCTCTGCGGCATTCGACATCATCACCTGTGCCTTTGGATTGCGGAATATCCCCGACCGCCTTGCCGCCCTCCGCGAAATGAAACGGCTGCTCAAACTAAACGGACGAATCGGCATCCTCGAATTCTCCCTGCCTCCCAGCAGCATCCTGCGAAAATGGTACTGGATGCATCTGCGCTATGGAATGCCGGCAGCCGGCCTGCTCCTCTTCCGAAGCCGCCGCCCTCTCCTTTATCTGGCCGAGTCCATCCGCCTCTGGGAAGGGTTTCCTCTCCCCGCAACCTGTCGGCAGGCGGGTCTGCTCTATGACGCCGCCTGTCCGATGTCCGGCGGAATCGTCACTCTTCACCTTATCAAAAATAATTCGGAAGAACCGCCCGCGAACGCCTCAATCTCCCTCCATAAAAATACAGACCCTCTCCCCTGAATCGTCTAAAAACCGCTGCTCAGTCGCTGGTGTCCAGAATCGACATAAACGCATCCTGCGGGATAGTCACCTGTCCGATAGACTTCATCCGCTTTTTCCCTTCCTTTTGCCGCTTGAGCAGCTTCATTTTTCGTGTAACATCCCCGCCGTAAAGTTTCGCCGTTACATCCTTGCGAAACGCCTTAATCGTCTCCCGCGCAATAATCTTGCCGCCGATAGCCGCCTGCAGCGGAATCTCAAACTGATGCCGCGGTATCGCCTTTTTCAGTTTGGTCAGCAGCTTGCGCCCGCGCTTTTCCGCACTGCTGCGGTGCACAATCAAGCTCAGCGCCTCCACCGGCGTCTTATTCACAAGGATATCAATCTTCACCAAATCCGATGCCTCAAACCCAAGAAACTCATAGTCCATCGTCGCATAGCCGTGGCTGATGCCCTTCAGCTGATCATAAAAGTCATAGACAATCTCCGCCAGCGGCGCTTTATATTGGAGCATCACCCGCGTCGGGCCGATATATTCCGTCTTCATCAGCTTGCAGCGGCGCTCCTCCGCCAGCCCGATTACCCCCCCCAGCGATTCATGACTGGTGATGATTTCCAGCCGCACCATCGGTTCGCGCAGCTCCTGAATCCGCGAACGGTCCGGCAGTTCCGCCGGACTGTCAATCCGCTGAACCTCGCCGTCGGTCGTCAGCACCTCATAACTGACCGTCGGTGCTGTCTGCACTACATCCACATCGCTTTCCCGTTCCAGACGCTCCTGAATAATCTCCATATGCAGAAGCCCAAGAAACCCGCACCGAAAACCGAAACCCAACGCCGGTGAATTCTGCGGAACAAACGTGAAACTGGCATCATTCAGCGCCAGTTTTTCAAAGGCCTCCCGCAACTTCGGATACTCCGTTTCCCCAGACGGATAAAAATCCGAAAACACCATCTGCACCGGCCTTTTATAGCCCGGCAGCGGTTTTTCCACCGGCCGCTGAAAATCTGTAATCGTATCCCCAATCGTCACATCATGCAGATTCTTGATGTTGGCAATCACATAGCCGACTTCACCGGTCCCCAGCGTCTCAACAGGAGTCATCCGCGGCGTAAATTTGCCCAGCTCTGTAATCTGATACGTCCGACCGGAACCCATCAGCTGAATCTTCTGCCTCTTGGACAATTGCCCCTGAAACACCCGAACATAACAAATCACACCCCGGTACTCATCCGCATGGCTGTCAAAAATCAGGGCGGCCGTGGGCAGATGGCTTTTGTCTGCCGGCGGCGGCAGCCGTTTAATAATCGCCTCCAGCAGCTGCGGCACACCCTGCCCCGTCTTGGCACTGACCTTCACACAATCCTCCGCCGCAATCCCAAACGCACGCTCTACCTCCTCGGCCGTCTCTTCCGGGCGAGCACTGCTCAGGTCAATCTTGTTAATAACCCCCAGAATTTCACAGCCGCTGTCCACCGCCAGATACGCATTGGCTACCGTCTGCGCCTCCACGCCCTGCGAGGCATCCACCACCAGCAGCGCCCCCTCGCACGCCGTCAGCGCTCGTGAGACCTCATAGTGAAAATCCACATGGCCCGGCGTATCAATCAGATTCAGCATATAAGTATGCCCCTCATACGAATAGGTCATCGTCACTGCCGAGGCCTTAATCGTAATCCCCCGTTCCCGTTCCAGCTCCATATCATCGAGAATCTGCTCTGCCTTCTCACGCTCGCTCACCGCGCCGGTCAGTTCCAGCAAACGGTCTGCCAGCGTACTCTTGCCATGGTCAATATGAGCCACAATGGAAAAATTGCGTATATGTTCCGTTCCCATAGGAATCCTGTTTTCATTCCGGTTTTATCAATTGAACAAAAAATCTATTATAACATCCTGCTCCATCGCCGGCAATCACCCCCAAAGTGTTTCTGGACAAATCCCGATGTTAGAGGTATCATATTAGTTGTTCCTAAAAAAAGAATCCATAAAAGACCTTTTGCCTCTCCTTTTGGGGCCTCTTGATTCATACAATTCATACAAGATGAAAGACAACCTGAATTGCCATTCTTTCAGACTCGGCGGAATAAGGGAAATGCTCACCATCGCTGTACCGATGTTCATTTCCAACGCCTGCGATACAATCATGATTTTCACCGATCGGCTGTTTCTGTCGCGACTGGGACCCCACCAGATGAATGCAGCATTAAGCGGCGGCCTGACCTGTTTTATGCTCACCACCTTCTTTGTCGGCTTGATCGATTATTGCACCGCCCTGACCGCCCAATGTCTGGGAGCCGGACGAAAAACAGACTGTCCCGTCGTTATTACCCAGGGTCTGATGATTTCCGTGCTCGCCTGGCCGCTTATTCTGGCCATTCGCCCTATGGCCCTATGGCTTTTTAAAACGACAGGTGTTCCGCCGGAACAGTTCGGCCCGCAAACTATCTATTTTAACATCCTGCTGTACGGCGTCATCTTCAGTCTCTTGCGGAATTGTCTGAGCAGTTTCTTCTCCGGCATCGGCAAAACACGAACCGTCATGGCCTCCGCTATCCTGTCCACAGTGGCCAATGTCTTCCTTAACTATCTGCTCATCTTCGGCAAATGCGGCCTGCCGGCAATGGGCATCAGCGGAGCGGCTTGGGGCTCCATTATCGCCAGCGCCGCGGGGGTTCTTCTGCTGGCGGCGGTATATCTGTTTTCCCCCTCGCTGCGACCCTTCAGAATCCTCCATTCCTTCCGATATGACGCCAACCTGATGAGAAAACTGTGGCGATTTGGAACTCCCGCAGGAATCGAACTTTTCCTCAATACTCTTGCATTCAATCTGCTCATCCTCAATTTCCATGCCTGCGGTCTTCAAGCAGGAACGGCCATCACGATCGCTTTCAACTGGGACCTGGTTTCTTTTACGCCTCTCCTCGGTATCCACATCGCCGTCACCAGTCTGGTAGGACGCTGCATGGGCGCCTCCAGACCGGACCTTGCTCACCGCGTCGTTTCTTCCGGTCTCAAACTCGCATGGACATATTCCTTCTTCACCATGCTTACATTCGCCCTGCTGCCTCAGCCGCTGGTGGATATGTTCCGCCCCTCTCACTCACAGGCCGTCTTCGACGCTGCCCGTCCCGAAGCAATCTTTATGCTCCGCATGGCCGCCATCTACGTCATGGCCGACGCCACCACGCTTGTCTTCAGCGGAGCCCTCCGCGGTGCCGGCGATACCTTCTGGGCCATGTTCATCTCCGTCAGCATCCATTGGGTCCTCGTACTCGGACAGGCCTTCCTCCTTCATATTGCACACCTGCCGCCTCGATGGGCATGGTGCTTTCTCTGCCTGACTCTGCTGGCCTTCAGCGGCATCTTTTATCTGCGATATCGCCTGGGCAAGTGGCGCCATCTTCGTGTAATCGACTAAACTGCGAACTCACCGGCCCTCAGAAAGCATCTGTTGAATCCGCTCCTCCGCCTCCTGCTGGCTTGCCGACCCCGCCTGATGAAGCGACCCATACCACCACCACCGAACACGCCCCTGTTTATCCACCAGATACACACTCGGCAGCGTCGGATTGGCCCACGCCCGCTCGACCGTCCGCCCGCTGTCAACAGCAATCGGAAAACTCAGTCCTTCCTGCTGGACAAACAGCCGCAGCCCCGCCAAATCCTTCTCCCGCTCCGATTGCGGAACATAAACCCCCACAATCACCGCTTCTTTCGGGTTATATTGTCGTGCCCATAGTTTATAAATCGGCAAGTCCCCCAGACAGTCCGGATGAGTCGTCCAGAAAATCACGACGGCTACACGCCCTCGCAGCTGCTGCATTTTCAGCGGCTTGCTGTTCAGCCAGCCGGACACCCCTTCCAGCTCCGGCGCACGAAACGACAGCGGAGAAATCTTGGAAAAATCAAAGGGCTTCCCAAGCATCTCCTGCCAGAGAACCCGCTGCGGCTCTGTGAGCACCTGCAAAAACTGATTGATAAACCGAATCCGCAGCTGTCTGGCTTGCTCACCCATCTGAGACTGCTCCCCGCTTCTTTCCAGACGCTCCCGCAGCAGCTCCTGCTGCTGAAGAAACTGCTTATGAATCATCTGCATCCGCGCTTTCTGTTCCTCGCTTAGCCCCAGATACGCCGCCGGCCCTGCACGAAACAGCGTATAAACCCCCTCAAACTGAAAGCCCACCTGCTGAAGACGGTGATGCTGCTCCGGCCGCAAAATTTCATCCAAATCCTTCATCGCCTCCACCACTGCCCGCACATGCTCAATCATCTCCGGGTCCTTCGGAGCAGGCGGCTGGTCACGCAGCGCAAACAAATGCGCATCCATCCGCTCACAAAGCTTTTCTATCCGGCTCAGCTGGTCCCCACTCAGCTGAAGTTCCTCTCGCACTGCAGGATCACCAATCAGATACGGCAGCGGAGTCAGAGCCGGCGGAATATAGTCTTTACCCTGCTCCGGCATCCAAGCCCCCCACCCCCAAGCCGCAGCCAGCCAAACCCAAATTGCCGACAATTGTACTCGCATTCTTCTCTCTGTTTCAGACGAACCGCCCAGAAAAACTCGCACTTCAGTTGCCCAGCAGATGTTCCAGACACAGTTGCGACCACGTTTCCATCTCCTCACGAAGCGTCCGCAGCATATCCGTCTCCAGAAACTCCATCCGCGTAATCATCTGTTCGCGTCGGCTGACCGCCGGCTTCTCCAGTTCCCACAGATGCACAATCCCCAGATGGACGCTGCCCACCTCGTTGGAATCATCATTCAGCAAGCCGATAATCTGTTCCCGATACGCCGACTCCACATTCACCTCCTCCGCAACCTCCCGATTCACCGCATTCAGATAGGTCTCATACGGATCAAACAAGGCCATATCATCAGCCGGATTGATATGCCCGCCGATGCCGATGGAACGCTTCTCCACCAGACGCGACTCGCCGGCCCGCTTGCCGCGAACATAACTCAGATATTGCCCCTCCCACCGCATAATCACATACGGGATTATCTGTTTGAAGGAAGGATCTTTCTCCGCCTGACTGCGAACCAGATAGCGCCCCGCACCCGGCGCAAAAAGCACCTTCAGATACCGCTCCGCAGCCGGCATCACCCCCTGAAACATGCCGGCCTTCTCAACCACACTCCGCGGCACTGCCAACACCTGCTCTTCCTGTGCCATCATTTACTCCCGATTTGAAGGGCTTGCTTATCAATCTATGCAGAAAAAAACCAGTGTAGCGAGAATCCTTCGCGATGTCAATTGTCCACTTCTCCCCCCAAAACCCTTTCCCCACCAAAAAAGTTGACTTTTCAAGGCAAAGTCACTAAACTGAAGAAAAATGTTCGGACAAGTTCATGTGGGGGAAATAGTTGATGTTCTCATCTTTCGAAAGGTCCTCTATGGGAGCCAAAAAGGGAAAAGAAGGAATAATGCTGCTTATTTCTGCTGGTTTGGGTCTCATCTTTCTGACTTCGACTGCCGTCAGCGATATCACCTATACCTTTCATCTGGAGGGTGTGGATACAAGCATTCGCAGCCAGATTGAAAACGCCGTCCAGGAAGCCGTCGCTCTTTACAACAAACACGGCTCCTTCAACAAATCCCTGCATATTTACTACAGTTCCGGCGTACCGACCGCCCAGGCCAACTATGACGGCGTGATTACCTTCGGCGGCTCGCGAAATACCCGTGTCGCTCTCCACGAAATCTCCCATACGTTGGGGGTCGGCACCTTTTGGGCCTGGAGCAGCAACTTTTCTGGAAATGTCTGGATTGGAGCCCACGCCGTCAAGCAGATTCAGAAATTCGATGGAAGCGGGGCTGTTCTTTACGGCGACAGTCAGCATTACTGGCCGTATGGACTCAACTATGACAGCGAGGACAGTTTTATCAACCGCATTCGCCATGTCCGAATGGATGCCGCTCTGACGGCCGATATGGGCTTTTTGTCCTTTGTCCAGGAGCCCCTTTCCCAAGTGGTACCTCTGGGAGAAACCGCTGCCTTTCATCTGGAGGCCGCCCACGCTCAAAGTTATACCTGGTACAAGCAGGGAACCTCCGCCCCCCTGGCCAACGGCGGCAGGATTTCCGGCGCAAACACCGATACCCTCCAGATAGCCGATGTGCAAGCCGGCGACCAGGGAACTTATTATTGCGTGGCCTCCGGCTCTCTCACCTCTCGGCCGGCCCGCCTGCTGATTCAGCAAGACGTCGGCTATTGGCCTTTCGACGGCAATCCCAAGGACGCCCTTGGTTCCAACCATGGTATCCCCGCCGGAAACCCCGCCTATACAACCGGACACGCGGGGCAGGCCATCATACTGGACGGAGTAGATGACTATATCACACTGCCGGCCGGCATCGCCGATGCCCGCGATATGACAGTGGCCGCCTGGGTCTATTGGAATGGCGGCAATCAATGGCAGCGCATCTTTGACTTTGGAAACAACACCTCTCAATACCTTTTCCTAACGCCCCGCTCCGGAAGCAATACCCTCCGGTTTGCCATCAAAAACGGTGACAGCGAACAGATTGTGGAAACCTCCCAGTTGTCTACTTCTCAATGGGTTCATCTCGCCGTCGTCTTGCGGGAGAACACCGCAACACTGTATAAGAACGGCAAGCCCGTTTCCTCCTCCGGCGCCATTACCCTGGACCCGATTGATTTTTCTCCTGCCCTCAACTACATCGGAAAAAGCTTATGGAGCGCAGACCCCCTTTTCAGCGGCCGGATTGACGAGTTTCGCGTGTACAGCTATGCCCTCTCCGGTCCGGAAATCTGGAATCTCTGGGGTGCTGGCGCCGGCAGCCCGCCTTCTTTTGCCGGCGACCCGATTCTTCTGCCGGATGCCGCCGCAGGCGTCTTGTGGACACATTCTCTGGCCGCCTATGCCGCCGACCCTGACGGAGATACACTCACCTTTACCAAAATCGGCGGCCCCGCATGGCTGACCGTGGCCTCCAACGGAACCCTCAGCGGCACCCCCGCCGCCTCCGACGAAGGAGACAATGCCTTTGTCATCCGCGCAGCAGACCCATCCGGTGCCGGCGACCAGACTACTGTCCGCATCCGTGTTTCCAGCTGCCGGCTGATGGCCCATTATCGCTTTGACGGCAGCACCGCCGACAGCGCAGACGCTTATCACGGCACAGCAACAGGCAACCCGGCCTACACGGCCGGTGTTGTCAGCCAGGCCATTATGCTCGACGGCACTGATGATTTTGTGTCCATTCCTGCCGACCTCGGCAATACCGAAGACTTCACCCTGGCCGCCTGGGTCTATTGGAATGGCGGCAATCAATGGCAGCGCATCTTCGACTTCGGCACCGGAGCCACCGCCTATATGTTCCTCACTCCGCGCTCCGGCAGCAATACCCTCCGGTTTGCAATTACAACAGCCGGAAACGGCCTCGAACAGCGAATGGAAACTTCTTCCCAGCTGCCGGCCGGAAAATGGGTCCACATAGCCGTAACCCTCAAAGGCAGCATTGGCACCCTCTATCTCAACGGTTCGCCCGTCGCCGCCCATGTCGGAATGACCCTCGACCCCGCAGACCTGAAAGCATCCGCCGCCTACATCGGCAAAAGCCAGTTCAGCGCCGACCCCTTGTTCAGCGGACGCATAGACGACCTGCGCATCTGGAACAGCGCCTTGCCGCCGGCAGCCGTCGCCAAACTCGCTAAAGCAGCTCCCAACACCCAAGACCTCGCCGATTTGAGTGAATGGTGGCTGTGGACTCCGCCGGCCTGCCTTGCCAACAATGATTGCCTGGCCAACGACTGGACCGGAGACGGCACCATCAACCTGGCCGATTTAGCCGAGTTGGCCCGGCGATGGCTTTAATCCCAAAAATATCCAAAGCAGTCGTTACCGGAGCAGTTTGCGCAAAATAGCCATCAGTGTCGGCAGCTCCAGGCAGGATTTTTCCAGTCGCAGATAGACTGTCTGCGAATCAAGGATGGCCGCTCGACCCGGCGCACGGGCAAAAAAGTCCGCCGGCGGAGCACCCTCCGCAAACCGAAAAACCAAATCCCGCTCTTGCAGAAAGATGCTTTTCAGCCCCCGGCGCTGCGCCAGAATCCGAAGATGAGCCGCCTCCAGCACCTGCCGCACTTTCAGCGGAATCGGTCCGAAGATATCCCGCAGTTCCTCCTCCAGCCGGTCGATATCCTCCAGCGCAGCGGCCTGCCCAATCCGCCGGTACACCTCCATCCGCTGCCGATCAGAGGCAATATAACTCTTGGGAATCACCGCCGTAAAGCCCAGGTCAATCACTGTTTCCGGCGGCTGAAGAACCGGCTCTTTCTTAAGCCGCCGAACTGCATCCGCCAGCATCCGGCAATACAACTCATAGCCCACCGTATGAATATGGCCGGACTGCTCCGGCCCGAGCAGATTGCCCGCCCCTCGAATCTCCAAATCCCGCAGTGCAATGCGAAAGCCCGCCCCCAGCTGCGAAAAATCCTCGATGGCCTTCAGCCGCCGCGCCGCCAGCGGACTGACCGGCCGATTCTTCGGCAGCAGCAGATAGGCATACGCCCGATGCTTGTACCGCCCCACACGACCCCGCAGCTGATGCAGCTGCGCCAGCCCGAACCGGTCCGCATCCGTCACAATCAGCGTATTGGCATTGGGAATATCCAGACCCGCTTCAATAATCGTCGAACAAACAAGAACCTGCGTGCGGCCGGTCAAAAACCGAATCATCGCATCCTCCAGTTGATGTTTGGGCATCTGCCCGTGCACCACATCCACCGAAATCCCCGGCTCGCGGAGCATGGCCCGCACCCGTGCTGCCTCCTGCTCAATCGTCCGCACTCGATTGTACAGATAAAACACCTGCCCGTCCCGCGAGACCTCAAACAGAATCGCCCGCCGAATGGTTTCCGGATCATACCGGCATATCTGCGTCACCACACTGCGCCGGTCCAGCGGCGGAGTCGCCAGCGAACTGATATCCCGCAGCCCAAGCAGCGACATATGCAGCGTTCGCGGAATCGGCGTCGCCGTCAGCGTCAAGATATCCACATTCACCCGAAACCGCTTCAGACGCTCCTTGTGCTCAACCCCGAACCGCTGCTCTTCATCAATAATCAAAAGCCCCAAATCATGAAAGCCCACATCATCCGACAGCAGCCGATGCGTGCCGATCAGAATATCCAGCCGGCCCTGTCGGGCATCCGATAGAATCCGCCGCACCTCCGCAGGAGGCGTAAACCGGTTCAAAACTGCAATATTCACCGGAAAATCAGCAAACCGCTCCAGAAATGTCCGCCCATGCTGCACCGACAGCACCGTCGTCGGCACCAGCACCGCTGCCTGCTTGCCTGCACAAACCGCCTTGAAAGCCGCCCGCATCGCCAGCTCTGTTTTCCCGTAGCCCACATCGCCGCACAGCAGACGATCCATCGGCACCGGCGCCTCCATATCCCGCTTGATTTCCTCAGCCGCTTTCAGCTGGTCCGGCGTCTCTTCATAAGCAAAGGCCTCTTCAAACTCCGCCTGCCAGTGTGTATCCGGCCCAAACGAAAAGCCCCCCATCTCCTGCCGCCGTGCCTGCACCTCCAGCAGCTCGCAGGCCAGCTCCTGCACATGCTCAGCCACCCGCTGCTTTTGCTGTTCCCACTTCTTGGTCCCGATTTTCGACAGCGGCGGACGCCTCGGAAGCGTACCAACAAACTTATGCACCAGGTGAATCTGCGAAACCGGCACATGAATCTTCACCTTGTCTGCATATTCAATCGTCAGATATTCCTGCATCTGGTCATGCGTCTGAATCGTCTCAACGCCGACATACTTGCCGATGCCGTACGAGACATGCACGACAATATCCCCCTTGGTCAAATCCAGAAGACTATCCACCGGCGAAGCCGTCCGGATGGCACGCATCCGCCGGCGCACCGGCGAATAGCCGAACACCTCCGCGTGCGACGCCGCAATCACCTTCAGTGAACGAATGCAGAACCCCTGACGAATCGAACCCAGCACCAGATGAAACCCTGCCGGAATCTCCACCCCGCTTTCCCGGATAATCTCCTTGGTTCGCTGAATCTCGGCATGATTCTCACAATACACATAGGTCTCAAAACCCGACGCCTTCTCCAGCAGCGTCAGCAGCGTTTCTTTGTGGTCCTTCCACGTCGCCGCCTGCCGCCGTTCCAATTCCTGAATGCTCCCGACATCCAGCCGCACCCAGTCCCCCTGTCCCCCGAACCGGCTGATTTCCACCGCCGCAAAACGCTGGACCGCTCGATAAATCGACTCCCACCGGTACAGCCCCCGCGGCTCTTCCACCCGCGATAAAAACACCTCCGCTACCTCCGCCAGCTCCAGCGGCTCTTCCAGAAAAATCACCGTATCCTCCGGCAGCAGATTCAAAAACAGTTCCGAATCATCGGTCTGCCGACGCTGGGGCCCTCCAAAGAACTGAACCCATTGGATAGAACGGCCCGAACGCTGTGTGTCCAGGTCAATCGTGCGGATGCTCGTGATTTCATCGCCGAAAAACTCAAGCCGAACCGGCTCGCTCTGTGAAGATTCCGACGTTCCTTCCGTTGCCGATGCCGCTGCATAAACATCTACAATCCCGCCGCGTCGGGCAAACTGCCCCGGAATATCCACCTGTTCGACCTCCTCAAAGCCCCACTCCAGAAGCCGCTCTGCAAGGGCCTGCGGCTCCTGCGTGCCCCCCACCTGAAGTGTCACCCCGCCCTCCGCCAGACAATGCGACGACGGCACCGGCTCAATCAGCGACTGAATCGAAGCACTCATCAGAAAAGGACGGCCCTGCCCGTTCTGCCGCCGACGCGCCAGATTCAGCGCCAGACGAATCCGCTGCGAGCCAATCTCATCGCTGCCGTCCTCTGCCGCCGACGGACTTTCCCACACCGGCAGCGTTTCAGCCGGCTGCCCGCTGAATACCTGAAGATCATCCCCCGCACTGTCCGCATCATCAATATGAGCACAGACAAACAGAACCGGCCGACCCAACTCCTGATAGACATACGCCGCCAGCAGGCGCGCAAAAGATCCCCACGTCCCCTCGACCGAAATCGGGGGGTCGGATGCCTTTCTTGTCCGCAGCCGTTCCACCAGCTGACGGACTGTGTTGTCTCTTCCCAAATCCATTGAGGATTGCCCAAACAAGAGCCGACCCTTATTCAGGCAATCATCAACCGTCTGCCTGTCTCAAACATCTTGTTCAGTTTATCTTTCCGGCCCCCTTTTTTCAACCCCTCCTGCCGGCCGCTGCCCCTTCGGCTCTGCGGTGCTTATCGGATTCTTCGCACCAGCCCCACCACAACTCCTTCTACGCGGCAGTCCCTCGAACAAATCGGCTCAAACACATCATTTTCCGCCTCCAGACGCACCTGCGACGGCTCCAGAAAAAACCGTTTCAGCATCGCCCGCCCCCCTGCTACGATAACCGCCGCCGCCTGTCCGTTTTCCGCGGTCTTCTGCCGACGGCAAATCACATAATCCCCATCCTCAATCCCCGCCCCCACCATACTCGAGCCCTTCACCTGAAGCGCAAACAAGTCCTCCAGCCGTCCAAAAAGTTCCTTCAAACTCAGACAATCCTGCCCCTCTATCGTCTCAATCCCATAGCCGGCACAGACCGTCCCCGCCAGAGGAATCGAACTTTTCTCCGACAGCAGAGACGGCGGCTCTTCCTCAGGCCGCTGAGCCAGGGCAAGCAGACGATGACCCTGCTCGGTTATTCGCAAAGAGCGTGCCTTGCCTGCTTGACTTCGGATGAGCAGGTTGGCGTCGGCCAGAGCGCACAGATGCTCGTGAACGGTGGGACGACTTGTGCCCACCCTTTGGGCTAATTCGGCAATCGTCGCCGAATAACCATGTTTGGCCTGAAACTCGGCCGCTGCACGAAGCACCTCCAGCCGACGAGGGGTAATCACTGTCGTTTCCGTTTTGCTCATCGTCCGTTTTCTCCTGGTACATGGAAACTGGTTTCAGCACCGCCGACACCGCATTCTCCGCCGCAGATTTTACACCGCCGGCCAACGCGTTCAGCACCTCCGCATCAACCGGCGTATCAAGAAGCCGGTTAATCAGCATCAAAACTTTCCCAATCGGGTTGGCCGACTCGGCTTCAGAAAACCCTTCTCGGGAAGGAGTCGGCCAGTCAATGCAAAATTCGCCCCCCGGCCCAAATTTGCAAACAGGAATCTGCGAATCCTCAAACCGATTGACTTCCATGTCGTCTTTCTCCATTGTAACGCCTTCCATCTCAAACCGACATTTTCAGAACCTATCTCCTCTCTATCGGCAAAATGGGCCTTTTCTCCCGAACAAAAACCGAACATAAAATCAAAATCTTTCTAACTGCTTTGTTCATTGCCGCTTAGGAAATAAAAAAATCGCCGAACAAGTCCGCTCGAAAAGAGACAAAGTTAGAAATGCGCATAAAAAAACCGCCCGTACTTCGCAGAAGGAGGAGGAAGTCGGTGAACTTCCCAGGGCTACTTGAAACGTACGGGCGGCAGAAGGAGCTTTCATTATTACTTTACAAAGACTGACCATCTTTGCCGCATTCTTATGAATAATCCAAAGAGCTGCCTCTCTAAAAATTTACTATAGAAACTTAGAAAAGAATTTGCAACAAAAAAAGTGAAAAAATCCAAAAAATTTCTCGCCGCCGCCAAAGTCAAAAACGCAAACACGCCGGCTTCCGCCTGACCAGCCCTGAACGAGCGAAAGATAACCCCTTCATTAACAACAGGTTAGAAAACCCCCGCCGCCCGCACTCTCCTAACGCACCCTCACCAGCAAATGTTTCGGGACACAATCCTCCCCCAGCCGCTCCGACAGTTCCAGAAGATACCGCTGCCCGTCTTCCCAATAGCCGGCGGTCGGGCGAATCTGTCCGCAAATCTCTGAAAAATAACGGTTTAAGTTCGCAATCAGCAGTTCCCGGATAAGTTTAGCCAGCATCGAAGCCAAACTGACCGGCAAATACGTTTCATCCGCTCCCGCCGAAAAATGAAGCCGCATCGTCCCTGCTTCCGACTGGAGTTGATAGCTGCTCAGATGCTCATCTTCCTTCAAAACAGCCAGTTCCATCTCCGGAAACATCCGTTGCAGTTCGGAACGATAATGCATTCTGCCCCCCTGGCGATCGATCAGGAACTGCACAACCCCATCCTCCTTGCGGCGCGTTCGAAACACCGCATCCACCAGGCAGCACAGCTGCCCGAACAGCACGCCGGCCTTGTTTTTTATCCGCTCTATCCGCTGATTATACGCGGCCACCTCCAGACAGCGTGCCTGCATCAAACGAAGCGACATTCCCCGTTCCTGCAAGGTCCGCGTGAAGAGCGCCGCCGCAATCCGGATATCGGACGAATTGACCTCCATCGGCTGGGGCAATCGGGTGTGCCAGGGGTACTGCCCGCGCTGGGAGGTAAAATCGGGACAGACGCTGTTAAAAAACTCATCTGCCGTCTCAGGAATCCGCCCCAGCCCTCCGGCCAGCATTGCCGCCAAAACGGTACGTTTGAGTTCTTTCAGGCCGGTCTGGCGTGAATAGACCTTTTTGCTGTCATTGACCAGCAGACGGCCGCGCCGGCCTTTTTTTTGCCGGCTGACGGCCGGCTCCAGCAATTTCCACAAATCCTCCCTCAGCTGCCCATCGGGAATCGAAAAGACAGCGGCTGCCGTCACCAGAGGTCCCAGCAGCGGCCCATAGCCGGCCTCATCAATCCCCGCAAGCAGTGCCATCCATCCACTCTCCGTCTTTTTCCAAAGCAGTATAACCGACCTGACAGCAAAAGCAAGGATGCCAAGCCCTCCTGCGGGCCGGCAGGGCCAGGGATTTTGCGCCCACTTTCTGAGCGTGCCCTCGACGGGACGGCGAAGCGTTGAACTTAGGGGGATGAATCCTGGTTGTCTCCTGAACGAAATGAGATGAGGGGATTTTGTAGGTCCTTTTGGCTGAAAATGGGTTTTGAGGGGGTTTTGTGGGTTTTTGGGCTGGAAATGGGGTTTTTGGGGGAATTTGCGCACCGCGGCGCGCAGGCGGCGCGCATTTTAAAGCCACTTAAAAACGGCCGCGCGCATTTTAAAGCCGGATTTTGGACCTGCGGAGACGTCGGCGCGCATTTTTGAGCCAGACAAAAAGGGCTGCGGAGGGGGTTTGGGGGAAATTGCTGAGAATTCAATTGAGATGCAGATTTTTGAACCAGTTGGAAAGGATTGAGGAGCAGTTGGTGATAATTCAATGGAGACGGGGATCCTTGAGCCAAGTGGGAATGACTGAGAGGGGGCAATGGAGAGGAAGTGGAGGGGAAAAGCCGGAAACAATGGGGCAAATGGAGGGGGTTTGGGGCGGATGAGGGGTGTCGGGTTTTGCTCCTTCTGCTGCCCATTTTAATTTCTTTAGTTCCTATACCTTGCGGCTCCTTTGGGCCGAATGTCTGCTCCTTCGTCATTCAGGGGGTATTATACCATATATGATTTTGAAATCAAGGAAATGTTTGGTGATTATCAAACTTTTTTTGCGTGGGTGGAGCCGCGGTTGTGGAAAGAATGAAGAGTGAAAAGTGAAAAGGGGAAAGGGGAATAGTCGAGGAAGCGGGTCTGGTTTGGGGTTTTGGGTGAAAAATAAGCGGAAAATGGGGGAATGGCTTGCCGGAGGGGGTTGGCGCGGGGTATAATGAGGGGCGGTATACGGCTGCTTTGGAAAAGACATCGAAAAATAGAAGGGAACAAATAAGGAGTCTGTTAAGGAGTCTGCCGAGATTGGGAAGAGTTCTGGATTTCTGGGTCTGAGGCGAGAGAGGCCGTAATTTGATTTAAGGAGGATAAAAACAGATGGGCGTCTTGCGTTTCCCTGATTTTCCCCGAACTTTCCGCAAGAACTGAATATGGGTGCGATATGGTCGGGAATCTTACCCGTCAAAATAGAGCAAAGAAAGGGGTGCGGTCAGTGGGACTTGATGACCGAAATCTATTATTACTGCTTCCGGGATTACAGCCCGACCCGGCCGGATACATCGACGGGATGAACCTGTATGCCTACTGCGGGAATAATCCTATCAATTGGATTGACCCATGGGGATTATGGGGGACGGGAGACCATAGACGTTTAGGAGATCTTGGTGGCGGACCAGGTTCAGGAGATCCTTTTGATTATGGTCGGTTAGACAATGATTTCTGGGGATCTCCTTGGAATCCTATTACAGGAACAGGGCAACATTTTAGGAGCAGAGATGAAATTGCACATGATTTAAGAGATGCAATTAGAAACCAAGACCCGAGGGCATTTGAGGAACATATGCATGAGTGGCAGGATTCTTACTCACATTATGATCAGGGGTATAGATGGCCGGGGACTTTGGGGCACGTACCTGCCAGTATCTTTGGCGCAACACCGGATGATCCTGCCCAACACCTACAAGAATTTAATGAAGCTGACAGAACAACTCGAGAATGGGAAGATTTATACAATAGAAATCCGAATATTAACGATTTGGCTAACCAAGGCGAAAATTGGGTTGGAAGATGTCCTTAAGTTTTAGGAGAAGTTTATAATGATAAGGGTAAAAACATTATTTAACTTGACAGTTGTCGTATTGATCATAAATATGTCTGGCGTCGTGAAAGGTGGAGAATATGTTATTACTGAAAAGAATATCTTGAAAACAGGAATTCCTCTTGATACATGGGCCGAAGCAGAAATTTACTCTACGGATGATAATGTTTATATTGTTTTAAATGCAATGAGACAAAATGAACTTTTTTTGTTTTCCAAGATTTCTAATGGATGGAACTCCGCAGGCAAGAAGGTGCCATTTGGGACTAAAACCGGGATATTTTCAGAACAACATAAACTACGATTATATACGATAGTAAATGAGCCTACCTCAAACAATAAAAGATTTCGGACTGTCATTTCCCTCTATGAAATTGATGAAGCGAAAATTGACTTAGGAAATCCGGCTACTACCATAATAATCCCCCCAGAGAAAATTTTCTCAAACGAACGTCGCAAAACAGGCGGAAAATTGCTTCCATTGTCTGATAAAGAGGGCCATTATTTGCTTCTGGGTACTTGTGATCAAGCAAAATGGGATCCCTTGGCTGTAATAGGAACTGTTATTTCAGGCGGACATGCGGGCTTTACCAACTGGCCTTTTCTGGCGGAAATAAAGGATGTCAATGAGATTGCATACCACAAATGGCCGAGGGTGTCCCTTTCATAGTTGAAGGTTGAAAAAGATGGCGGTTCCGAGGCAAATTGGATACGATTTGCCTTGAACGTAAAAACCGATTTTCAACCTTAATTGAAAGGAACCGCCATGCAGGAATC
>Ga0208196_1000154_pt1 | contig 99324 bp, 99 predicted proteins | sample AD_JPNNA7_MetaG_FD_184443 | JGI IMG/M metagenome (GOLD analysis project Ga0208196, IMG submission 184443) | Active sludge microbial communities of municipal wastewater-treating anaerobic digesters from Japan - AD_JPNNA7_MetaG (SPAdes) (version 2) | ecosystem: Engineered > Bioreactor > Anaerobic...
CAATTCGAGCTGGTCATCTTCTTTCTTCTTTCTTGTTTTTATCTGAGCAACTTCTGTTTCTATCAGTTCTTTTTCAATCTCGTCAAGAAAATGGCTTCGTTTCTGGATAAATTCCTTGCCCATCAATTAGTCTTTGTTCGGCACTTGGTTCTCTTCGCAGCCTGTGATGAACACGCAACTGAATTCCAGACCCTTTGAGGCATGGAGCGTCATAAGGTTTACAGCTTCCGTTTTTGGCCTCAATGTGTCAATCCCGGTACCAAGCAAAATATGTTGAATGAACCCATCTTCATCACCTTCATATTGTTCAGCCATGTCCAGGTATAAAGAAAATTTTAAAAATCTTGTTATTCTACATTGTAATGAAATTCAATTTTTGTTTTTTTAACAATTCTTTAAAGTTTCCTTAAAAGAAACATTCAATGCAACTGATAAATTTGCAACGACTTTTAATATTTTATGATTTGTTTTTTAAAATGAATCTTTAAATTTGGAGCCCTGATTTGCAGTTAAGTATAACAAAAAATGGAGGATTTAAACTTATGAAACGGTTTTCTTTTCTTTCCATAGTCTTATTTATGGCTTTATTTAACGTAACTTTTGCATCGGAGCAAGATAGTGTACAACTTTATACTCCCCATACAAAAGTTCTGGCTACACCAGGGGAATCGCTCGATTACACAATCACTGTAATAAACAACAGTAGTGAAATTAAAAATATAGATTTATCTCTGGCCGGTTTGCCTACAAGCTGGACATATACTCTTAAATCCGGCACATGGAATATAAAGCAGATATCTGTCCTCCCAAAAGACAAGCAGCTTGTTTCCCTGAGGATAGAAGTGCCTCTGAAAGTAAATAAAGGCACTTACCGGTTCAACTTTGTCGGTGGAAAATACTGTACTCTGCCTATGGAAATAACTGTTACCGAGCAGGGTATTTTCAAAACAGAATTTACGACCGAACAGAATAACATGCAGGGAAATTCAAATTCAACTTTTACTTTTAATGCCATTCTGCGTAATCGTACGGCTGAAAAGCAGCTTTATGTTTTTAATGCTTATGCGCCACGCGGATGGAATGTAACATTCAGGTCGAATTATCAGGCAGTCACTTCGGTTAATGTTGAACCAAATACAAATCAGTCAATTACAATTGAAATAAAACCTCCCGAAAAAATTGAAGCAGGGAAATACACTATTCCAGTGTCAGCTTCAACAGGAAACACATCGGCGAATCTTGACCTTGAAGTAGTAATCACAGGAACTTATGGCATGGAGATTACTACAACAACAGGGTTGGTTAGCACAAAAGCAACGGCTGGCAAGGAGAAGCGTATCGATCTGGTTGTAAACAATACAGGCACTGCTGAACTTACAGGTATTAAACTTAGCTATTCGGGTCCTGTTAACTGGAGCATGGATTTTGATCCGAAAAGTATTGATAAACTTACAGCCGGACAGTCGGCAAATATTGTGGCAAAGCTAAAAGTTGACAAAAAGGCCATTCCTGGTGATTATATGATAAATATTGAAGCAACAACACCTGAGGCGGCTTCAAGAATTTCTTATAGAGTAACAGTAGAGACGCCTTTGGTATGGGGCTGGATTGGAATATTGATAATATTAGCGGCAATAGGAATTGTTTATTATCTTTTCCGGAAGTACGGAAGGAGGTAAACCGTGGGTGAAAATATTATTGAATTGGTTAACCTGACCAAAAAGTATGGCGATTTTACTGCAGTTGACTCTCTTAACCTTTCGATTAAGAAAGGAGAGGTTTTTGGGCTTCTCGGGCCAAACGGAGCAGGTAAGTCAACTACCATACTTATGTTGCTTGGACTTACAGAACCTACTTCAGGTTCCGTAAAAGTGTGTGGTATTGATCCTGTCACAAAACCTATTGAGGTTAAAAAGAGGGTAGGTTACCTTCCTGAGGATGTAGGGTTTTACTCTCAAATGACCGGATGGGAAAATCTTATGTTTACGGCAAGACTCAACTCGCTTACAGGAAGTGAATCGGCCAGAAAAGTGGATTCATTACTTGAGAGAGTAGGATTACAAAATGCAAGAAATAAAAAAACAGGAGAATATTCTCGTGGAATGCTTCAGCGTCTCGGACTTGCTGAAGTTCTTATAAAGAACCCTGAGGTTATCATTTTAGATGAGCCTACTCTTGGTATCGATCCTGCTGGCATGGTTGAACTTCTGCAATTGATTGTAAGGCTTAGCAGGGAAGGCGGGATAACAGTGCTTTTTTCATCGCACTACCTTCACCAGGTTCAGGAAGTTTGCGACAGGGTTGGGATTTTTGTGGGAGGAAAACTAATAGCCGAAGGAAATCTTCAGGAACTCTCTCAAAAGCTTTTTACAGGAAGTCCTTATGTCATAGAAGTAGGTTTATTTTATGACAATATAAATTATGAAAATAAAAAACCTGAAGAATGGCTATTTGAAACCCTTAAAAAAATTGAGGGAGTAATTAAAGTCAAACCTGGTCGTAATGGCTTTGACATTGAGTGTATGAGAGATGCAACACCTGAAATTGCACGGGCTATCGTTGAATCCGGAGCCGGATTACATTATTTGAATAAGAAAGAATACGGTCTGGATGAAATTTATTATCGTTATTTTGAAGGAGGAAAAAATCATGAATAATCAGGAAGGAGCAGCTTGTTCATCGGTTGGAATGTCGGCAGAAAAGTCGGGGAAACTCTTTTCACATTTTAAAGGCCCTGCTTTTTATAAGCCTGACAACAGGGTTATTCATCCGTTTAATGTAATTGTACAGAAGGAGATATCTGATCAGGTAAGAAGCTGGCGCTTCGTTATTCTTGTGATAATCATCTCTCTTACATGCCTTGGTTCAATGTACACAGCACTTTCAAACATAAAAGATGCAATCAAGCCGAATGACCCTGAAGGTACTTTTCTTTTCCTGAAAATATTTACGGTATCCGACGGGATTATGCCTTCATTTGTTGTTTTCATCGGATTTCTTGGCCCACTGCTTGGTATCAGTCTGGGTTTCGATACTATCAATTCCGAGCAGAATAACAGGACTCTCAGCAGGATATTATCACAACCAATCCATAGGGATTATTTACTAAATGCAAAATTTGTGGCTGCTCTGACAGTCATAAGCGTTATGTTTTTTGCGTTAGGTTTCCTTGTTATGGGATTCGGACTTATAACAATAGGTATTCCTCCTACACCCGATGAGTTTTTACGTATTATTTTCTTTATTATAATAAGTATAGTTTATGTAGCTTTCTGGCTAAATCTTTCGATATTTTTTTCTGTAATATTTCGTCAGCCTGCGACATCAGCTCTTTCAGGAATCGCTATATGGCTTTTTTTCTCTGTTTTCTATAGTATGATAGTTGACCTTATAATGAAAGGTATGGTTCCACAAGGCCTTGCCACGGAAAATCAGGTTATCAATTTCGAAATGATGAGGCTGAATTTATTAAGGCTTTCACCCAGTGAGCTTTTTAGTGATGCCACAACAACACTTTTAATGCCAGGAGTGAGAAGTCTTGGGCCATTATCGATGATACAACTTATAGGTACCATACCCGGGCCTCTTCCGCTAGGTCAGAGTCTACTTCTGGTTTGGCCACAGATAACAGGTCTTATTGCGGGAACAATAATATGTTTCATCCTTTCATACGTATTCTTCATGCGGAAGGAAATAAGATCAAGATAAGTGCGTTTTGCCTAATTTATAAAGCATAAAGATATTTAGCTTCAGAAGTTTTTGATCATTTTGTTTAAACCGGCTCAACGTGAATGGTAACATTAAGGTTTTTGAAATTTTTCTTGAGATTCTCTTCGATCATATCGCAATAATTATGCGAGTTTTCAACCGATTCCTCTTTCGGTATTAAAACATGAAGGTCGACAAAAAGATAATTACCTGCAGCCCTTGTTCTTAATTCATGATAATGAACACCAAGGTTATCAAGTATTTTTTTTAGTTCGGCGATATCCTTTTCGGGCCATGATACATCAAGAAGCGGGCTGAAAGCTTTTTTCAGAAGCTGAAACGATTCCCACAGGATTAACAGGGCGACTGCAATAGCGGCAACGGAATCAATCCATTTTATATCGGTAATGATAATTAATCCAAGTCCGGCTGCAACACCAAGTGAGGTATAAACGTCTGTTTTCAGGTGCAGAGCATCGGCTTCGAGAGCAATAGAACCAGTTTTCCTTGCCGTTCTGTAAAGTTGCAATGAAACAAAAGTGTTGACAAGGCCGGAAACAACCATCACCAAAAGGCCAACCCATATCATTTCAAGTTCGGGAGAGCCACTTGTTATTCTTTGCATAGCTTCATAAATAATCCATCCAGCTGCAATGAATATGAGAATAGCTTCAATAACTCCTGATATATTTTCCACTTTGCCATGACCGTAAGGATGACGGGAATCAGGTGGATTATCTGACACACGGACGGAAAAGAAAGCAATTATTGCAGCAATAAGGTCCATAGATGAATGGATTGCTTCAGATATAATACTTACCGAGCCGCTCAGTAATCCGGCAATTAGTTTCATAGTAATAAGAAAAGTGTTCGATGCTACCGAAAGCCTGGCTACTTTTACTTTTATTGCTTTATTACTAGGTACTTGTTGCTCCATTTGTATATTGTGTCAAAATGTTGAAGTCAATAATTTGTTAAAAAATAAAGTTATGGAAATAATCAGACTTCGACTATTTTATATTTCCTTGTTCCAAGTCCTATTTTTTCAGCATGTTCGAGGCCGATTTCCCATCTGGTATTTGGATTTGCCAATAAGAATTTGTTTTGATTTTCAAGGCTTTTTTCGTCTGCTTTTTCGGCGATTATGCTTCCCTTCAATGCCGGTGCGGCATTTACCATGTCCACGCAGGCCTGGTCGAGGGCAACCGGGTCAAATGAAGCTGCAATTCCAATGTCGGGTACTATGGGGTAGTCGTTAAAGTCACAGCAGTCGCACAATGGTGACACATCCATAATAAAACTTACGTGGAATGACGGCTTGTCTTTAACGACTGCAAAAGCATATTCGGCGATTCTTCTTGTTACAATTTCCGAGGCATTTTGCCAAACCACTCTTGCAGCATCATACTGGCAGACTGCTATGCATTGTCCACAGCCTGTGCATATTTGATAATCTATGTGGGCAATTTTATCTTTTCCGACCTTTATTGCTCCATAATTACAGAATTTTTCGCATATTTTGCACCCGGTACAGTTTTTCTCATAGATCTCAGGTGATGAGCCGGAATGAAGGAATAGTTTTCCGCCAACTGAAGCACAACCCATTCCCAGATTTTTTAAAGTGCCTCCGAAGCCTGTAAGTTCGTGACCTTTGAAGTGGCTCATAGTTATTATGATATCGGCGTCGGCAATAGCTGAACCAATTTTTGCCGAAGCACAATACTCGAGGTCAAGTTTAATCTCTCTGTATTCGATTCCCTTAAGTCCGTCGGCAATTATTACAGGGCAATCTGTTGTGAGTGGATTATACCCGTTTTCGAAAGCTGCAGTCAGATGGTCAGGAGCATTTGATCTTCTGCCGAAATATAGTGTATTGCAATCTGTAAGGAAAGGAATAGCATCATTCTTCCTGAGTAGTTTCACAAGCTGACGGGCGAAGTTTGGACGCAAATATGCAAGGTTTCCGGGTTCACCGAAATGAATTTTTATTGCAGTAAATTTACGGCTGAAATCAATTGATTCTATGCCGGCCCTTCTTATGAGAATTTCGAATTTCTTAAGAAGATTTAAGGAAGGTTTTGTCCTTAGATTTGTAAAATATACGGTTGATTGATTCATATTTTTAATCAAACTGAAAGTATTCCTGCAAGGGTTAGTAAATCACGGTTTACGTCTTTATGAAGTTTTATTGCTTTGCTGAAAGGAATAAGAACGATTTCGTCGTTCTGCAGTCCAACCATAACACTTTTCTGGTCGTCGAGGAGAGCCTCGACTGCTGCTGATCCGAGGCGACTTGCATTTACCCTGTCAATTGCAGAAGGGGAGCCGCCACGTTGCAGATGTCCGAGTACGGTAACCCTTATATCGACACCCGGGAATTCTTTACTAAATTTTTCGGCCATAGTAATAGCTCCTCCTTCCTCATCTCCTTCGGCAACTATAATAATATTGCTTGCTTTTTTTCTTCTTTTTCCTTCGAAGAGGATTTTTTTGAGATTTCGAGATTCTCCCTTAACTTCGGGAATGATTATTGCTTCGGCACCAGTAGCGATGCCACTGTAAAGAGCGATGAAACCAGCTTCAGCGCCCATCACTTCAATAAAGAAAATCCTGTCATGAGCACTTGCAGTATCTCTTATTTTATCGACAGCCTGTACAACCGTATTTAGTGCTGTGTCATAACCTATAGTATAATCGGTGCCATAAATATCGTTGTCGATAGTACCAGGAACGCCGACAAAAGGTATATCATACTCCTCATTAAAAACTCTAGCGCCTGCGAATGATCCATCACCGCCTATTACCACTAAACCACCAATCTGTTCGGATTTAAGGTTGTTATATGCTTTTTTCCTACCTTCAACTGTTTTGAACTCTTCGCACCTTGCCGTTTTTAAAATTGTACCGCCTCTCTGAATTATATCGCTTACACTGCTTGAAATTAAAGGTAAGAAATCAGATTTTATCATTCCAGCATAACCCTGACGGATTCCGACAACTTCAAGATCGTGGTAGATTGCAGTTCTTACAACTGCCCTTATAGCGGCATTCATTCCTGGAGCATCTCCTCCAGATGTGAGTACCCCTATTTTTTTGATTTTTCCCATTTTAGAAAGATTTTCAGTCGGCAAAGGTAATTCTTTTCATTATTTTATTTAATGGTAAAAATTAAAAATTAAATGCATTAATTTTATCTTTTATACTATGGATGAGCCATTCAGGAGTAGAAGTGGCTCCGCATATACCAACTGATTTTTTGCCATCAAACCACTCTTTCCTGATTTCATCGGGTGATGAAATGAAATATGATTCAGGATTATTCTTTTTACATATCTCGAATAAAACTTTTCCATTTGAACTCTCTTTGCCGCTCACGAAAATAATAATATCATGACTGCTTGCAAAATTTTTCAGCGCAGGCTGGAGATTTCTGACTTGCCTGCAGATGGTATGATGGACAAAAAGATTGTTGTCGGGATCAGTTATGCCGTTTTCTTTAATTTTCTCCTTAATTCTCATAGCCAGACGATTATAGTCGGCATAGTTCATCGTTGTCTGTGAAAAGAGATGTATCTCTCTGGTGTAATCAATTTTATCAAGATTTATTGTGCCGTCGGTAAGAGTAGCTTTATTACCTGTCTGACCCATTAATCCAAGAACCTCAGCATGACCGGGTTTGCCGAATATAATCAGCTCTCCGCCTTTCCCCTCTAATTTTGTCCAGGTATTCCTGATTTTCTCCTGAAGTTTCTTAACTATAGGGCATGTGGCATCAATTAAAGTAATATTATTTTCTACAGCAACTTTGTAAGTTTCCGGTGGCTCTCCATGAGCACGTATAAGAACTCTGCAGTTCTTAAGTTGTCTGAACTGCTCATAATTTATGGTTTGAAGTCCAAGCTTATGAAGCCTGTCAACCTCAAGATCGTTATGTACAATTTGGCCGAGCGAGTACAGTTTTTCTCCAGAAAATAAAGCATCTTCAGCCATCTTGACAGCATTACGAACGCCAAAACAAAAACCCGAGTTATTGTCAATATCTATTTTCACTTAATTTTCTCCTTATTATTTGGCGAATCCATTTCATTTGTTCTTCAAGAGTCATATTAGTATTATCCAGTATGATTGCGTCTTCGGCCTTGCGAAGTGGACTTATCGCCCTGTTTTCATCCATTAAATCTCTTTCAATGATATTTTTTTTAATTTCATCATAATCGACCGATTCACCTTTTGCCCGCAATTCATCAAACCTTCTTTGTGCCCTGACATCAACCGATGCTGTCATAAATATTTTAATATCGGCATCAGGAAATACAACCGTTGCAATGTCACGACCGTCCATAACTATTCCTTTAGACGCACCAATTTGCCTTTGCAATTCCATTAGCCTTTTCCGGACTTCAGGTATCTGGCTTATCAGACTCACATATTTCGAAACTTCAATACTTCTGATTTCCTGTTCAACGTTTTCCGAGTTGAGCCAGGTTTCATATTCACCCTTTTCACTGTTGTAAACAAAGTTAATATTAATATTTTTCAATGCATCTTTTACTCCATCTATATCAATTTCATTGTTTTTTATAAGTCCTTTTCTCATGCAGAAAAGTGTTACAGCTCTATACATTGCACCGCTATCAATGTAGATATAATTAAGCTCCTTTGCAATTGCTTTTGCAAATGTGCTTTTCCCGGCTGAAGAATACCCGTCAATAGCAATAATAAGTTTATCTTCCATTATTTTTAACAGATAAAAAATTTATGCAAAATTCTAAATCCAAAACAATAACCATATTTCCCTTATTACTTCATCATTCCTTTTTCGATATTCGATATTCATCTGCCATAGATTAACGATTTTTTCTCAGGAACAATCCAGGTTTTATAACCAGTGTAAAATAATTTGATGCTCCAGCCAGGTGGAAGGCAGCTCTTCCGAATTCGAAATTAAGGTATGTTGTATTTATGCCGAAGCCCCATGATAATCCGGTTGTTGAGATATTTGACTCGACTTCAAGTTCCTTGCGGCGCTGGTAATTATAACCTGCTGAAAAATAAAAATTTTTGTGAGGTATCAGTTCAACTCCTGCAATAAAATGTCTTAGAAGATTTTCAGCAAATTCAGATTTATTCTCCGGTTCTTTAGACGAATAATCGTGAGTCAGGTCAAATTTCTCAAGATGTCTAAGGGTTATTGAGAATCTTAAAGGAGCGTGTTTCAGATGATGAGAGAGTCCTGCCTGAATTTCAAAAGGCAAATCTTCTTTTTCTTCTCCTGTATAAGTTGTAATCTGAAATCCGGCATTTCTTATCACGACTCCGGCTGACGTCAGTTTATTTATAGAATGCCATGATGCACCAATGTCGAAAGCTATACCAAAAGAGGTATATTTTTCAAGATGCGATAGTATAGGGCTGAATGATATTCCTGCAGAAAAAAGCGTATTTATCTCTTTTGACCATATTAAAGAGAGGGCATACTCAGCAGCAGTAAAACTTCCCGTAATATTTCCCGACTCGTCCGACTCTTTAAAAGTACCATAATTAAGATATGTAATTCCTGCAGCAAAGTTCCCTGCTCTGGGAAATGATATCGAATACATTGTCATTCCGTAATTAATTCCTGTTAAATAATTTACATAATTCAGGGTCAAGTTTTTGTTCATTTCCGCAGAAAGCAGGGAAGGATTGTTTGCCACGAGATTAAGATCACCATTTCGGAGCGAAACGTTGGTTCCACCTATAGAAGCAACAAGGGCGGAACGTGTAAGATTAAGAAATTCATATACATTATCACCTCCAGTCTGGGGGAAAACAGTCAAAGGGAAAAATGCAAACAGAAAAGCTATATTTAATATCCTCGATGCCACAAAGTAAATATAGTATTTAACGGAATAAAATGAAGTTTAATTATTTATAAAACCATAAAATCAGCCAGATTTGTTTGTTAATATCATTGTTTCCTCAGTTTTCTTATTATGCTTGTCGATCTGTGTTAGAGAGATGCCGCAAATAATAATGATCATTCCGACAATATTTTGAAGAGTTAAAGTGTTTCCCAGAAGAAAATATGAAAAAACTGCAGTTAATACAGGGGTGAAGTTTGAGAAGGGATTTACTTTTACTACCCCTATCTGTTTTACCGACCAGGCAAATAATACGAAAGCACAGCATGAAGCGAAGATGGCAAGTTCGAGAATAGGGACAAATGATTTTAAGGTGTGTGGAGTGGAGAAAAAATTTTTCATGTCGGTAAAAAGAAATATAGGGGAAAATAGTATTATGCCTATAATATTTTGAATATTTACAACGAATACCGGGTTGTATTTTCCAACAAGTCGCTCGAGCAAAATGTTATATCCGGTAGCAGAGAATACTGCCAGGCCCAGGAACAACAAACCTTTAATATTAAAGGTGAGGGCTCCGCCAGTATCGACTACAAAAACCACTATTCCTGCAAATGAGAGGATTATTCCGGCATAGTTTATAATTCGCAGACGTTGTTTGAAAAAAATCCATACAGCAATGGCAACAAAAACCGGGATAGTTGAAATTATTACCGAGCCCGTGGTGGAAGTAACATAGGTAAGTCCATTACTTTCACCGATGAAGTAAAGGAATGGCTCAAATATTGAAAGAATAAGGAAAAGTTTTCGATCTTCTCTTTTTATTGGAACGAATTCATGTCTGATTAAAAGAAATATTGTAAGGATGACAGCTGCAAATAAAAGTCTTAGAAATATTATTGTAAACGGCTTGAAATTTTCATTGGCCATTTTGAACCAGATATAGGAAAAAGACCAGAAAATCATGGTAAGAAAAATAGCGCCATATATTTTTAAATATTTCATTTTAGTTTTAACTTTTCTTCGAAAATGAAGGAGTGTGAATTTATAGTATATTTTTCATATTTACGACTTTCCCATTTTTGGCAGTGAATCATTAATTATTATATTTGCCGCTTCTTATGGAATTAATTTTAGTATCCGTTAATATTTAATTATGAAAATTCTTGTTTGTATTAGTAATGTGCCCGACACGACCACAAAGGTGAAATTTACTGCAGATAATAAAAATCTCGACACAACCGGTATTCAATGGGTTATCAATCCATGGGATGAGCTTTCACTAACAAGAGCTCTCGAGTTGAAAGATAATCCTGAAAGTGGCGTGAAAGTAGTAACTGTTGTTCATGTCGGATTGTCGTCTTCCGAACCGACAATACGAAAAGCTCTTGCCATTGGAGCTGACGATGCAGTCAGGATTAATGCCGAACCTTTCGATGCTTTTTACGTTGCCGCAAACATTGCGGAAGTTGTAAAAAAAGAACAGTTTGACATTATCATGTGTGGAATTGAATCAAGCGATTATAACGAATCGCTTGTTGGTGGAATGATAGCTGAGTTTCTTGCAATACCTTCAGTTTCGGCAGTCTCATCACTTAATATCGAAGGAGGTAAGCCACTGATTGTTCGCGAAATAGATGGTGGCAAGGAAACACTTTCAGTACCCATTCCATTTGTCGCTATAGTTCAGAAAGGCATTGCTAAAGAGCCGAGAATTGCTTCAATGAGAGGCATAATGACAGCAAGAACAAAACAAATAAGGGTTTATGAACCTGTACCGGTAGAGCCTCTTACAAGAGTTATTGCTTATGAAAAACCAGCCCCAAGGGCAGCATGTAAATTTATCAGTCCCGATAATCCCGGCGAACTGATTACTCTTTTACAAAATGAGGCAAAAGTTATTTAAGTAAAAAATAAACATTTAAAATATGTCAGTACTTGTATTTACCGAAAACTGGGACGGCAAGTTTAAAAAACTCTCTTTTGAACTTGTTTCTTATGCCCGAAGTGTGGCAGATATGTTAAATACGGAAGTAATAGCTCTTTCTATAGGCCAGGTAGAGGATGATGAACTTATGAAACTTGGCGGCTACGGGGCGACGAGAATTATAGATGTCAACAATGAACTTTTAAAAAGCTTTGACAATCAGATATATACATCAATAATAGCAGATGTCGCTATAAAGAATGATCCGAATGTTATTGTCATGTCGCATAATAACACAGGGAAAGCTGTTGCGCCGCGTTTATCTGTTAAACTGAAAGCAGGGGTCGGGGCTTGCGTAAGTGGTTTGCCCCTGTCGACCGATCCTTTTGTAGTAAAAAAGAGAGCATTTTCAGGTAATGCATGGGCACATACCGTTATAAATACCGGAATTAAAATACTTACCTTACTTCAGAATTCTTATGGAATTAAGGAGACAGAGAATAAAGCTTTTATTGAAAGAATAGACTGGAACATTGAGCCGGATATGATAAAAACAAATATTATTGATACCCAGAAGCAGACAGGGAAGGTACTTCTTACCGATGCCGAAATTGTTGTTTCGGGTGGCCGCGGAATGAAATCGCCCGATAACTGGGGCCCGATAATCGAGCTTGCCGAGTTACTCGGAGGCGCAACTGCCTGCTCACGTCCGGTTTCAGATGAAGGATGGAGACCGCATGAAGAGCATACTGGACAAACAGGTAAAATCATTTCTCCTAACCTTTATATAGCTGCCGGTATATCTGGTGCAACACAACATCTTGCTGGTGTCAGTTCATCAAAATATATCGTCGCTATCAATATTGACAAGGATGCACCTATCTTCGAAGTTGCACAATACGGGATAGTAGGCGACGCATTGAAAGTACTGCCGAAACTTGTTGAAAAAGTAAAGGAGATTAAGAATTAAATTTTGCCGCAAAGACACTAAGTCACGAAGATTCAAATGGAAAAACTACTATTACTTGAAGAAGAAAACAGCAAAAACTTTAATTATCAAGAATTTATAATTAAATGACTAAACAGATAGTTTTTGGAATAGCGCTCCTGGTTACATTCGCAGTATTTTTTTATACGATAAGTCGGATTATAAGTTTCTTTAAGCTTACTAAACCTGCACCACCTATCAGGAACTTTGGTAAAAGGTTTTGTCTGATGATGAAGGTGGCATTTGGCCAGTCAAAGATTTTCAGGAGGCCAGTCATAGGTTTCTTTCATTCACTTGTCTTCTGGGGTTTCTGCATTATTATTTTTGGAAGTATAGAAATGGTTTTTGATGGCCTTACCGGAAGAGAAAAATTTTTTAAATTCCTTGGGCCGGTACATGATGTAATAATGGCACTTGGAGATATTTTTGCTTTGCTGGTTCTTATCTCGGTTGTGATTTTTCTGATTCGACGTCTTTTTATGAATATAAAGCGTTTTACTGGAATAGAGATGAAGAAAAAGTCACATATCGATGCTACAATTTCGCTTTCTCTGATTCTTTTCCTGATGATTTCACTTATTGCAATGAATACCGGATATGTTAATTATACGGCACTTGAGGGAATAAATCAATATGGCGTTTATCCTGTAAGTGAAATTATTGCAGGATTTATGCATGGATGGGCTCCTGAGTCATTTTATAGGCTTTATCAAATATCGTGGTGGTTTCACATACTTACTATTTTCTTTTTTGCTAATTATTTGCCATACTCAAAGCATTTCCATGTTTTTATGGCTATACCCAACGTATTTCTTTCGCGTCTCGAGCCACTAGGGAAAATTTACAATATGGAAAATGTGACCAGAGAAGTACGTCTTATGATGAATCCTGAAACCGCTTATTCGTCGGCACCTGCAGAAGCCCCTCCCGAAAGATTTGGTGTAAAAGATGTGGAAGATGTAACATGGAAGAACTATTTTGAATCGCTTTCCTGTACTGAATGCGGCAGATGTACATCAGTTTGTCCTGCAAATATTACAGGGAAAAAACTATCACCGCGTAAAATAATGATGAATCTGAGGGCAAGAATGAAGGAGAAAGGTCCGTTAATGATTAAATATGGAAAGGATTACAATGATAATAAATCGCTTGTGAGGGATTATATTACCGAAGAGGAATTGTGGGCATGCACAACTTGTAATGCATGTGCACAGGAATGCCCCGTAAATATCAATCAGCCTTCATTGATAATAGATATGCGTAGATATCTAGTAATGGAAGAAGGTTCTGCTCCGGGAGAATTGAAGGCCATGTTCAGCAATATCGAAAATAATGGAGCTCCATGGCAATATTCGGTGGAAGACCGGCTTAACTGGGCAAAAGGACTTGAGATCAATATAAATTGATATCAGAACGGACATTTAAAATCGGAGATTAATTATTTTATGCAGACCATAAAAATTGAAATACCAGTGATGTCCGAACTCCATGCAAGAGGGGAACGACCTGAATATCTTTTATGGATAGGCTGTGCAGGAGCTTTCGACGACAGATATAAAAAAGTGACCCGGGCATTCGTGAAAATTCTTGAATATCTGAGAGTCAGTTATGCTGTTCTTGGCACAGAAGAGACATGTACCGGCGATCCTGCCAGAAGAGCAGGAAATGAAATGCTTTTCCAGATGCAGGCTCTGCAGGTAATTGATACTCTATCAAAATATGACGTAAAAAAAATCATTACAATATGCCCTCATTGTTACAACACTTTCAAAAATGAGTACCCTGACCTCGGCGGATGTTATGAAGTTATTAACTATCTCCAGCTACTGAATAAATTTATTGATGAAGGAACATTAAAAATTAATCCTGAAAAATTTAGAAAAGTCGTTGTTACGTACCATGATCCTTGTTATCTTGGAAGAGCAAATAATATTTATGATGAACCAAGAGCAATATTGAAAAAGATTACAGATTCATTTACTGAGATGGATAGAAATAAAAGTTTTGCCCTTTGTTGCGGCGGAGGAGGAGCACAGATGTTCAAGGAAGCTGAAAAAGGAGATAAAGAGATATTCATTGAACGCACCGAGGAAGCCTTAAGAACAGGCGCAGAAGTAATTGCCACTGCATGTCCTTTTTGTATGACAATGATTACCGATGGCCTGAAATATACCAATAGCGAGGATAAAATGAAGAACCTCGATATTGCTGAGATGATTGCACAATCGTTAGGATTATAATTATAAACCTGCTTTAAATGGAAAACAAAAAACTTTTAAAAAGCGGCGAATTTCTTGTGAGTGAAACGGAAGCACAAAATGTTTTCATTCCTGAAGAGTTCGATGAGGAACAACTAATGATAGCTAAAACCTGTCGGGATTTCCTTGCTGCGGAGGTCTATCCGAACTTAAAACAGCTTGAAACCGGCGACAGAGAATTAATGAAAAGCATACTGAAAAAAGCCGGAGCACTCGGACTGATGGGTATTGCCGTTCCGGAAGAGTATGGAGGTTTCGGCCAGTCGTTTGTAACACAAATGCTTGTAGCGGAAACCATGGGAGCAGGATATTCATTCTCTGTTGCTTATATGGCCCATTGCGGTATAGGAACAATGCCAATTGTGTATTACGGAAATGAGTATCAGAGGCAGAAATATGTTCCAAAGTTAGCCACGGGTGAGTATATAGGAGCTTACTGTCTTACAGAGCCTGGAGCCGGAAGCGATGCTAATTCCGGAAAAACAAATGCCCGTATGAGCGAAGACGGGAAATATTATATCCTTAACGGTCAGAAAATGTGGATAACCAATGCAGGATTCGCGGATACTCTGATAGTGTTTGCAAAAGTAGAAAATGACAGAGTTCTGAGCTCTTTTATCGTGGAATCGAAGTTTCCAGGTGTGGTTATCGGCCCTGACGAACATAAAATGGGCATAAAAGGTTCATCAACAGCCCAGATTTTTTTTAATGATGTGAAGGTGCCTGCTGAGAATATGCTTGGAAAGAGGGGAGAAGGATTCAGAATTGCTCTATCTATATTACACATGGGACGCATTAAGCTGGGAGCAAATGTATTGGGTGCCGCTAAGAAGTCAATTAACGATTCAGTAAAATATGCAAACGAAAGGAAACAATTCGGGTCGTTTATTTCCTCCTTCGGTGCTATTAAATATAAACTTGCCGAACAGGTAATCAGGCTTTTTGGGGTGGAATCGGCAGTTTATAGAGTCAGCAATGATATTGATGATATGATAGGAATCCTTAAAGCTGAAGGAGGGGATAAAGGAAGAGCAACAATAGATGCAATAAGCCATTATGCAGTAGAAGCTGCAATGCTTAAAGTGGCAGGCTCCGAGATGCTCGACTATGTAGTTGATGAGGCAGTTCAAATCCACGGCGGTATGGGTTATTCGGCCGAAATGGATGTGGAAAGAGGTTATCGCGACTCACGTATTAACAGGATATTCGAAGGAACAAACGAGATAAATCGTCTGCTTGTAGCAGATACTGCTATGAAACGCGCAATGAAAGGAGAATACGACATGTTCGGCGAGGCAAAAAAAATTTTTGAAAACCCGGATAAAGCTGTTGAAATGCCTGCACCAGGCGAGGATTATTTCACAAATATAAAACGTGTTATTCGGAATCTTAAGAAGGCCGCTCTTCTCTGCATCCACGGTGCAGTCAATAAATTCGAGAAAAACCTTGTGAACGAGCAGGAAGTACTTAATAATATATCAGATATAATGATGGATATTTATGTTTCGGAATCACTGGCGCTAAGAGTGGAGAAACTTGAGAATATCAGTGGATATAAACCTGTGTATAGAGACATTCTTGACGTTTATCTCAGGGATTCAGCTTACCGGATAAGAAAGTCATCTTACGATGCTATCAGTTCTTTTTCGGAATTACCTGCTGCACAGGTTTTGCTTAATTCTATAGATAAAATGACAGATGCAGGCTTCGTGAACGTTAAAGAAGCAAGAAGGCACATTGCAGATAAGCTTATAGAAGATAATGAATATAAATTCTGACGGAATTTATTTAAATAAATTGATATTAAAATATATGAAATTAAATAGGAGGTGTAATGATTAAAAACAGGTTCATAGTTGTTATTTTTCTGGTTGTTTCGGTGCTTTGCCAGACATGCTCAGTTGTGCCTATTACAGGCAGGAGGCAAATCATCCTTCTCCCGGAGTCAGAAATGATATCAATGGGCTTGACCAGTTATCAGGAATTTCTCAAAGAGAATCCTCCATCAACCGATGTAAAGAATGCAGAGATTGTGAAAAAAGTCGGGAATGATCTTGTTTCGGCTGTTCAGAGATATTTTGCCGAGAATAATATGCAGGATAGGCTTGAAGGTTATCAGTGGGAATTTAACCTTGTCGACAATAATGAAGCTAATGCATGGTGCATGCCGGGAGGCAAAGTAGTGGTTTATAAGGGTATTTTGCCTTACACTATAGATGAAAATGGGCTGGCTGTTGTAATAAGCCATGAAATTGCACATGCAGTCGCACGTCATGGAAATGAGAGAATGAGTCAGCAATTGCTTACTCAGCTTGGAGGGATAGCGCTCAGTGAAGCATTGAAGCAAAAACCACAGGAAACACAGAATATATTTCTGTCGGTTTATGGTCTGGGTTCGCAGGTCGGTCTTATTCTCCCTTACTCACGTAAGCATGAGTTTGAAGCCGACAGGCTTGGTCTTATTTTTATGGCTATGGCTGGATATGATCCGAAAACTGCAGTAACATTCTGGGAAAGGATGGCATCGGCAGGAGGAGCAAAACCGCCTGAATTTCTTAGCACGCACCCGTCGGATGAGAAGCGCATAAGTAGCATCAAATCTGTGCTGCCCGAAGCAGAGAAATATTATAAAAAATAGATATTTCCATTAGAGGTTATCTTAACCAAAGTATTTATAATAGTTGCGTCAACTATATTTTAAGGAAGCAACAAATATTTAAGGATATTGATCAGACTACCAAAAATAAATTAAAAGATTTTCTCCAGGCAAATCAGGAAGATTCACCTGATGTGTTATTTGCAGTTTCAGAGTTATCTTCAATATTTTGTATTTTCAAAAGTTTAAAAAGGAGAATTTTTATTATTAACAAATTAGGGAAAGAATATTCTCTTTAAATAATTTAAATCATGAAAAAATATTTTTTACTTATATGTACAGGAATAGTGATATGTTGCAATGTAGCCTGTATAACTCCAACACGTTTAAGATGCGAATATCTTGAAAATCCCCAGGCGGTTGATGTTCTTAACCCGCGTCTTTCATGGGTTAACATTGCTAAAGATGGCGAACGCGGACAAACTCAAACTGCGTGGGAAATAAGAGTGGCAGGAACAAAAGAAAAACTTTTAAGTGACAAGGCTGATTTATGGAATAGTGGGAAAGTATTTTCCAATCAGTCTTTTAATGTTTTATACTCCGGTAAACAATTAAGCTCAAGGCAAAATTGCTGGTGGCAGGTAAGGACATGGGATAAAAACGGAAAAGTATCGGAGTGGAGTCAGCCGGCTTTCTGGTGTATGGGTATCCTTAACGACAATGAATGGAAAGCAAAATGGATAGGAGCCCCCTGGCAGGGTGAGGAACCCTTGCCTGATCCTCCTGCAGCTTTTGGAGGAAAGGCACAGCAGGAACGCCTCTGGCCACCTCCGGCTCCTATGCTCAGAAAAGAATTCACAGTGAATAAACAAGTCGTCGAATCCAGGGCTTATGTTACCGGACTCGGATACTTCGAATTTTACGTAAACGGCGAAAAAGTCAGTAATGATGTGCTGGTACCTAACCAGACAAACTATGGAAAGAGACCCGGCTTGATGAGCAATGCTATTGCGATTGAAGATAATTTCAGAGAATACCGGGTGATGTACTTGTGCTATGATATAACAAACCTCTTGAAGCAAGGTGATAACGCAATGGGAGCTCTTCTTGGGAATGGATTTTATAATGCCCCCAGCCGATGGACAGAGTCGTACGGGACGCCAAGATTTATTTGTCAGGTATATATTAAATACACCGATGGCACTGAGGATGTGTTGTTAAGTGATGAAAGCTGGAAAGCAGCAAAAAGTCCGATCGTAATGGATCTGATTTATGACGGCGAGCAATATGATGCACGAATGGAACAACCGGGATGGCATAAGCCCGGCTTTGATGATTCGGGATGGGAACAGGCAGCCCCTAAGAAAACACCCGAAGGGAAGATGAAAGCCCATATGGCCGAGACCGATCATGTTATGGAACGTCTTGAACCGGTTGCTATCTGGAAGATTGAAGAAGGACATTATATGGTTGATTTCGGAGAGGAGATTTCCGGATGGCTGCATATATCAGGTGTTACCGGCAAACCCGGACATAAGATCGATATACGGTATGTGGAAAATGACAGTGTCACCAGCGGGAGCGGCATCAATTCCTATATACTCAGGGGTGATGGCCTCGAATCGTATTCGGCACGCTTCACATGGTTCGTCTTCAGATACGTGGAACTTACCAACTGGCCGGGCGAGCTGAAAGCCGATCAGCTCAAAGCCGAAGCGGTTTATACAGATGTTCAAACAACAGGAAAATTCGAGACTTCCAATCCCTTGTTTAATAAAATCAACCGGATATGGTGGCGTAGCCAGACCGATAATATGCATGGTGGCATCGCAAGCGACTGTCCCCACAGGGAGCGTTCGCCTTATACTGGAGACGGACAGGTGGCATGCGTTACAGTGATGCACAACTTCGATGCAAAAGCATTTTATAATAAATGGATACAGGATATTCTCGGAGCACAGAATCCCGAAACAGGTTATGTCCCGAACGGTGCGCCATGGCAGCCTGGTTGCGGGGGCGGCCCTGCCTGGGGTGCAGCTATGAACATAATGCCGTGGGAGTTTTATTTGCACTATGGAGATATCGACATGCTTAAAAACAACTATATAGGTATGAAAGAATATATTCGCTATATGCTTACATGGACTGATAATGAAGGCATAATGTTCTCACAACGGACAGGAAATAATGGTAAACCACTGCAATGGTTCAATCTTGGTGACTGGTCACCGGCATTCGAGCTTCCACCAGATAATATGGTACATACATTTTATCTGTGGCGATGTGCCGACTTTACTTCGAAAACTGCAAAAGCTCTGGGTTTAGTAAATGAGTCCGGCGAATATGCGACACTTGCAGAAAGGACAAAACAAGCCTTTCAGAAGAGATTCTACGATAAAGAAAAAGGCACGTATGGTCCTTTTGGAGGAAATATTTTTGCTCTGGTAATGGGCGTTCCGGCCGAGCAGGAACTGCGTGTGATAGCTGCCCTAAAAGAAGATATTGCAGCCAGAGACGGCCATCTTGATACCGGTATTTTCGGCACACAGTTCTTCTTTGAAGTTCTTGCCGATTACGGCATGCAAAATCTGGCTTATGAGGCTATGAACAAAACCACAGAGCCCTCTTACGGACGATGGATTAAACAGGGTGCCACAACGACATGGGAGTATTGGTCGGGCAGAGGCTCACATAACCATCCTATGTTCGGAGGAGGTCTTGTGTGGTTTTACCGTAAACTGGCAGGTATGAATACAGATCCGGATCAGCCAGGTTATAAGAACATTGTTTTCAAACCACAACCGGTTGCCGATATCACGTACGTATCATATTATAACCTGACACCTTATGGCGAAGGCGGAATACGCTGGGAAAAGGAAAACGATCGGTTTGTTATAAAGATAACTGTACCGGTTGGCAGTACCGCTACAGTATATGTTCCTGCAAAGAGCAGAGATGATGTAAGAGAAGGTGGTAAAAAGATAAGAGGCAGTTCGAAATATATTACTTTTCTGCGAATAGAAGATCAATATGCTGTATATAACGTTAAATCAGGCACTTATCAATTTGAGTCCTTACAAAAAGGAGTTTTTAGCAATTAAAATGCTATAATAATATTTTTACAGTGGGTATATTTTTATTTTAATATCAATCTGAATGTTATTACCTGCCAATCGGGGAGTATCGAAGGCCTGGATATTACAAGGGCGTCGTCCAGTTGTTCCCATTTGAGTTTTTCGTTGCCTCCGAGTAATTTTACGGATTTGACCTTCCTGTCGTTGACCGGTGAATTTTTACCAAGTGATGATATTTTTATGTCGCCCGAAGGTTTATCCATGCAGAATACATAGAGAGTATCTCCTTTTGTGGTAAACCGGATATCTTCCGGCAGGTATGGTCTTACATCCCTGACGCCGCCGAATGTTCCCTTTTCCTGTTTACTGATTGATGGTCCTTCGCCATATATCTTCCATGGCCGGCTGCAATATATACCCTCGCCATTGACCGCTGTCCATGCTGCAATTTCTTCGAGGATAGCCAGTACATCAGGTTCCAGGTCTCCTTCTGGTGTCTGAACTACATTCAGCAGCAGGTTTCCGTTTTTACTTACAATATCCACCAGCATCTGGATGACTTCTGTCCCTGTCATATATTTCTGTCCGGTTCGGTAATACCAGTCGCCTATTGAAGTATCGGTTTGCCAAGGATCGGTGCTTATAGTATCCATTGCGCCGCGTTCGATATCCCTTACCCATCTGCCTTCGGAAGCAAGATGTTTGCATGTATATACTGCTTCAAGTCTGCCTCCATTTTTTTCGATATCCTGATTATAAAAATGTGCAAGCATTATTCTTCCCACTTCGCCGAAAGGAAGTTCGCCGTCGGTATAGAGAAGGTCGGGTTTATACAGATCGATAAGTTCCGTAATACTTTCGAGCCAGTTCTGCTGGTTTTCAGGGTCTTTGGTGTACCATCCAGTGTCGTCGGGAGCAGCTTTCTTGTGGTATAGATCCTGATATTCAGGATTTGCGCCATCATAGGGCACACCTTTCAGGGGGCCTGTCTTATCGGCGCCATGGCTTGGCTGAAACCATGTATAACTGGCTCCCAGATGTTCGGAGACGCCGAAACGCAGACCCTCTTTTTTTGCCGCCTGTTGCCATAATCCCACCACGTCTTTCATCGGACCCATTTTGACAGAGTTCCATCTGTGGATTTTTGAATCCCACAGAAAGAAATTATCGTGGTGAGAAGCCATACTTACAAAGTATTTAGCTCCTACTTTTTTATATAGGGCCATTAGTTTTTCAGGTTCCCATTTCTCGGCTTTCCACAAAGGGATAATATCCTTATATCCGAATTTGGAAGGGTGGCCATAGTGTTCTACATGGTAGAGGTATTCACGGCTTGGCTTGCCTGTAGGTTTATTGGTCCTCCTGTCCACAATATCCGATTCATACATTTTTCTGGCGTACCAGTCGCCCTGACGGGGCACAGCTTGTGGCCCCCAGTGAGACCAGATACCGAATTTCGCATCCCTGAACCATTCAGGGTATTTGTATTGTCTGAATGATTCGATGTCGGAAGTAAAGGAAACTTTCATCTCGGTCCGAGCTTCGACTGCAGGCCTGTTTTTACAGGAAATCGTCATGAATGAAAAGATTAGCACTGTTATGACAGGACATATCAGCTTTTCGATTTTCATAGTCTTTAATGTTTATTCTTTTGACTGTTAAGGTAAGTAAAAATTTTGATGCGCTGTGAGTTCAATAATTTAAAATTGACAGGCAAATCAATCTTTTTTACTATTTCCTTAATAAATATTTATCCCCTGACGGGGAATAAAGGTATTTTTTGGCAATAATTTTCTATTGTAGATTCTTTTTTGTATATTGTAAATTATTGGTCTAACTCCCTATAAAACTAGACTAAAAGTACAAATTTAAATTGTACTTTTATCTTTTTCCTTTTATCTTTTATCTTATTCCTCCAACGCTTCCTGTAGGAACCTCCAAATTTCTTCCTTTCTCCTTTTCTTCAAACGATATTTTTCCCCATTTTTCATTTTAATAGAATAATTCTGCATATTTGTTGTCATTCAAAAAGCCGATAAAAAAGCTTGAGACAAATATTTTGACAAAAGACTTTATTTCCGGAGAAGATTATGAAAATGTTAAGATTCCTTTTTTCGCCTGCGTTCATGGGGATATTATTTGCTCTTTTTGCAGTCTCGATGGCAGCTGCCACATTCATCGAAAATGACTTCGGCAGGGAAACGGCATATAAAATTGTTTACGGTGCAAAATGGTTCGAACTTATAATGCTGCTCCTCGCAATAAATCTTGTCGGACAGATATTCGAACATAAGCTTTACCGAAAGGAGAAAATAACCGTGATGATGTTTCATTTAGCTTTTATTATCATACTTGCAGGTGCCGCACTTACCAGATATACCGGATTTGAAGGAGCTATGCATATCAGAGAGGGAGAATATAGTAATCAAATTTATTCTGCTGAAAAATATATTAGATATTCTGTTAAAGATAAAGAGGGCAGAGTTATTAATGAGAAATATGAAAAATTCCTGACTTCGTTTCTTTCACCCGGCGGATATGAAAGATTCATAAAAGACGGCGAAAGGGAATATAGAATCCTTCTTATCCCCGATATGTCGCACAACGCATTCGTCTTTCATGTGTTTAGTGGAAATGAAACCCGTACTGTTTCACTCTCTGTCTCTGAAGATGAATATATCTCTTCTGGCACTGTTGAAATTGGAGACAGAACAATAGAACTTTCTTACGGCTCAAAAATAATAGCCCTTCCTTTCTCACTCAAACTTAACGATTTTATACTCGAACGTTATCCGGGGTCGAACACGCCTTCCGGATACAAAAGCGACATAGTTCTTGAAGACCATGAGGCTGGAGTAGTCAAACCATTTATGATTTTTATGAATAATGTGTTGAAATATAAAGGTTACAGGTTTTATCAGGCTTCATACGACCAGGACGAAAAAGGGACAATACTTTCAGTGAACCACGACCCTGCTGGTATGTACGTTACTTATACCGGATACGGCCTTCTGTTTCTCTTCATTATACTTTCATTGATTAATCCGAATTCCCTGTTCAAGAAAGCTAGCATACGATTATGGAAGTCGCCTTTCGGAAAAAATCTTGCTGTTTTTTCTCTTATACTAATATTATCAGGATTCAATTATGCTGATGCACAGAAATTTGTGCCCGACAAAAAAGTCTCAGAAGAATTCGGGAAAGTGCTTGTTCAGGACCAGAAGGGACGAACCGAGCCTCTTTATACTTTGAGTTACGATATTGTAAGAAAAGTTACAAAGCAGAATAAATTTCAGGGATTATCGCCCATGCAGGTATTCCTTGGAATTTATACGGATTTTGAGCACTGGCAAAATGAACCACTTATAAAGATTTCAGACAAGGAGTTAAGAAAAAAGACAGGTGCAACCGGAAAAATGGCATCATTCAGTGATATTGTGGATTTCAGCAAGAACGGATATTATAAAATTGCCAGTGATGTTCAGAAGGCCTATTCAAAAGCGCCAGGAGAGCGGGATAAATATGATAAAGAGATAATTAAGACAGATGAGAAGATAAATATCCTATACATGATTTACACCGGGGAGTTTTTAAGAATATTCCCGTTGAACGACAGCCTCGGCTCATGGGGAAATTGGGACGAAGCTCTTCAACGTGCTGTAAGCCATGAGGATTCAGTTTTCGTGGAAAATATTTATACACTTTTTGCTTCCTCGCTATATAATGGAAATATTTCGGGAATGAAGCAGGTTGTTCAGACGATAACTACATATCAGCGAAAGCATGCTGGCTATGAACTGCCGGCGGAGACGAAAATCGCTGCTGAGTTGTTTTATCATAAGGCCGAAATTTTTGAGAGGCTCTTCCCCTTATATGCTGTTGTCGGGCTTTTCACTCTTGTCTGGCTGATTGTAGTTATCATAAGAGGCGCCGGAGAAAATAAATTCGTCGATCACGCTGTACTATGGGTTCTGGTTGCAGGCTTTGCTGCACATACTGCAGGTATTGGACTTCGCTGGTATATTTCAGGCCATGCCCCGCTTAGTAACGGATACGAAACAATGATTTTCATTTCATGGGTGACAATGCTTGCAGGTTTTATTTTCAGGAAGAAGTCGGGATTTGTCCTGCCAGCAACATCTTTCCTTTCAGCTATGACACTGATGGTGGCTCACATGAGCTATATGGATCCGGAAATTACAAACCTCGTTCCGGTGCTTAAATCGTACTGGCTTACTCTCCATGTGTCAGTGATAACGAGTAGCTATGCATTTCTCGGACTTGGGACCATTCTTTCATTTATAATAATGATCTTGCTGTCATTTTCAGATCGAGGGAATATAAATTCAATTGGAAATGCAGTAGAAACCCTGACAGTGATAAATTTCAAAACACTCATTATTGGTTTGTATTTACTTACAATAGGTACTTTTCTTGGAGCCGTATGGGCAAATGAGTCGTGGGGTCGTTACTGGGGATGGGATCCAAAGGAGACGTGGTCGCTGATAACTATTATCGTTTACAGCTTTGTGATTCATTCAAGGATGATTCCCTCCCTGAGGAACATATATGCTTTTAATCTTTTGTCGCTTTTTGCAATTTCTTCAGTTCTAATGACTTATTTTGGAGTGAATTATTATCTGTCGGGGTTACATTCTTATGCCGGAGGAGACTCTCTTCCTGTGCCGGCTTTCTTATATATTGGAGTGGCGGTGCTTGTAGCTCTGTCGGTGATCGCCTATATCAAATATAGAAAATGGTGCACAGTTGCAAGAGGAGAAGTTGAGACTAAAGAGTAGTTTTTCCCGCCTGTATAGGAATCAAGATATTCGACGGCTTATTTATCAGAGAGATTGATATGCTCTGGATAAATTTCATTTTTAATGATAATTTAATGCAATGTTTTACATTTCCTTTAATAATTAGAAAATGTGCAGTTTGCCTGATGCCGCAGGCAGTAGTGTAGTAATTATTGATAAATAATAGACTGGGAGTGAGTTCATGAGATTAGGGGATAAGCGTTTCGTGAGTAGGCGCTATTTAAGAATTCCTTTAGCTTTCTGAATGCCCGATTTATTTTTTGTTCGATTTAGCGAGCTTATTCTGTTTCAAAAAACAAATCCGCTATTCGGAAACCGAAGAGCGGATTTGCTGGCAGGGGTGGAAGACCGGATTCGAACCGGCGACCTCCAGAGCCACAATCTGGCGCTCTAACCAACTAAGCTACATCCACCGTGTTTTCGAAGACAAAAATAGTTTCAAAAAATTATTATACAAAATATTAAAATTATTTTCTCCGATGGCTTCAGGTTACTAACTTTGACGCCATTTAAAAAGAAAGCAATAACATAATTTTTCATGTAACAATAAGTTATAAATTAAGTTCGCAAATTATAGAGAAAATATTTGAAGAAAGTTAAATTTATAGACAATATATCCGCGCTTCAGTTTTTTCAACTACTGAGATTTACTGTCTTTCTTATTATAAGTATTATATTTACAAAAAGCTATCTTACAAAGGCTGAAATCGGTGAATGGGAAATGTTTCTTTTCATTGCCAGCCTTTTAAGTTTTTTCTGGGTAACCGGAATAATTCAGGCTCTTCTGCCGATGTATCACAGGAATCGAACTTACCGGAGAGTAGGAGAAAATAATGAAGGGAAATCGCCTGAAATATTCAATGCATTTATACTTCTTTGTTTATTTAGTCTGTTATTTTTTCTGATTGGTTTTGCAATCAGAGATAAAATATCAATCTTCGGATTTTCAGGCAGGGATACGTATATTAACCTGCTACTTATATATATACTCCTAAGCAATCCAGTTTGCCTGATCGAATACATATACCTTCTGAATAACAAAGCTTCAAAAATAGTTCAATATGGTTTTAGTACCTTCACTCTTCAACTCATCCTTATTATTGCGCCTATAATTGCAGGCAAAGAGTTAATCTGGTCATTCTATGGTTTGCTTATTATAACGATTATCAGATGGATATGGCTTATTGTTCTGCTTCGGCGATATAGCGAAATGAAAATCTCGATCGAATTTTTGAAAGAGCATCTTTATTTAGGCCTTCCTCTCATATTAACTTCTCTTATAAGCGGTTCAGCACAGTATATTGACGGGATAATAGTATCGGCTTATTATAGGAGTCCTGAAGTCTTTGCAAATTTCAGATATGGAGCGAAAGAATTTCCTCTTGTTTTAATGCTTGCTACCGGATTAAGTAATGCAATGCTTCCGGAGTTTTCGACAAGATCGAGAATGAAAGAATCACTTGCAAAGTTAAAGTTCAGATCGGAAAAGCTTATGCATCTACTATTTCCTTCAAGCATGGTTGTAATGCTTTTTACAAGGTGGCTTTTCCCGAGGCTCTTTACTCCTGAGTTTGTGCGAAGTGCCGATATATTTCTAATTTACCTTCTTCTGGTTATTCCAAGGCTGGTATTTCCACAAACCATTGTTATTGGAAGAAAAAAAACACGAATAGCAATGATTGCAGCCATAGTTGAACTTATAATAAATATTCCACTAAGTCTCCTCCTTATCGGTCCATACGGAACCGTTGGAGTTGCCCTCGCTACTTTTATTGTTTATTGTGTAGAAAAAATCTTTCTTATATGGTACGTATGGGCAAAAATGAGAATAAAACCTTCTGAGTATATTCCTATTAAGGTCTATATCACTTATACATTTTTGATAGTATTTCTGTTTGTCCTGATCGACCATAGAATAATCGATATACAATAAAGCATAAAATCGGATGGAAAATATTTCGATATATTTGTACGATTTGAGGCAATTATTTATCTGCAGAGAGAATTAAGGTTTATTAAAAATTTTTTATATGGATTTCAAAGCCATAGAGGTAAAGACAAAATCGGATAAAAAGGTATTTCTTGATTTTCCTAAGGAGCTATATAAAGGCGATCCCTTCTGGGTTTGTCCTCTCGACAGCGAAACGGAATCCGTCTTCGACCCTTTAAAAAATCCCGTATTCAGGCACGGTGAAGCAACAAGATGGATTTTGTATGATGATCAGGGGAAAGTTGTTGGACGGATTGCAGCTTTTATTGATTATGTACGTTCAAAGGCAAATAATCAACCTACTGGAGGAGCAGGTTTTTTCGAAGTGATTGATAATCGGGATGCGGCATTTAAGCTCTTTGATACTGCAAAAGAATGGCTTTCCCAACGAGGTATGGAAGCAATGGATGCACCGATAAACTTTGGTGAAAATCACGTTAATTGGGGTCTGCTTGTTGAAGGATTCATGCAGCAGGGATTCGGAATGCCTTATAATAAGAAATATTACCGGAAATTTTTTGAAGAATATGGTTTTCAGAAATATTTTGAACAATATTCCTATCACCGTGATTTAAGAGGTCCTGATAATAAAATCATATGGTTCCCGGAAAGAATGCTTAAAATAGCAGAATGGATTTCAAAACGTCCCGGTTATTCTTTCAGACACTTCGAATTAAAAAACAGTGAACGTTATATAAATGATCTTATTGACGTATATAACTCAACCTGGTCGGTATTTAAAGAGGATTTTACGCCTCTTGATCCTTCTTCCCTTAAAGAAACTATAAAGAAAGCAAAATCTTTCATGGATGAAGAACTTATATGGTTCGCATATTACAGAGATAAACCTGTTGCTTTTTTTATTCTATTTCCAGATATTAACCAGATTATCAAATACTTCAATGGTAAACTCAATTTATGGAACATGCTTCGATTTATATGGTTCAAAGCTTCACATAAGATGACTCGAGTGCGTGCTCTGGTAGGTGGAGTAAATCCTTCTCATCAGAACAGCGGGATAGAATCGGCAATATTTCTGAATATTTATAATGTGTTCAAGAGAAAAAAGTGGTATAAAGAGCTGGAGTTTTCATGGGTAGGCGATTTTAATCCAAAAATGATTGCCATCTTTGAAGCTCTTGGGGGGAAAAAAGCAAAAACACATTATACATATAGATATATGATCAATAAAAATATTCCGTTCGAAAGATATAAAGAAGAAATTGCCAGAAAGGTTAAAGAGAAACAGAGTAAACAGGAAAGTACGGTGAAAAATAATTTTTTGAAATAAATTGTTCTTTAAAATATATTAAGTAAATTTGCAACCCGATTTTTGATTATAAAAAATTATTTAAATATGAAAAAAGGCATACATCCTTCCAATTACCGGTTCGTCGTATTTCAGGATATGTCGAATGGTTATGCATTTCTGGGAAAGTCAACAGCTCCTTCGAAAGACACAATCAAATGGGAGGACGGTAATGAATATCCGCTTATAAAACTTGAAATTTCAAATACTTCACACCCCTTTTATACAGGTAAAATGAAGCTTGTTGACTCGGCCGGACGTGTCGATAAGTATATGAGCCGTTATAAAAACCACCTTTCGAAAAAAAATATATAGAATAATAAAAAGGGCTGGTAACTCAGCCTTTTTTTTCTGAATTTAACGTATGCTTATGTTTTGAAACTCTTATCGGAGAATTCTATGGTAAAAGATTTTTATGTAATTTTATTATTTTAATTCGTGTATGGACGAAAAGCAGAGTAAACCAATAATACCGGGAATTTTTTTTCAGGAAATTGTCAATGGGGAAGGAGAGATAATACCTATAATTACCGATGGAGATGACAAAGAACTGGAAAATATTGAGCTGCCCGATGTTGTACCTGTACTTTCTCTCCGTAACACCGTATTATTCCCTGGCGTTGTATTGCCTATATCAATTACTCGTCCCCGTTCAATACAGCTTATAAAAGATGCTTACCGGACAGATAAAATTGTTGCCACGGTAGCTCAAAAAGATCCTGAGATAGAGAATCCGAGATATGAAGATCTTCATACGGTAGGCACGTGCGGACAGGTAATCAAACTTCTCGAGATGCCCGATGGATCGACAACTGCAATTATTCAGGGAAGGAAAAGAATAAAGCTCGAGTCATTTGTATCTGATGAGCCTTATTTTATGGCAAAAGTTAAACCGGCACCTGAAATCAAACCTGAGCCTGGAAACAAAGAATTTGAAACTATCATTGGCTCGCTTAAAGATTTGTCGGTCAAAATAATTAAACTCAATCCCAACATTACTCCCGATGCAGCTTTTGCAATTAAAAACATTGAGAACAACTTTTATCTTATAAATTTTATATGTTCAAATACGGATATTAAGATCCAGGACAAGCAAAAGCTTCTGGAAGCAGATAATATGCGTGATAGGGGTTATATGCTTCTCGAATTTCTGATTCAGGAAGTTCAGATACTTGAACTGAAAAATGAACTTCAGTTGAAGATTAAAAGTGATATAGAACAACAGCAGAAGGAATTTCTTCTTCATCAGCAACTTAAAACTATTCAGAACGAGCTTGGAGGAAGTCCGATCGAAAAAGAGATAGAAGAGTTCAGGAAAAAAGGGGAGCAGAAGAAGTGGACGGCAGAGGTTAAAAAGACATTTGAAAAGGAACTCGATAAACTTGAGAGGCTTAACCCGGCTGCAGCAGAGTATTCGGTTCAGACAAATTATATTCAGACTCTGCTTGAGCTGCCATGGGGTGAATATACCGAGGATAACCTCGACCTGGCTAATGCACGAAAAGTGCTGGATGAAGATCACTTTGGCCTCGAAGAGGTTAAAGAGAGAATCATCGAACATCTAGCAGTTCTGAAGCTGAAAGGTGATCTAAAATCACCGATTCTATGCCTTTATGGCCCTCCTGGAGTGGGCAAAACATCGCTCGGACGCTCGGTTGCAAAAGCCCTTGGACGAAAATATATTAGAATGTCACTTGGCGGCTTGCACGACGAAGCCGAGATAAGAGGACACAGGAAGACATACGTTGGAGCCATGCCGGGGCGCATAATACAGAATATAAGGCGGGCAGGCTCATCCAATCCGGTATTTATTCTCGATGAGGTTGATAAAGTGGGACAGGATTTTAGGGGTGACCCTTCGTCAGCTCTTCTTGAAGTTCTCGACCCTGAACAGAACAGCACATTTTATGATAACTTCCTCGAGATGGAATATGACCTCTCTAAGGTTTTGTTCATTGCCACAGCAAATACTGTTGCTACTATAAGTCCCGCCCTGCGCGACAGAATGGAACTGATAGAAATAAATGGCTATCTTCCCGAAGAAAAAGTCGAAATTGCTCTCCGTCACCTTCTCCCCAAACAACTTGAGAATCACGGTGTGAAATCGGACCAACTGAAAATCAGCAAGAAAATAATGGGAATGCTTATTGATAATTACACCAGGGAATCAGGGGTAAGAGAACTGGATAAAAAAATTGCAAAAATAGTAAGGGTAAGAGCTAAAGAAATAGCTTCATTTTCTTCATTCAATGCCGAAATATCCGAAAATGACATTATTGAAATTCTTGGACCTCCAAAATATACGAGAGATATTTATACCGGAAACGAACAGGCAGGCGTTGTAACAGGTCTGGCATGGACTGCCGCAGGAGGCGAAATTCTTTTCGTCGAAACAAGCCTGAGCAGGGGAGACGGTAAGCTTACACTTACTGGAAACCTTGGCGACGTAATGAAGGAATCAGCTGTCATAGCGCTCGAATACCTTAAATCGAATGCCGAGCTTCTTGGATTACCTGATAATTTTTCAAAAAAATGGAATATTCATATTCATGTTCCGGAAGGAGCAATTCCTAAGGATGGTCCGTCGGCTGGACTAACCATGGCTGCTTCAATAGCTTCGGCCTTCACACAGAGAAAAGTAAAGAAATATCTTGCTATGACCGGAGAAATAACGCTACGCGGTAAAGTACTCCCGGTAGGCGGCATAAAGGAAAAAATTCTTGCAGCCAGAAGAGCGAACATAAAAGAGATAATCCTATCATCGGAAAATCGAATGGATGTGGAAGCAATAAACAAATCCTACCTTAAAGGGCTTAAGTTTCATTATATCGATACTATTATGGAAGCTCTTGACATAACACTTTTGAAACAGAAAGTAAAGAATCCCAAAAAAATAATATTTGAACAATGAAATGAAAAAAATTGCAATTTTCCCAGGATCGTTCGACCCTTTTACAATAGGCCATGAAGGTATCGTTAAACGCGGCTTGTGTATTTTTGATGAAATAATAATTGCTGTTGGTGCCAATGAGCTGAAAAAGAATCTCTTTTCAGTTGAAGCAAGAAAAAAAATGATTTCCGATGTTTTTAGGAATGAGCCAAGAATTAAAGTTGATCATTATGAGGGGCTTACAGTTGATTATTGCAGGAGAAATAATTCTAATTTCATCTTAAGGGGACTACGAACCGCTGCTGATTTTGAATTTGAACGTGCAATTGCCCAGGTGAATAAGGCGATGGCTCCTGAAATCGAGTCAGTTTTTATTCTAACCATACCGGAACACTCACCAATTAATTCGACCATAATAAGAGATATTATCCGAAGCGGAGGCGACGCATCACAATTCGTACCTTCGTCAATAAAGTTGTCGGATTATATCAAAAGAAAATAGTTAAATAATTTTTGATAATAGGTATATATAATACTCAATTTTTTTATTGAGTAAGAATGATTTTGTTTATCATGTCCATCAAAGACGGCCAAATTTCAGTTCTTATATTGGAAATCTCTTCAGGCAGAAGCCATCCGACTTCAGTTATACCTTCTTTTTTTTCGGGTTGTGCCATCATTATACCATCATAACCCATAAGAAACCATTCTGTTTTTTTCAGATAAGATATTTCTTTTTTAGTATAAGAATGCCATGTCGGTTCGAGCGGTTTAATTATTTTGTGACCTTTTATGCCGCATTCTTCCTCGACTTCTCTAATTGCACACTCTTCGGCCGTTTCGTTTTCTTCCAGGTGTCCCTTCGGCAGATCCCATTTACCTTTTTTCTTTATAAACAGATACCTACCAGAAATATGTTTTACAAGTCCCCCCGCCGCCTGAACTTCGGTAAAATAAATTCTGAATAATTTCCAGATGTGTTTTATGTTGAGCCCATAAATATTTACTGATGTTATGCTGCTGTCAATTTGAAATTTTTCTATTAATTTATAAAGTTCAGAAGTTGTACTGAATTTGTGAAATAAGCTGTATTTTTGCACGCGATCAGGTTCAGGGCTGATAAGAATGAACCTATTTTCAAAAAAAACTTTATAAGCTGTCATATGAAAAATATTTCAAAAAAGATTGCTGGATATTTATTACAAATTAACGCAATAAAATTGCAACCGACAAATCCTTTTACATGGGCTTCGGGTATTAAGTCTCCTATTTATTGCGATAACAGGAGAATTCTGTCGTTCCCTGAAGTAAGGAGTTTTGTATGTTATTCTTTTACCGACGCGGTGAAAATATATTATCCCGATGTTGAAGTTATTGCAGGCGTTGCCACAGGAGCAATAGCACATGGAGTGCTGGTAGCGGAAAAGTTGAATCTGCCGTTCATATATGTTCGTTCAGATGCAAAAGACCACGGCCTCTGTAACAGGGTCGAGGGATATTTCGAAAAGGGGCAGAAAGTGGTTGTAATTGAAGATCTTATTTCTACTGGTGGCACAAGCCTGAGTGCTGTTAAAGCCTTACGTGATGAGGGATGTAATGTTTTAGGCATGATTGCCATATTTACATACGGCTTTCAGAAAACATATAATAAATTTTTGGAAGAAAATTGTGAACTCCATACTTTATGCGATTACGATACTCTTATTGAAACTGCGCTCGAAAAAGGCTTTATAAGTAATGCCGAAGTGGAAGGGCTTAAGAAATGGAGAAGTGAAATATCAGATTTTTAAATAAGAACATGAAAAAAACAAATAGTAAAACAGCCGTTGCAAAATGCAGTTCTGAAGCATTTTTTGATTATATCACCGATTTAAGGAATTTTGAACAGTTTCTCCCTGCTGATTTTAAAGGGGGTTGGGAAGCTTCAGAAAGTTTGTGCACATTAAGGGTAATGTCTCTCGGTAAAGTCAATATTGAAATAAAAGAGAAAATACCCTCCTCAAAAGTAATTTTTTCTGGAAATGCAATTTCGAGGATTGATTTTATACTTGAAGTTTCAATAGCAGGGAGTGAAAATAATTTTTGTAGTGTATCTCTTACACTTATTACTGAAACAGATACATTCACGAATATGCTTATTTCCCCTGGCATAGAGCGTCTTCTCGAAACGCTCACAGACGAAATAGAAAGTTTTTCCGGATGGCAGGAAGGAATAATCAGAGAAAATCCACTTCCTTGAAGCCATATTCATATATCCTGCCTTTACGGTCTTCAATTTGTATTCTGCCTGAATCGGTTACGGAAATTATTTTTCCTTCGAATAAACCTCTGTTATCATGAAACTCTGTAAACTGATTAAATCTGTAAAGCGATGATTTATAATCGTCGTCAATTCTGTTAATACGGTTATAAAGAAGCTGTTTATATCTTGCATCGAGTTTTTTGGATAGTTCTTCAAGACATTGCTCAAGGTTATATTCTCTGCCTGTAAGAATTTTTAAGGATGTCGCATTTATCAATTCTTTTGAAAAATGCTCCTGATTGACATTCAGGCCAATACCCGCTATAGTATGGTCAATTTCGTTCCTTATTATTGAATTTTCAATCAGTATACCTGCAATTTTGTCGTTTTTTACAAAAATATCGTTCGGCCATTTGATCGAAACTTCGCTGACAAAATTATTCAGGAAATCTTTTATCCCAAGTGAAATAACTTTAGAGAGTAGAAATTGTTTGTCAGCTCTTATTACTGAAGGATAAAGAACAACGCTCATAAGCAGGTTTTTATCTTTTTCGCTTTCCCACCTGTTTTGCCTCTGTCCCCGGCCAGCAGTCTGAAAACCTGTATAAATAACAGTGCCTTCCTGTACCTTGCTTTTTCTAAGCATAGCCGAGGCGTGAGTATTGGTTGATGAAAGCCTCTCAAAATAGAGTTTCTTTGAACCTATAATCATAACTAAGGAAATTATTAAAGCTATTTATTAACAGAATATTTAATTTGATATTTGTATTATGTAAAAAGTGACCGATAAATACAAAAATACTGATAATTGTTTGTATTTTTGCATTTAAATATAAAACTATAATTTATTAATGAAAGAAAAACCTGCCGGAACTGATTCCCTTATAAATTGTATTGTTAAAGGAATATTTGAAAAAAAAGGGCAGGATGTTGTTAAAATTGATTTGAGAAATTTAGAAAACAGAATAACGGATTATTTTATTATCTGTCACGGGAATTCAGTGACTCAGGTTGATTCAATAACCAGTTCGGTGGAGGAAATTGTAAGGGAAGAAACAGGGGAAAAACCGACACACATTGAAGGTTTGGAGAATTGTTTCTGGGTTCTACTTGATTATATAGATGTAGTCGTTCATATTTTTCAGGAAAAATATAGGAATTTTTACAGCCTTGAATCACTATGGGCTGATGCGGAGATTAAAAAAATGGAAGATATAGTAAAAGGAAAATAATTTATGGCAGAAGAAAAAAATAATAATAATAATCAGAATCAGGGCAAGCCAAATGAGAAAAATCAAAAACCCCGGTTTAATTCTAACTGGATTTTTGCAATAATTGCGCTTTCTATAATCTTTTTCCAGCTATTATATGGTGGGAAAACGGTGGAGAAAGTCAATACAGGGAAACTCCGGGAGATGATTTATGCTCATGATATAGAGAAAATTGTTGTTGTCAATAAAGATCATGCTGAAATTTACCTCACAAAAGAAGCCCTTGAATCGGGCCGGTATGAGAAAGTGGCAAGAAATTCAAATACTTCAGGGCTTTCTACTCAGAAGCCTCATTTTATATATACTATAGGTGACCTCAGCAGATTCGAAACATTTTTGACGGAAACCGAGAAAGCAGCAGGATATTCCGACACTGAAATGATATATCCCGAATATATAAACCGTAAGAATTACTTCGGTGAATTACTCGGATGGCTATTGCCTTTCATAATACTTCTCATGTTATGGTTTTATATTATGAGAAAGATGGCAAGCGGTGCTGCAAGTGGTGCGGGTGGAATATTCAGTGTTGGCAAATCGAAAGCACAGATTTTCGATAAAGATACGAATGTAAAAGTCAATTTCAACGATGTAGCCGGACTTGAGGAGGCCAAGATGGAAGTGATGGAAATAGTGGATTTTCTAAAAAACCCAAAAAAATACACACAGCTTGGTGGAAAGATTCCAAAAGGAGCGCTTCTGATTGGCCCGCCAGGAACAGGCAAAACACTCCTTGCAAAAGCTGTTGCAGGTGAAGCTAATGTGCCTTTCCTCTCCTTATCGGGATCCGATTTTGTTGAGATGTTTGTTGGAGTTGGAGCTTCGAGAGTAAGAGATCTTTTTAAACAGGCAAAAGAGAAAGCTCCATGTATAGTATTTATTGATGAAATAGATGCAGTAGGAAGAGCACGAGGCCGTAATCCTAATTTCGGAGCAAATGACGAACGAGAAAATACTCTCAACCAGCTTCTTACTGAAATGGATGGTTTCAGTACAAATTCCGGTGTCATAATACTTGCTGCAACAAACCGTGCGGATATTCTCGACCGGGCTCTCCTTCGTCCAGGCCGATTCGACAGACAAATTTACATCGAACTACCCGACCTGAAAGAAAGGGAGGCAATATTTAAAGTTCATCTGCGGCCACTTAAACTCGACAAAAATATCGACATAAGCTTCCTGGCACGACAAACTCCTGGATTTTCTGGCGCAGATATAGCCAACGTATGTAACGAGGCCGCTTTAATAGCAGCAAGAAGAAATAAAACAGTTGTTGAAAAACAGGATTTCATAGATGCAATTGACAGGATAATCGGCGGATTGGAAAGGAAAAACAAAATAATCTCGCAGGATGAGAAAAAGAGAATCGCTTATCATGAGGCCGGACATGCAACGGTTAGTTGGCTACTTGAACACTCGAGCCCCCTTGTTAAGGTGACTATCATTCCGCGTGGGAAGGCACTTGGGGCAGCATGGTACCTGCCTGAAGAGCGGCAACTTACAACCTACGAACAAATTATAGACGAAATGACAAGCGCACTGGGTGGGCGTGCAGCCGAACAACTTGTTTTTGGAAAAATATCTACTGGAGCACTAAGCGACCTGGAAAAAGTTACAAAACAGGCATACGCAATGGTTACTTATTTCGGTATGAGCGATAAATTAGGAAATATCAGCTTTTACGACTCAACTGCCCAGATGGAATTCAATTTTACAAAACCTTATAGCGAAAAAACAGCCGAATTAATCGACGAGGAAGTAAAGGTAATAGTCGAAAGATCTTACCAGAGAGCAATAAGTGTATTGAAAGAACACATGGACGGGCTTGATAAACTTGCTGAAATCCTAATTGAAAAAGAAGTCATCTTCAGCGAAGACCTTGAACGTATTTTTGGGAAACGAAAAGCTGAGACCGAAAAACAAGGATCAAATACCGAAATTAAAGAGGAAAAAACTCAGGGACAGATTACAAATGTAAGTCCTGCCGCAATGTCGGATGAACCAAAAAAGAGAAAAGAAGAGGAAAAGAAAAGAGTAAAGGCAGAGATTAAAAAAGAAGAGCCGGAGAATTAAAATGGATACTGGCAAAATAAAATGGAAAAAGATTGGGCTAAAGTATATGAAAGCACCGAAGATTTTAAAATTGAAATTGCCAGAATCCTGCTGGAAGGAAACGGTATTGAGTCAGTTATTATCAATAAAAAAGACAGTAGTTACAGATTCGGCGAAAATGAACTTTATGTGCATCGTGACAATATAATAAAAGCTAAACAGCTACTTAAAAATTTATAATATTGAATAATATTTTTACGCGGGCCCTGACAGGTGTTTTTATTGTTTTATTTGTCCTGGGCGGTTTTTGGCTTCACCCGATTACTTTTGCGATAACAGGTATGATCATACTTGCCGGGAATCAATATGAATACTATAAACTTATAAAAAATAATGGTGCAACTCCACAAATGATCACAGGCGTCACAACTGGCGTCGTTGCATATTCGATCTCGACCCTTGTAGCTGCAGGGAAAGCTTCATCGGAATTATACTATATTCTGATTGTAATGATTATTGTTATTATGGTTATTGAACTTTACAGGCGGCAGGAACGTCCTTTCGATTCTCTTGCTCAAACGTTTCTTCCTTTCTTCTATATTGTCCTTCCATTATCTCTTTTTCCTTTTGCAACATTCTCACATACAGGAATTAACTCGTTTCTTACTCATGAAAATATAATATTTTCTCCTGGAATTATTGTTGGATTTTTTATTCTGATATGGACAAATGATTCTGCGGCATTTCTTACAGGTGTTACTTTAGGAAGACATAAACTGATTGAACGTATTTCTCCAAAAAAGACATGGGAAGGATTTGCCGGTGGATTACTCCTGACTATGGTTGTTGCATATTTTCTGTCGGGATGGATTGGAGTAATCAACAAAATGAAATGGGTGATTCTCGCTTCAATTGTATCGGTCAGCGCAACATTAGGCGACCTCGTTGAATCAATGCTGAAGAGAAGTCTCGGAGTAAAAGACTCAGGGAAAATTTTGCCAGGACACGGCGGATTCCTCGACAGGTTCGATAGCGTGTTGATTTCTTTTCCAATAGTATATATTTATTTTTCAGTTTTTGCATGATTAAATACTCTTAATTAGTTTTGTGCAAATTTTTCCAGATGAGAATTCATAAAGAAGGATATAATATTTTGATTATCTTTTTTCTTTTTCTTGTCGGGTTCAACATACTGGCCGATATATTGTTGGGTCAATATTTGCTATTCAAATGGATATTTCTGATACTTACTTCATTGTTATATTGTTTTCTTCTCTTTTTCTTTCGTGTTCCTGATAGGAGCCTTGAACCAAAAGAGGGAGTGGTTTATTCTCCGGCCGACGGAAAGATTGTAGTCATAGAAGAAACCGAGGAAAAGGAATATTATAAAGATAATTGCCTCCAGGTATCAATTTTTATGTCACCTTTCAACATGCACAGCAACCGATACCCTGTGTCTGGAATAGTTAAATATGTAAATTATAAGCCAGGAAGAAATATTGTGGCATGGCACCCGAAATCTTCCGAACTGAATGAAATGGCAACCGTTGTTCTTGAAACATCCGACCGGAAGAAAATAATTGTGCGACAGGTTGCCGGAGCATTTGCACGGCGCATTGTTACTTATGCAAAAGAAGGTAATGAAGTTATTCAGGGAGATGAACTCGGATTTATTAAATTCGGTTCGAGAGTGGATATCTTTTTACCTCTGGACGCTAAAGTGGAAGTGTCTATTCTTCAACATGTTAAAGCAAACAAAAGTATTATAGCAAGATTATAACTTTTTAATAATACATAAATATCCACACACTCCATGTTATAAACATTATATAACAAAAAAGGGCTCCACGCGAGCCCCATTTGAAGTGAGTTGAATCAACTTTTGCTTTAGGCGATCTTAACTTGTTTGGTGATTTTGCTCTTCTCCTCATGTGATTTGGGAAGAACCACCGAAAGAATGCCATCTTTGTAGTTGGCTTCAATCTTTTCTTTGTTAACATTCTCAGGAAGTGTGAAGCTTCTGGAGAACGATGAGTAACTAAACTCTCTCCTCTTGTAATCTTGACGGTTCTCTTCTTTCTCTTCTTTCTGCTCTGAAGAAATAGTCAGAATGTCATCCTCAATCTCGATCTTAAGATCTTTTTTATCAATACCTGGAACTGCAACATCCAGAGTATATTGTTTATCATCCTCTTTGATGTTTACAGCAGGCAACGAACTGTAGCTCGTTGAGAATAATGGTGAAAAGAATGGAGCAAGAAAATCATCGTCAAAAAGGTTCGACCATACTGATGGTCTTTCTCCTCTTTTAATAATTGTCGGTAACATAGCTCTGTCCTCCTTTCCTATATTAGTTTAACATTTTTTTCTTCAAACTTCACCTTATTTGTGACAAATTATATACCATAAATAAAAAATGTCATTTTGACTTAAATGTAATACCTATATGTGACAACATGGCAAAAATAAATTTATGAATCATTACTTTTATTTCAGATTTTTAAAGATTGCAGGTAAAACAACTGACATTACAATAGTTAATAAACAGAGTTTTTTATGAGTTTTCATAAATTTGGATTAGGTTTGCAGAATAAATTATTTGCCGGCATGAAAAATTTTATCCGGAATATTTTAGTACTTGCAGGGATAGCTTTTATCGTTTTTTGTATCTGGTATTTCAGGGAGATAGTTATTTATATTCTGATTTCAGGCGTGCTGTCTATAATGGGAAGACCCCTTGTTGATCTTTTCAGCAAAATAAGAATTAGAAAGTTAAAAATGCCAATGTCACTTTGTGCACTTTTTTCATTGGCTATAATATGGGGTCTCATTTTTCTTTTTTTATATATTTTTATTCCTCTTTTGGCTTCACAGATTCAAACTTTGTCGTCAATAGACAGCAATAAATTGGTTCAGATAATCGAACCCACTTTAAGAAAAATTGAAGACTTTTTCAAGTCAATAAATCCTGACCTTAATGCTCTCTCTTTAAAAAATTACATTGCGTCAAAAATATCTGATATCCTTAGCATTGAATTTATTCAGGATATAATAACCTATTTCGCAAAAACTATGGGTAACATTATTATTGCAGTATTTTCAATTAGTTTTATAACATTCTTTTTTCTTAAAGATCAGCATTTGTTTTTTGAATCAATTATTATGTGGGTACCTGATAAATATGTTGACAATGTTACACGTGCATTCTATTCTATACAAAACCTTCTTACAAGATATTTCATAGGGATTGTCATTGAGAGTACATGCGTATTGATAATGATTACAATCGGAATGTCTTTAGTTGGAATTAGTTTTACCCATGCCCTTGTAATGGGTTTAATAATAGGAGTGCTCAATGTGATACCTTATGTAGGCCCATGGCTTGGTTATTTTATTACAGTAACGATGGGAATAGCATTAAATCTTGATCAAAACTTTCAGACGGTCATTATCCCTCTTGTATTTCGTATGTCGTTGGTTGTTGCTGCTACTCAGGCAATAGACAACAATATCTTCCAGCCTATAATATTTTCAAACAGCGTTAAGGCGCATCCGGTTGAGATATTTATTGTGATTCTTATAGCCGGATTTGCTGGAGGAATCCCGGGAATGATATTTGGAATACCTGCCTATATAGTTTTGCGTGTCTTCGCCCGCGAGTTTTTCTATTATTTAAAGCCTTTGCAGAAACTAACATCAAGGCTTCCTGACAGTGAGGAAATAATGTCAAAAATTAAGAAAGAAGAAAAAAAGAAATCAGACAACCTTAAAAAGTGAGGCGATAAGTGACAGAATGATATAAGCCGGAATGAAGAGTGTTAATCCTTCAATGCCAAAAAACAGAACAAAAATAATACATATTACCAACAGGAGATATTTTACTTCATTCCCTTTCAGCTTAAAACTTTTCATTTTCAGCGCCATCATAGGCAACCTGCTTACCATGAGAATGGAAATGGTTATAGTAAATATTGCAATATAAATTTTTGATTCTACAAAATTGTTTATAATATATTTTGATCCATATTCCAGTGCAAGAACAATGGAAATTACACTTAATGCTGCGGCAGGAGTAGGTAGCCCGCGAAACAAATGTGTTTGACCTGTATCAATGTTGAATCTGGCAAGACGAAGTCCGGCACAAACCGGGAAGAATGCCGATAACCCAATAAAAAGTACACTCAAACCTGGCTGCCCTGTTCCGGTAAAAAGTTTGTATATTATAAGACCCGGAGCCACTCCGAAACTAACAACATCCGCAATGCTGTCAAGTTCTTTACCTAAATCAGAATAGGCATTTAAGAGCCTTGCCACAAATCCGTCGAAAAAATCAAACATCATGGCCATCGCAATCATCCAGCTACCAGCAACTATATTATGATTAAGAATTAGTATTATTGCAACAAAGCCGGAAGTGAGGTTCAGAATTGTTATAGTATTTGGGATGTGGCGCATATTATTAAGTATTTGGGTAACAAAAATATTTATTTTTTGTGAAAAGTATAATTCATGAATTCAAATGCCTCTTATCTTTGAAAATGGATTTTATAAGTTTAAATTGAACGAGCCTCTTAATATAAAAATTGCCGTTGATTTTGACGGCACTATAGTTGAGCACGCATACCCGGATATAGGGAAAGAAAAACTTTTTGCATTCAGAACACTTAAAGAGCTTGAGAAGCGAGGAGCAAAAATTATTCTATGGACTTTCCGGACAGGCAGAGAGCTTGATGAAGCAGTTGAGTTCTGCAGACAGAACGGAATAGAATTTTATGCCGTCAATAAAAATTACCCTGAAGAAGTTCTGGATGAGAATGTGAGCCGAAAAATAGATGTTGATATTTATATTGACGACAAAAATCTTGGCGGATTTCCGGGGTGGAGTGAGACATGGCAAATACTTTTCCCTTATAAAGCCCAGGAGGAAATGGCGAGGCGTAAAATAACAAAAAGAGGAAATATCTTCAGGAGAATTTTTGGAAAAAAGGAAAAATAGATGAGGAATCATTTTAAAAACCTTTTAATTTTATTTCCGGCTTTGCTGCTCATTATGTGGGTAATTTCATGTTCGGGCAGCCCCGGAACAAAAACAACGAGTACAACGACTGACATTGTGTCGGAGAAAGATACTTCAATTGCTGTTAATATTGTCAGGTTCGAAATGCCTGCAGAAAATGCTGAATGCACCCTTAACCACAATATTAAAGTTGTACTGAAACTGGAAGGACGACAATTACCCGATTCTATTACAATCTGGTACGATAGCAAGCATGCAGGAGTAATTACTGGCGAACCGTGGACGTATGAGATACCTGCAAATCTGGTTAACAAAACAGGCAGGAAAGCAATAAAAGCTTCGGCATGGAGGAAAGGGAAATCGCCTCAGACAATTATCCGTTTTGTGATAGTACTTTCTGATATTGTTCCAAAACGTTGTGGTTATGTAGTGATAAATTCATATCCTCATGACAGAGAGGCATTTACCCAGGGGCTTGTATATCATAAAGGCTATCTTTACGAGGGAACAGGGCAGGAAAACAAATCGAGTCTTCGCAAAACCGACCTGAAAACCGGAGAAATCATAAGTCAGCATAACCTTGAATCCAGATTCTTCGGTGAAGGAATAGCAATTCTCAACAATAAAATATACCAGCTTACATGGCAAACGAAAGTAGGTTTTGTTTATGACCTCGAGACAATGCAACAGATTAATAAGTTTTATTACCCGACTGAAGGATGGGGACTTACAACTATGGATGACAAACTTGTTATGAGCGACGGCTCAAATATCCTTTATATAATTGACCCTGAAATGTTTCTTACCATTTCACAAATCGAAGTATGCGACAATAAAGGTATTGTGACAAATCTGAATGAACTTGAATATATAAATGGTGAAATATGGGCAAATATCTGGGAAACCGATCTTATTGCTCGTATTGATCCCGAAAGCGGCAAAGTACTTGCTTATATAGATCTTAAAGGAATTATGGATGTTCCCGGATTCGATACTTCCGTAAATGTCCTTAACGGTATAGCTTTCGACAGAGATAACGGCCGTATTTTCGTTACAGGCAAAAACTGGCCGAAGCTGTTCGAAATACAAATAAAAGAGTAAAATAATTTCATAATAATAGAATAATTTTCGCGAGGCAAAAGGGATAACGAATATCGAACAAGGAATGATGAAGTTTGAAGATGAGACAAGCACTAAGAGCCATTTATTAACATTGATTCTGTTAATATCGTGTTGAAAATCCTTTGTAGAATGTTTACAATTAAAACTGCCTCTTGCTGATGTAATGAATCATAAATAGTAAATTTGAAACATTGTAAATAACAAGGAAATTAATAAAATGGGAAGAATTGTTGCTCTTGCCAACCAGAAAGGTGGGGTTGGGAAAACCACAACTGCAATTAATTTAGCTGCAAGCCTTGCGGCTCTAGAACGCAAGGTACTTATAGTCGACGCCGATCCGCAGTCTAATGCCACATCAGGCTTGGGTATAGATTACAAACAGATTAGTGTGACTATATACGATTGTCTCGTTGACGGGAAAGAGCCTAAGGACGCTCTTATGAAATGTGGCATTGACAATTTAATGATAATACCTTCAAACATTGACCTCGTAGGAGCTGAGATCGAGATGCTCGAAATGCCTGAAAGAGAAAAAGTTCTCAAGAATGTTCTTATGAAAATAAGAGACAACTTTGATTATATATTCATCGATTGTTCACCGTCGCTTGGTTTGCTTACTGTTAATGCCCTCACAGCTTCCGACTCTGTAATAATACCTGTTCAGTGTGAATATTTTGCTCTCGAAGGTCTGGGTAAACTATTAAATACAATCAAGATTATACAGTCGAATCTTAACCCTGCACTCGAAATAGAAGGTTTTCTGCTTACTATGTACGACTCGAGGCTGAGACTTTCCAATCAGGTAGTTGAAGAAGTCACACGACACTTTCAGCAAATGGTTTTCAAAACAATAATTCAGCGTAATGTAAAGCTGTCGGAAGCTCCAAGCTTCGGCCAGCCGGCCATTCTGTACGACGCCGAATCGAGAGGTACGGTAAATTATCTTAATCTTGCTCAGGAGTTTATCAACAAAAACGAGAAAGCCGCAAAGCAGGTACAGGTAAACTGATTAAGAGATAAATATGGCAAAGAAAAATGCATTGGGACGAGGACTGGGAGCTCTGATAGAGGGTGTTGAAAAAGAAGTTCTGGAGAAGAAGGTTGAACCTAATCTACAGATACCTGTAGACCAGATTGACAGTAACCCTTTTCAACCGCGTACTGTGTTTGATGACGAATCTCTTGGAGAACTGGCTGCTTCAATAAAACAGCTGGGAATTGTTCAGCCTCTGACAGTTAGAGAAACCGAAGCAGGCAGATACCAGCTAATTGCTGGAGAAAGAAGACTAAGAGCGGCAAGAATAGCCGGTATGACTCATATCCCGGCTTTTGTACGTACTGCCGACGATCAGGCAATGCTGGAAATTGCACTCGTTGAAAATATACAACGCGAAGATCTCGATGCTATTGATGTTGCCATAAGTTTTTCGAGACTTGTGGAAGAGTGCAGACTTACGCAGGAAGAGCTTAGCCAAAGAGTAGGCAAACAGAGATCAACTGTTGCAAATTACCTCCGCCTCCTGAAACTTCCACCTGAAATCCAGCTTGGCATTAAAAATAAACAGATAACAATGGGCCACGCCCGCGCTCTCATAAGTATCGAAGACCCTGGGATACAGATAAAAATATTCGATAAAATTATCAGCAATGATTTATCTGTAAGAGCAACCGAAAAGATTGTGAGAGCAATGCAAGGCGGAAATAATAAAAATCAGGATAAAAATGAAAGACGAAAAAAATTAAATGATGATTTTCTGCAACTTTCTTCTCACCTTGAAAAAATATTCTCCTCAAAAGTCACACTCAGGATCAATGAAAAAGGAAAAGGTAAAATCGTAATCCAGTTCAATTCTCCTGATGAAATGGAACGAATAATGAGTGTGTTTGACCGTCTCTCGTGACTTCTTAAAATAATTATCTTTACCGCAACATTAGATTATCTTTTATATAATACTAATGGAAGATTTTTATTTTGAAAAGTAAATACCATATTATACTTACAGCGATACTTACAATTGCATCGGTTGCAGGTAATTTACAGGCACAGGATACTTTATCGTTAAAACTCACAAGAAAAAAAAATTTTCATCCCGAGCCGACAAAAGCAACTATGCTTGCCGCTACATTTCCCGGACTGGGGCAGATATATAACCGTAAATACTGGAAAGTGCCGCTTGTATATGCCGGATTTGGAGGCGTTGGATATGCAGTATGGTACAATACAAACTGGTATAATACTTATATAAAAGCCTACCAGGACTTCACCGACCAGATACCTGAAACAAATAGTTATATTAAATTGATCCGTAACGTTAAACCCGAAGAGTACGACCCTGTGCTTCATCCTGAAACAGCCAACCCTTCTATTTCAGCATGGATTAAAGACCAGATGATGCATCAGATAGACTATTTCAGAAAATACCGTGATCTTTCATATTTCGGTATTGCTGCATGGTATCTCGTGACAATTCTCGATGCCAGTGTTGATGCGAGCCTTTTTGATTATGATATTGGTGAAAGTCTTGCTTTAAAAATAATGCCTTTTCAGTTTCCTTTTTGTAATTTTGTAGGGACTGGTGTAAATATGACACTAATAATTAATTTCTGATTATGGCACAACGAATAATCATAGTGATAATGGTGATTCTACAAAGTATCGTTGTAGAAGCGAAAATGATTAATGATACAATCATTTTGCGTCCCGACAATACCGAAATGGATCGGGTCGAAAAAGATCTTGATAGCCTCCTGAATGAATGGTATGTAAAACTTTCAATTACAAACGCTCCTGCCGACACAACAGCTCAGGTAATACCGGAATTTCCTGATTCAGTATATGCAGAGCGGCTCAGTAAAATCAACTCCGTAATAAATCTTAACTATAATAATATAATCAGAGCTCATATTCATGTGTACACCGACAGGAAGAGGGAGATATTGAGAGCAATAATCGGCCTTTCAGATTATTATTTTCCTATGATTGAGGATATTTTCGAATCATATAGTCTTCCTTCCGAGCTCAAATATATGGCGGTTATTGAATCGGCGCTCAATCCCAATGCTGTTTCGAGAGCCGGCGCTACCGGTCTGTGGCAGTTCCTTTCCAGCACTGGCCGGATGTATGGACTTACTATAAATTCTATAGTTGATGAAAGAAGGGATCCTGTAAAATCAACACATGCAGCAGCACGGTATATAAAAGATCTATACAATATTTTCGACGACTGGGTGCTCGTTATTGCGGCTTATAACTGCGGACCAGGGAATGTAACGAAAGCAATTGCACGGTCAGGAAACAGAAGAGATTATTGGGAAATATATTACCGGCTTCCAAGGGAAACCAGAGGTTATATACCGCAATTTGTAGCTGCTACATACGCTCTTAATTATTACAGGGAACATAATATTTCACCTTTGACAATAAATATCCCGGTTGCCACTGATACCATTCTATTCAATAAAGACATACATCTTGCCCAGATATCCGAAGTAATGAATATACCTTATGGCGAATTAAGAGCACTCAATCCGCAGTACCGTACAGGTTTTATTCCCGGTGCATCCAAACCATATCCTATTACACTACCTGTAACACGGCTGAGAGATTTTATTTTACTAACCGATTCTATAAGAAACTATAAGGCTGACTATTACCTCAAGAAAAATGGCGCTAATGTCAATCCGGTCTATTCTTCCTATTCTCCAGTAAATATTGCCGGCAAAACCAGGCTCTATTATACGGTCAAAGACGGCGATAATCTTGGATATATTTCGGAATGGTACCGTGTCAGGCTTTCCGACCTGAGGTACTGGAATGATATTTATACAAATACTATAAGAGTAGGGCAGAGGATAACTGTTTTTGTGGATCCTGACAAGGCCGACTATTTTTCTAAAATCAATAATATGTCGTTCGCAGAAAAGCAGGCATTGAGAGGGAAACCGGTTACTGTGAACAAAACGGCTGACTCTTCTTCAAATGGATCGGAAGGAGAATATACAATTTATACTGTCCAGAGAGGTGATACTATCTGGGATATTGTCAAAAAGTTCGATGGTGTTACAGTATCGGATGTCCTGGCCTTGAATAACATAGATAATCCCTCAAAGATTCAGGAGGGGCAGAAGTTAAAAATCAGAAAGAAAACAGAATAAATTTTCCCGGGCATATCAGAGATAACTGCCTGATTCAATTGATATATTCTTTAGGAAAAGCGACATTGCCCTTGTGTAGATTCCTTTTACCCATGCGATTGCCATGCCGTAGTTTGTGACCGGCACGCCGGCTTTTATGGCAGGAAGCAATCGGTTATGAAGCTGGCGCCGGGTTATCATACAACCGCCGCATTGTATCAAAAGGGAATAATCGGTTACAGGGCGAGGCAGTGAATCGAGTCCTGCCACTACATCGAACACCAGGTTCTTACCTGTGAAATTTGATAACCACCCCGGAATTTTCGTTCTTCCAATGTCATCGCATGAAACGTGGTGAGAGCAGGATTCGAGAATCAATACTCTTTCCCCATCTTGCAGCTTTGAAATTTTCGGTGTGCCTTTTATGTATTCTTCGAAGTTGCCTTTGAATCTTGCAAGGAGTATACTGAAGCTTGTCAGAGGTATGTCGGCAGGGACAAGTGCGTCGGCTTTGTCGAATATCTGGGAATCGGTCACTGCAAGTGCAGGCTTTATTCCGGTACGGCGAAGGAATTCGCCGGCTTCAGTCTCTTTAAGTACTATAGCTACTGCATCGTTATCGAGAATGTCTCTTATAGTTTGAACCTGAGGCAGGATGAGCCGGCCTGCAGGCGCCTCGATGTCAATAGGGGTAATCAGAAGAACGGTATCGCCTTTATTGATCAGGTCTCCCAATAGTTCGGGAGTCTTAAATGATTTTTCTGGAATAGTTTCTTTTATTCTTCTGATAAGCTCATCGTAGTTACGTTTATCTGCCGATGAAAATTCCAGTAAATCCTTTCCAGTCAGCGATTTAATCATTGAAGCGAATTCTTTCGAAGGTCTCTCTATATCAGATTTGGTGTGAATTATCAGATAAGGGATATCGTTGGCGTTGAATTTTTCGGCAAGGTCATTTTCGAAGTCGCTCCACGTGTTGGAAGTTACGAGGAGGAGAGCCAAATCGATTAAGTCGAGAGTCTTCAGGGTACGGTCTATTCTTTTCATTCCGAGTTCGCCGGAATCGTCTATTCCTGCAGTGTCAATAAATATTACAGGGCCGAAGCCTATGATCTCGAATGATTTTTTAACCGGGTCAGTTGTAGTTCCGGCGTATTCCGATACAATTGCAACATCCTGACCGGCGAGAGCGTTTATCAGGCTGCTCTTGCCGCTGTTCCGCCTGCCATATATACCTATGTGAGGCTTCGATTCTCTGCCTTTAGTCATAAAATAAAAATTTGTACAAAAATAATTATAGAATTGGTTTTACCCCCTATAAAACCAGACTAAAAGTACATGTTCTAACCCCCTATAAAACTAGACTAAAAGTACAAATTTAAATTGTACTTTTATCTTTTTCCTTTTGTCTTTTGTCTTATTCTGTGACGCTTACGGTCAGGATTTCCTCCGGATTTCCCATGCGTAAAGAATAAAAAAGGGATTATCGTTGTTTTTTGTGTTTATATTGTCATTCCGGAAATAGGCCGGGCGAATTTAATCACATCTTTACCTGTTATGGTATCTTTGCACAGGATAATGAGACGTTCGAGGACATTTCTGAACTCCCTTACATTTCCTGTCCATTCGATCTTTTGAAGTTCTTCGATAGCATCCTTTGTAATAATCTTTTTACTCATTCCATATTCTCCGCAGATGAGAGTATTGAAATGTTCTGCCAGAAGAGGAATATCTTCGATGCGTTCATTCAGGGAAGGAACGTGTATCAATATCACACTGAGCCTGTGGTAGAGGTCTTCTCTGAAATTATTGTTTTCGATTTCCTTTTTCAGGTTTTTGTTTGTTGCAGCAATAACTCTCACGTTTACATGAATATCTTTATCGGATCCTACTCTCGAGATTTTATTTTCCTGGAGTGCCCTTAGCACTTTTGATTGTGCAGAAAGGCTCATATCGCCTATTTCATCGAGAAAAAGTGTGCCGCTGTTTGCTTGCTCGAATTTTCCAATTCTTTGTTTTATAGCTGAAGTAAATGAGCCTTTTTCATGACCAAATAGTTCACTTTCGATAAGTTCGGAAGGTATTGCAGCGCAGTTTACTTCTACGAATGGGCCTCCGGCGCGATTGCTTTTTTCATGTATCTGATGTGCCACAAGCTCCTTGCCTGTTCCACTGGCACCTGTAATAAGCACTCTTGCCTCAGTAGGTGCAATCTTATCTATCATTTCTTTCACCTGCATAATTGCAGGCGATTCACCCACAATCTCATACAGTTTGCTAACCTTGTTGTGCAATACTTTCGTCTGGGTTACCAGTTGTGATTTATCGGTAGCATTACGTATGGTTATCAGCAGTCTGTTCAGGTCGAGAGGCTTTTCGATAAAGTCGTAAGCGCCCTTTTTTATTGATTCCACTGCAGTGTCAATATTGCCATGTCCGGAGATCATTATTACAGGAGTGTCGGGCGACACTTCCATTATTTTTTCGAGAACTTCAATCCCGTCCATATTCGCCATCTTTATATCGCACAATACTATATCATAATGATTATTATTGAAAAGTTCCAGTCCGGTCGGTCCACTTTCTGCCACGTCAACTTCATACTTCTCGTATTCCAGAACTTCCTTGAGTGTATTCCGGATTGCTTTTTCGTCGTCAATAACCAGGATTTTCGACATATATTAAAATTATCCGTGTTAGTTAACAGTATTTATTATCCTCTATAAGTTAACCATTTCATCATTTCTTTCCACGATACCTTTTTGCCGTACATAAGAATTCCGGTACGATATATTTTTCCAGCCATCCACACAAAGGCAACAAAAGTAGCCACCATAAGAATCATTGAAATGGTTATTTGCCAAAGTGGTACACCGAAAGGGATTCTTGCCATCATCACAATAGGTGAGGTGAAAGGAATCATGGAAAACCAGAAAGAAATTGAACTTTCCGGATTTTGCATTGTGCCAATGGCTACAAACAGGCCAAGAATAATAAGAATAGTTACAGGGAACATAAACTGCTGCGTTTCTGTTTCATTGTCAACTGCAGAACCTATTGCAGCAAACAGTGAGGCATAAAGCAGATAGCCTGTTATAAAGTAAAATACAAATGAAAAAATTATAAGTCCCCATGGCTGGTTAAGAGCAGATTTGAAAATTTTCTGAAAATCGGGTGAAATTTCTGAAGCTGATATTGTAATGTTTTCAGTTTGTTTTTGCGTCTGATTTATCTCCTGCGACATAATGTTCTGCGGAATGATTTGTACGTTCTCATTGCTGTTTTCTTTTGGAATTATTACTGATTTTAGTCCCATCGCGATTCCAAAAGTGAGCAATACCCATATCATGAACTGAGTAAGGCCTACTAGTGCAAGACCTATTATTTTTCCCATCATAAGCTCAGTCGGTTTAACAGAGGAGATTATCAGTTCAACAACTCTGCTTGTCTTTTCTTCTATAACTCCTCTCATAACCTGTGACCCAAAAACGAAGACCAGAATGTAAATCAAAAAACTGTTAATATATGCAAGAGCCATTGATATGCCGGTATTCGTTTCTTTTATATTTCCCGATTTGTCGAGTTTTATTGTTTGAATTGAGACATTTGTTTTTACACTATTAATTATTTTATCGAGATTTTCGATTTTATATGAGAGAAGCTTCTGTCGCTCGATTTCTTTTTCGAGAGAGTTCTCGATGTGCTCGAGAAGTAGAATTGGCGGTTGTTTACGCGAAATGAACTGTATGGCTTCGGGTACATTAATAACTTCGGGTGAGATAAATAGCACACCGTAATATCCTGCCTGTTCGAAATTATTCTTGATATCATCGAAATTGACATTTTCAAGATAAACAAACTGAGTATTTTTCATATCAGGTATTGCATTCCGGAAGAGGTCGGTTTTATCTTCAATAACGGCAATTTTTTTAATTTCGGTATCCTGATTCATCATCAGCATAGGCAGGACAATAATTACTATAGCCATAATAAGAGGTGCGAGCAGAGTCATCAAGATAAATGATTTCTTTCTTACTCTTGTAACGTATTCGCGTTCGATAATTACAGATATCTTGCTCATAGTCTTTTTATATAACAGGCTCCGGTGTCTTTGATTTGACTACCCTGATAAAGATTTCATTCATTGAAGGGAGGACGGGATTGAAAGAGATTATGTTTCCCGATTTCATAAGCTCCTGTAAAATATTATTGGTATTTGTTTCTTTCAGGCTTTTGAACCTGATTACGGTTTTATGGTCTTCTTCGCAGGACGACAAAATTTTGAAAAAACCATTTTCAGGGATATTTATTTTTCCGTTAAATGTAACAGAGAATTCATTTGCAGCCCATGATTTTCTTATCTCATCAACGCTTCCTTCGAGCATTGACTTTCCATGGTCGATAAGCGTTATTTTATCGCAGAGCTCTTCAACCGATTCCATATTATGGGTTGATAAGATTATCGTTGCGCCTCTCTCGCGAAGAAAGAGGATTTCGTTTTTTATTATGCTCATATTTACAGGGTCAAAGCCTGTAAAAGGCTCGTCGAGGATAATGAGTTTTGGTTCGTGAAGAACTGTAATGACAAATTGAACTTTCTGGGCCATTCCTTTTGAAAGCTCTTCGATTTTTTTCCCCCACCAATCTGTTATTTCGAGTTTTCTGAACCAGTATTTGAGCCTTCTCATGGTTTCGGTTTTTGACAGGCCTTTCAGTCTTGCGAAGTAAAGTGCCTGTTCTCCGACATTCATTTTTTTATAAAGGCCTCTTTCTTCAGGGAGATATCCTATTTCTGCCGTGTCGGAAGGTTTCAATTTTCTGTCGTAAAGGTAAAGTTCACCTGAATCGGGCCCGGTTATCTGATTTATTATTCTTATAAGTGTCGTCTTACCTGCTCCGTTAGGCCCAAGCAGGCCGTAGATTGACTGGTTTGGAACGGTTACGCTTATATTGTCGAGAGCAACAAAATTTCCAAACTGTTTTGTAACATTTCTTGCTTCGAAAAGTGCCATAGTAAAAATAATAGGCTAATATAAGTAGAAAACAACTTGTAAATATAATAATTGTAATAATTTCTTTATTTCAACTAATTTACATATATACATATACACATATATACATATATGTAAATTAAAATAAAAAAGAAGGAATTATTAAATTTTATTATTTAAAATGATTTCTCATTCTTTCAAAAAGGCCTTTATCGTCTTTGTCGGGTCTTGGTATGAAAGCAGGGGATTCTTTAAGTTTCTCCACCATTTTCAAGTCTTCTTTAGTTAGATTTTTAGGAATCCATACGTTGACATTAACAAGCATATCACCCTTACCATATCCATTCACGTCGGGGAGTCCTTTTCCGCGAAGGCGGAGTATTTTTCCTGGTTGAGTTCCGGGTTCAATTTTTATTTTCACCTGACCGTCGATAGTTGGTATTTCTTTATAGCATCCTGTAATAGCATCGGGGACACTTATATAAAGGTTGTATATCAAGTTATTGCCCTCTCTTACAAACTCAGGGTGTGGTTCTTCATCTATAATTACATAAAGGTCGCCAGGAGTGCCGCCCCGGCGTGCTGCATTTCCCTTTCCGCTTAAAGTCATCTGCATTCCTTTTGAGACTCCGGCAGGGATATTTATTTTTACGATTTCTTCCTTTTCAACTATGCCCTCGCCGTAGCAGGCAGTGCATTTCTTTGTTATAGTTTTACCTTCGCCTCCGCATAAAGGGCATACGCTGGAGCTCTGCATCTGGCCTAAAAAAGTATTTGAAATACGGGTTACATGCCCTGTGCCTCTGCAAGTAGGGCAAGTGGAAAAAGATCCTGAATCGGCTGCGCCTGTTCCACCACAAGCTTCACATGGAATATATCTGCGGACTTTTATCTTTTTTTCGGTTCCATGTGCTATCTCATTGAGATCCAGCTTTACTTTTACTCTCAGGTTTGTTCCCTTGTTTTCTTTTCTTGTTCTTTTACTGGTTCTAAAGCCTCCGAATCCCCCAAAAGCATCACCGAAAATATCGCCGAATGAGCTGAAGATATCATCCATGGTCATGCCTCCGCTGAAATCTCTGCCTTCGCCACTCAAACCTGCATGGCCAAACTGGTCGTACTTCTGCCTTTTCTCATCGTCCGACAAAACCTCATAAGCTTCGGCAGCCTCCTTGAATTTTTCCTCGGCAGTTTTATCGCCGGGGTTTTTATCGGGATGATACTTGAGTGCCTTTTGCCTGTATGCTTTTTTTATTTCTTCTTTGGAAGCAGTCTTAGGCACACCTAAAATTTCATAATAATCTCTTTTTGTTGCCATGTACTGAAATTGAACTATTCACCCACAACAACTTTTGAATGTCTTATTACCTTATTATTAAGATAATAACCTTTCTGAAGAACTTCAATAATTTTTCCCTTTAATGATTCATCTTCTACCGGAATCTTTTTTACTGCATCATGAAGGTCAACGTTGAATTCGCAATGCAGGCTTTCAATTTCTTTTATTCCTTGCTTACTGAGAAAATCTTTGAATTTAATATAAATCAGCTCAACGCCTTCCTTAAATGATGAGCATTCCGGTGCGACCTCCAAGTTATCAAGGGCACGTTCAAAATCATCCATCACAGGCAGAAGACCGAGCAGAAGCTTTTCTCCGGCTTGTTTTGACAACTCTATTTTTTCTTTAAGAGTTCTTTTGCGATAATTATCAAATTCTGCAGCAAGTCGAAGATACTTGTCCTGCATCTCTGCCAGTTTTTCGATCAATTCAGTCTCTCTGGATACAACTTTGTCAGTCACATTATTGCTCTTTTCAGCCTCTAACAGTTTTTGCTCCTTATCTTGCTGTTCTAAGGGTTTTTCCGGATTTTCTTCGGCTTTTAATTCAGCCTTTTCTTCAGTTTTTTCTTCACCCTTCAATCCTGTATCTTTTTCTTCTTGTGAATTAGTATTTTTATTATTATTCATTTTGAGTTTATTTTTTTCTTTATTTAATTGAGTTCCAGAATATTTTTTCTTCATAAAATAATACTATAATTTAAAAATCATTTTCACACATTTTATTCTTTATGCTCTTTTCAGCCTTCAAATTTTTTGCCAACAGGAAATAATTGCCAAAATGGCATATTTTAAAATTTTATTTTACTTTTTACGTCAGGCTAAAAATAAATTATTTGGATGTAAATTTTATACAAAAATAAGTCTTGTTCATTTTCGTTCTATGTTTGCGCCAAGTGCATTAAGTCGTATATCGATATTTTCGTAACCTCTATCAATTTGTTCGACATTATGGATGATGCTTATGCCTTCGGCCGACATTGCTGCGATAAGAAGAGCTATGCCTGCTCTGATATCTGGAGAGGACATAACTGTGCCGCGAAGTTTTATTTTTTTGTTAAGTCCTATAACTGTTGCTCTGTGAGGGTCGCATAGAATAATTTGTGCGCCCATGTCAATAAGCTTATCCACGAAAAACAAACGGCTTTCGAACATTTTCTGGTGAATAAGAACTGCACCGTTTGCCTGTGTTGCGGTTACGAGAAAGACGCTCAGGAGGTCGGGAGTGAGCCCGGGCCAGATAGCATCTGAAATCGTCATAATTGAGCCGTCAATGAATGTTTCTATTTCATAATGTTCCTGTCGGGAAATAAAAATATCATCATCTCTTTTCTCAAGTTGTATTCCAAGTCGGCGGAATGAATTTGGTATTATTCCAAGGTTTTCCCACGACACATTTTTAATTCTCAGCTCCGATTCTGTCATTGCAGCCATGCCGATAAACGAACCGGTTTCAATCATATCAGGTAAGATGGTATGACAACATCCTCCAAGTTCTTTGACCCCTTCAATATATAGCAGATTTGAGCCTACTCCTTCAATTTTTGCTCCCATTTTAATGAGCATTTTGCATAACTGCTGGATATACGGTTCGCAGGCGGCATTATAAATTGTTGTTTTACCTTTTGTTAATACGGCAGCCATAATAATGTTGGCAGTCCCTGTCACTGAAGCTTCATCCAGATGGATATAGGCACCCTGAAGGTTATCGGCTTCAATGTTGTAAAATGAATCGGAATAATCGTACTCTAACTTTGCTCCGAGTTTCTGAAATCCTGAAAAATGTGTATCAAGTCTGCGTCGCCCAATTTTGTCTCCGCCAGGTTTAGGTATTAGTGCTCGTCCATAACGGGCAAGTAGAGGACCTGCAATCATTATTGATCCTCTTATTTTTCGGCTTTTTTCAACAAAATCATCAGTCTCGAGATAGTGAAGGTCAATTTCTGAAGCTTCGAATATTGCGGTTGTACTTGAAGGTTCTCTAGTCACTTTTACACCAAGTGAAGCAACAAGGTCGATGAGACTTTCCACATCGAGTATACGAGGAATATTATTAATTGTAACTTTTTTGGATGTTAAAAGAGTAGCGCATATAACCTGAAGAGCTTCATTTTTTGCTCCTTGAGGTGTTATTTCGCCCTTGAGCGACTTTCCTCCCTGAACTATAAAAGAACTCATTAATGTCGATTAATTCCTTTCTTTCTTCCAGAATATTTGTTTTGTTTTTTGACTTGTTGCTTTTGAGATTGTTTTTTTCTTTGTTGAGGTATAAGTTCCTTTGCATCAGATATTTTTATCCCTTCAGGAATTTTGAGTCTTCCACCCGAAAGAAATTTGAGGTCGCTAAGGATTACATCGTCAGAAACCTGTAGACGATTCCATGTAAGGTAAGACTTCTTCATCTGATTTGCTATCAGCGAAATGAGATAATTTTTTTCCTCACCTTCCTCCATTTTTACCGCAGCTTCTATCATTAATTCAATTATTTTTCCATAATGGAGATATCTGATATGGCCTTGTGGATAAGGTACCCTGTTAGGCTTTTCAATAAACTTTGATTTTTCTGGTGGAGGAAATGGAGAATCAATGTCTAGCTCAAAATCGGCAATTATGGCAAGATGGTCCCATAACTTATGTTTGAAATCGCCCGTCTCCCTTAGTTGTGGATTAAGGTTTCCCATAACCTGTATAACTGTGGCGGCAGCTCTGTTCCTTTCTTCCCTGTCTTTGATGGTTTTTATATGATCAACCATTTTCTGAATATTCCTTCCATACTCTGGCAAAGCCATCCTCTTGCGCTGTGTATTATAATCGTAATTCATGCGAGGCTATTTATTTTCAGCAAAGCTAATAATTAAATATCATAACGAATTGAAAAAATACAAATTTAGCAAATATTACATGCATATTAAATTTACTATTTTTGACAATGGCGTTTTAATATATTATGAGAAAGGTTGTTTCTTCAGTTATTCCTGCAATAATTATTTCTGTCTGTTTTCCTGCTTTCGGAACGAAACCTGACGGTAAAACAGATATTCTTCATTATGAATTTACTCTCCGGCTGAACGATTCAACAGATGTAATTTATGGCGTTGCCGGCATAGATTTGCGCATTGTCGAGGAAACCTGCGATATATGGTTCGATTTCAGGAATATAGACAGTTCAGGCAGGGGAATGAAGATAGTTTCAGTGAAACTCGATGAAAAATCCGTTCAATGGCGGCATGTTGATAACCGGCTGACTGTAACTTCCGATAAAGCTTTACCGGCAAATTCTGTCGCAAAAATTGTAATAAACTATTACGGCATTCCTTCCGATGGCCTTATTATTTCGAAGAATAAGTTCGGAAGCCGCACTTTCTTTTCCGATCACTGGCCCGACAGAGCTTCATGTTACTTGCCAGTTGTTGATCATCCTTCCGACAAGGCAAAAGTGGATTTTATTATTATTGCGCCTTTGCATTATAAAGTTGTTGCAAACGGCTTTCTTATAGAGGAAAGCAATATTGAAGCAGGTAATAGGCTTACTCACTGGAAAGAGGAAGTGCCTTTGCCTGTTAAGGTAATGGCTTTCGGTGCATCGCCGTTTGCTGTCCGGCTTTCAGGTTTTGCAGGAGATATTCCTGTATGGACATGGGTTTATCCGGAAAACAGGCTGGAAGGTTTTGCCGATTATCAGCCTGCAGTAAAAGCTGTTGACTTTTTCAGCAGGCTGATTGGTCCATATCCTTTCGAAAAACTTGCAGGGGTGCAGTCGAAAACTATTTTTGGCGGACTTGAGAATGCTTCGTGTATATTCTATGCGGAAAACTCAGTTACAGGTAAAGGGAGAGCCGAAAGCCTTATAGTACATGAAACGGCACATCAGTGGTTCGGAAATTCCGTAACAGAGAAAGAGTGGAGCAATTTATGGCTGAGCGAGGGATTCGCAACTTATCTTACTCTGATATACATGGAAAAGAATTATGGAATGGATAAGCTAACAGCAGGCATGAGACAGGCGCGCGATGTGATTTTAAAATATGACAAAAAAAATAATTCACCTGTTATTGATACAACTGTTTCGGACATTATGTCGTTGCTGAATCCATACTCGTACGAGAAAGGCGCATGGGTGTTGCACATGCTCAGGCGGGAGACCGGAGACGAAATCTTCTGGAGGGGAATCAGACTATTCTATGACAGATTCAGGGATAGTGTTGCGCTGAGTATTGACTTCGAAAAAATTATGTCGGAAGTTTCAGGCAAAAATCTCAGGCAGTTTTTCAGGCAGTGGCTCGAAACTGCCGGGCAACCCGACCTGAAAATTTATACACGTCAGGTAAGCAGAAAAGGCTTTACCGATATAATTATCGAACAGAAACAAGATTCACTTTTTACTTTTACGCTCGACCTTTTTTTGAAAACAGATAAAGAGAAAAAAATGGAAACATTAAAAATAAAAGATAGAATTACGTTACTTTCAATTAAAGGTAATGTCGAAGAGGTTATACCAGATCCCGAAACATGGCTGCTGTTCAGACAAATAAATAATTAAATATGTCAAAGTCCGAGAAATTGTATAGCTACCCCCGAAAGAAATATAATGCTGCCGGCAATAATATTATTGTACTTTTCTATGGGCTTAATATTTATTCTGGCAAGCCCGAGACTGAAAAGAAGAACTATTGTCATCATAGTTGCAATAGTGACTACTGAAAAAAGCAGTGCAACGAATATTATACCTGATATATTATTTTGAGCGGCAGGGTACATAACCACCGGTATAAGAGGTTCGCACGGACCTAAGACGAATATCACAAATAAAATCCATGGGGTGGCAGACATGACTTCCTCGTCGTGAATGTGAGTATGTTCACCATAGTGGTTATGCACATGCTCATGCTGTTGGCCTACTGAATGAAAATGTTTGTGTGTATGAGTTTTTTTCTTAGCCAGATTGCGAATACTTATAACCATATAAACCAGTCCGAATGCGATAAAAAGCCAGCCTGCAATATTGCCTCTGAACGATTCGGCCGAAACGAGGCGATTAAGTGAAATTCCCACTGAGATACCTATGAGACCAAGAATAACGGAACTCATTACATGGCCAAGTCCACATATAAATGTAATAAACATTGTTTTTTTGATGCTCCATTTCCTGGCTTGACTTAGAACAATGAAAGGAAGATAATGATCGGGGCCCAGTAGCGTATGAAGGAAGCCCAGAGAAATAGCTGTAACAGCCAGGAAGTTTATAGAATTATCCATCGTGTTCGAAGCACAGTTAAAAAATTTGTGCAATATAAAATTTAAAAATCAATCCCGAATAATTTTTTATGATTAAAAACCTTTTTTAGATTATTGGAAGGGTAAAGCATTCAAAGTTATCATTAAATAAATTACTAATTTAGCACGTCTTAAAAGAACAATTAAAGGAAATGTTGGAATGGAATCCATTAATGCCACGGAACAAGATTTTAAGATTAAAAAATTCACTTTAGCAGGCTTACTTACAACTCTTGGTATTGTATTTGGCGATATAGGCACAAGCCCCTTATATACGCTGAAGGCAGTTATTAATTTTGGAAGTTCTAACTTTAACGAACTTCTTATTTACGGGAGTTTATCGGCTGTTTTCTGGACTCTGACGCTTCAGGCAACAATTAAATATGTTATTATTACATTAAGGGCAGACAATAACGGTGAGGGTGGAATTTTTGCGCTTTATGCTCTCATTGAGAAAAAACCTGTGAGTATTGTCATTCTGACAATGATAGGAGGATCAGCACTTCTTGCCGATGGAGTATTAACACCTTCAATTACGGTTTCAGCAGCAGTTGAAGGAATGAATCTGATCCGACCCGGTTTCCCCGTAATTCTTATTGTCCTCATAATTTTCATACTACTCTTTTTTATTCAACATGTTGGTGCAAGTCACATTACAAAATGGTTTGGCCATGCAATGGTTATCTGGTTCCTTATGATTGGAATCCTTGGAGCCAGCCAGCTCATTGAATACCCCGACATTCTGAAAGCAATTAATCCTGTATATGCCTATGAGTTTCTGACAAAATACCCCGGAGCATTTATCATTCTGGGTGCAATATTCCTCTGCACAACGGGTGCCGAAATCATATATTCCAGTCTGGGAAATTGTGGCAGAAAAAATATTCAGATTTCATGGGTGTTTGTTAAGTTGTCGCTTCTGCTCAACTATTTCGGACAGGGAGCATGGCTTATAATAAACAATAAACCTGGGAACGACATAAATCCATTCTTTTCAATTATGCCCGAATGGTTCTTATTCCCAGGGATAATTATTTCAATATTTGCCGCTATAGTTGCAAGTCAGGCTATTATTAACAGTTCATGTAATTTGCTGTCGGAAGCAATTTCACTTAACTTCTGGCCTAAAATAAAAATTCTTTATCCCACAATGGAAAGGAACTATGTATATCTTCCGTTCGTAAACTGGTTCCTATGGATTGCATGTAGTTTCGTTGTCATTTTTTTCAAGAATTCGACCAATATGGCGTCGGCTTATGGGCTTGCGATATCAATAGCAATGTTAATAACAACTTTTATGCTCGCCTATTATATGAATCAGAAAGGTGTAAATCACAGACTTGTTTTCATTTTTCTGGCAGTATATCTTACTGTTGAAGTAAGTTTTCTAATTTCAAATCTTTATAAGTTATCTACGGGCGCATGGTTTACATTATTGCTAACTGCTTGTTTCCTTTTGATAATGTATGGCTGGTATTTCGGACGAAAAATAAAAAACAGATATATAACTTTTGCTAATCTTAATGATTATATTGATTTATTCAAAGATCTAAGCAAAGATGAATCGGTTCCGAAAACTGCAACAAACCTTGTTTATATTATAAGAGCTAATAACCCTGAACAGGTTGAATCGAAAGTAATTTTTTCTATTTTCAGGAAGCAACCTAAAAGGGCAAACACATACTGGCTGCTTCATGTAAATATAGTGAACGACCCCAAAAAGTTTGAATATAAAGTAACTCATATAATACCAAAAATACTAATAAGAGTTGATTTTAACATCGGATTCAAAGTTGAACCTCGAATTGATCTTTACTTCAAAGAAGTAGTCGAAGATCTCGTCAAATCGGGCGAAATAACTCTCGACAGCAGTTACGAATCACTTAAAAAACATGATTTTAAAGGCGATTTTAAATTTGTGCTTATTGACAGGGTAATGCCAACCGACAATCCTCTTTCAACTCTTGAGAATATTACACTTACTATTCATAATTTTGTAAGGAAATTAAGTTTGCCCGATGTAAAAGCTTTTCACCTCGATTCAACAAATACTATCGAGGAACAGGTTCCTATAATTATCGATCAGCCTGTTGATTCAAGAATCAAAAGAGTATCATAGAGACATTTTTAAACTGTTCATATTGATGTTATTTTTGATTAAAATAAAAATACTAATATAATATTTGTTTTTTTTACATTATGAAAATTATTAATTAAATTTTTCCCCAGAAAAAAATGTAGATTAAATATTTATTTAATTTTATTGTGAAATATTTCAAGGTAAAAATCTAAAAGTAAAATAAACCATAAAACTATGATGACATGAAAAAAATTCTTTTATTGTTTTTTCTGACTGCTATTTCACTTAACAGTTTCAGTCAAACATCTGTAGCTATGACTGTCGACGCAGGTGCTTCTAAATATACTATAAGCCGCCATATCTATGGTCATTTTTCAGAACATCTCGGCCGATGTATTTATGATGGTTACTGGGTTGATCCTTCCATGCCGGTACCAAAACAAGATCGCATACGGCTCGACATTGTTGACGCATTGAAAAAGATAAAGATTCCGAATCTTCGCTGGCCGGGCGGTTGTTTTGCTGATGAATACCATTGGCGAGACGGTATTGGTCCGAGAAATCAGCGTCCTACTATGATTAATACCAATTGGGGAAATGTAACTGAAGACAATAGTTTTGGCACTCATGAGTATCTTCTACTATGCGAACTTATAGGTGCAGAACCTTTTATTGTCGGTAATCTTGGAAGCGGCACCGTTGAAGAAATGTCGAAATGGATTGAATACCTGAATTTCGACGGGATCAGTCCGATGACCAACCTGAGGAAACAAAATGGCCGTGAGAAGCCATGGGGTGTGACCTGGTTTGGTGTAGGAAATGAAAACTGGGGTTGCGGCGGTAATATGACACCCGAATATTATGTTACACAGTACAGACAATATGCAACTTTCATTAAAAATTATCCGGGTACAGCAGTAAGAAAAATAGCTTCCGGTGCCAATTCGGGTAACTATAACTGGACCGATGTTCTGATGGCAGGATTAGCACCCAGTGGAAGAGGAAATGTTTGGGGTATAGATTTTCACTATTATACTAATCCGCCACGAGGAGATTTTGGACAGGGACAGGCACAGAAACAGATGACCAGCCCGGCTTCGGCAACAAATTTCACCGAGTCAACTTATTTCGGAACAATGAGAAATGCACTTAGAATGGAACAATTAATTAGAGGACATGATTCAGTAATGACAAAATATGATCCACAAAAGAGAATCGCACTTGTGGTGGGCGAATGGGGTATATGGTGCGATCCTGAACCAGGCACAAATCCAAGATTTCTGTACCAGCAGAACAGTTTGAGGGATGCATTAATTGCCGGCTCTACACTTAATATTTTTAATAACCATTGCGACAGAGTTAAGATGGCACAGCTTGCCCAGACTGTAAATGTGCTACAGGCGCTTATCCTTACCGAAGGTCCTAAAATGATTTTAACTCCAACCTATCATGTGTTCGATATGTATAAAGTTCATCACGATTCGAAAATGCTACCTGTGAGTTTTAAAAGTCCCTACTATGTGCTTGAAGGACAAAGTCTGCCAGCCCTCAATGCATCGGCCTCACAAGATTCTACAGGAATCGTCCACATAACACTTGTGAACATTGACCCGAATAATACAATAAACATAAGTATAACCCTGAACCAGGTAAAGTGGTCGACAGTTACAGGACAGATACTTACATCGACTAAAATTACCGATATAAACACATTCGACAAACCGAATACGGTTGTTATTCAGAAATTTAGTGGTGCCAGGAAGCAAGGCGATCTTCTTAATGTGACAATGCCCTCAAAATCGGTTGTGATGCTTGAGTTAAAGTAGCCTTAATAAAAAATATTTTTATCAGTTTTGATTTTTTGAATTATTTTTGCCGTGCAACAAAATGATTGGATTATCCTGGTTAAATAATTAATTATGAAGACAATTAGAATTTCTGTTATTCTTTTAGCTTTATTTTTGGGCTTTTCAGGCTGCAAGGAGACTAGTAATCCTGAAACATGGAGTAACGAAAAGATTAATAAGTGGTTTATTGATGGCAAATGGACTGGAGGATGGAAGGTTAAACCTGATAGTTCAATAGATAAAAAAACTCTTGCAATTTTTTATTATAAAGATAAGGAAAGATGGGATAAAGCTTTTTCCTTCCTGAAAAACACTGATCTTGAATCACTTGAAGTCAAACGGTATGATATTGATGGTGATAACTTGTATGCTTCGGTAAGTGAATATGTTACAAAGGGTGAAAACGAAGCCATGTTCGAGGCACATCGTAAATATATTGATATACAATATGTTATAAAAGGTGCCGAAACGATTCAATTTGCTCCTATTACAATGCGCGATTCTATCTCGCAGGAATATGATGAGAATCGTGATATAGAATTCTTTAGCGTTAAGGAAAGTAAATCTTTATTAGCAACTCCCGAGAAATTTTTCATTTTTTTCCCTTCCGATGCACATAAACCAGGCATTATTGCAGGAAAAGCAGATTCAGTAAAGAAAATAGTCGTCAAACTACGGATTGACTGAGGATGGGAATCGTTCAATCTGTAATAAGCTGGTATATGAGCCACCTTAATTATTTCACGGTGGCATTACTGATGACTATCGAAAGTTCATTAATACCTTTCCCTTCTGAGGTGATAATTCCATTTGCAGCGTATAAAGCGGCGCAGGGGCAACTGAATGTCTACTTTGTGATACTGTCAGGCACTGCAGGTGCGCTTGTCGGAGCATTTGTAAATTACTTTCTTGGACTCTGGCTGGGGAGGCCGCTTATATATAAATTTGCAGGTTCTACTGTTGGCCGTATGCTTCTTCTGTCGGAGGCAAAAGTTAAGCATGCCGAAGATTATTTCATCAAAAACGGGAAATCATCCACTTTTGTAGGGCGACTTGTACCTGGTGTGAGGCAATTGATATCCATTCCTGCAGGCCTGGCTAAAATGAATTTACGCGACTTTGTAATTTATACCTCTTTTGGAGCCGGAATCTGGAATATTATTCTGGCTGTTGTAGGATATTTTCTGTACGATATACGCGATAAAATTTTCCCTTATATAGGAGATATCTTAATTGCCCTTGGTGTGGCTTTTGTCGGTTATCTGATAATAAAAGCTATACGCGAAAAGAAAAAATTGCCTAAAACAACATCTAATTTGTAGTCTTGTTTAATGTTTTTAGAAGCCATTTCTCGGCCAGCACTGGCCATGTTTCAGCAGCATCTTTTCCGGGCCGTAGTCCATATCCATGCCCACCGTATGGAAGTATATGAAGCTCGACCGGAATTTTTGCATTCCGAAGAGCTCCTGCCATGACTATAGCGCTATTGCCATACTGATCATCTGCAGTCTGGAAAATAAACATAGGTGGAGTATTTTTCGAGAGTGTAAGCTCGGGTGTGAGTGAGTTGCCTGGCCCCTCGTCGAGATAAGCAGGATAAATAAGCAACACAAATGCAGGGCGACATGAAAGTGAATCGGCATTATCAACCGGAGGATAAGTTCTCCTGTTGAATGATGTGGCACATCTGGCACTAAGGCTGCCACCTGCAGAAAAGCCCATAATGCCGATTCGGTCGGGATTGATTTTCCATTTATCGGAATTTTTTCTTACGATACGCAATGCCCTCTGAGCATCCTGTAGCGCGCCTTCTCTTTTATTGGGAACTCTGTATTGAAGAACGAATGCAGTATATCCAAGATTATTCAGCCACTCGGCAATTTCGGTACCTTCTTTATTATATGCGAGAATACGGTAAGCTCCTCCAGGGCATATAACTACACCGGCTCCGTTACTCTTTGAAGGCTCAGGCGTAAAAACTTCAATAAGCGGATTTGTTACTTCATCATACCTTATTACATTGTCGTCGACCGGACCTGATACCCTGGGTTCAGATTTCTCTTTCTCTTCTCCCGGAACTTTGTCTGGCCATAGGTAAATAATTTCATGCTTCTGAGAAAAGGCCGCTGTCCGCAGAAATATTAAACAGCAAACTATTAAAACTCTATATTCCATATACATAATAGTTAAGTTTGAAAATGATTATTTTATATTTATGTCACGCGGTAACTCACCTTTATAAATTTAATTTATTATAGTTATAATAAATACATTATCAATATAATAATGCAATATATTCATTATCTGTATCTTGGCGACTTAACAAATCTAATATTTCTGAATCCAAGTGCCGACCAGTTTTCATCTATTGAAATCAGTCTGATTTTGTCAAAACCTCTGTCAATTAAAGCGCCCCATCCATGATCTTTGTCAAGATCTGATTTAAGATTTCGGCATGCTTTCTTTGGAAATGCATACCATAAGATTCCGTTAGCAATAAGATTATGTATAGCTGCCGGTGCAGTATTTTCCACTTCCGACATGAATTTCACAAAAATCAATATTATTTCATAAGGATATCTCGGGTCAATCGAAGTATCAACCCTGATGTCCGGCATTTCTGACTTTATTATATCTATAAATGCCTTTTTCGCATTTAATATAAGAATCCTTTCCTGGTTTTTATAGTTCAGTTTATTAAGAAGACTGTTCATCTACAAAGTTGAAAATATGTTTTCAATCTCTGCGGTTCAAAAATACAACCGGTTTAATTCAAATAAGGCGAATTTAATCAAATATATTGAAGGGAAAAGCATTTTATCAGAATTAAGCTTGGAAAGCAAATTTTGTCACACTATTTCTATATCCGGATATCAGTTGAGGCAGATAAACTCTGATAATTAGATGCAAGGCCAGACTTCGAAGAAATAATAAAACACCTTGTTCTATTCGAATTCACAATCAAGCCTTTCTGAGATTTGCAAACCTCAGGAGTAGTTTTTTTCTGCCAGTTTTCTCAAAATCAACCAGAGCAGTGGTATTTGGAGCTTCTCCGTCAATGCTGATAATTCTTCCTGTTCCAAAACGGTCGTGAATAACTTTATCACCTTCAGTAAGAAATAATGGCTTTTTACTGTCCAACTCAAAAGAGCTTTTTGAGTCTATATTAACTTTTAATAATTTTCCTCTCTCCTCGGTTTTAACTTCGGAATAATCCGATATTCTCTCTCTGAATCTTTGATGATGTATTTCTTCAGTCTTATTATTGTTATTGTTATTATACTGTCTTCCTGCCAGTTGAGGGAATTCGATATAAGCGGGATCTATTTCCCTGAGAAACCGGCTTGGCTTGCTGTATTCAAGATTTCCATATTTGTATCTGTTGAGTGCATAAGTGAGGGTTGCCATTTTTTTGGCGCGTGTTACAGCTACATAAAAAAGGCGCCTTTCTTCCTCAAGATCTCTCGGATTTCCTGCCGACATAGGGGAGGGAAAAATAGAATCCTCCATGCCGGTTATATATACATGACTGAATTCCAGCCCCTTTGCTGAATGCATAGTCATCAACATAACTTTATCGCTGCCGTTGCGATCTTCTACATCCTGGTCGGTCAACAAAGCAACATTCTGAAGATAAGCACCGAGGGAATATGGTTCACCGTTTTTGCGCGCAGCTTCTGTAAATTCTTTTATTCCGTTTATGAGCTCTTCGAAATTTTCCATGCGGCTCACCTCTTCGGGAGTCTTTCCTTCCTGCAGGTCTTTTATGATTCCGGATGTCTTTGCTATCTCCATAGCTGCCTGAAAAGCATCCATATCTTCGGTTTTTATGGCAAAGCTGACAATCATTTCTCTGTAGGATAAAAGCTTCTGACAGGTGGCTGCATTGAAATATGAACTAAAGTCATTTATCCTGCCAATTATATTCCAGGCCGAATCGCCTGTAATTGAGGCAATTTCGAGCAGTTTTTTTATAGTTGTATCGCCTATGCCTCTTCTCGGATAGTTTATTGTTCTTTTTAAAGCTTCTTCATCCACCGGGTTGATAACCATTCTGAAGTAAGCAAGAATATCTTTTATCTCTTTTCTTTCGTAGAACGATAAACCACCGAAAATCCTGTAAGGGATATTTTTTCTGCGAAGTGTCTCTTCAAAGATACGCGATTGTGCATTGGTTCTATATAATATCGCAAAATCCGACCAGTTAAGCCGATGGGTGAACCTCATATCGAATATATCGGATGCTACCATTATACCTTCCTCAATATCGGTCATTGATTGTAGTATCCTGATTTTCTCACCTGGCTCATTTTTTGAAAAAACTGTTTTATGTATCTGCTCAACGTTGTTAGCAATGATGGTGTTTGCTGCATTTACAATGGTGCGCGTTGAGCGATAATTTTGCTCTAGTTTGAATATCTTTGCCTCAGGGTAATCATCTTTGAACTCGAGTATGTTTTCTATTCTTGCCCCTCTGAATGAATAAATACTCTGAGCATCGTCTCCAACAACACAGATATTTCTGTGTTGTTCCGAAAGTTTTTTAATTATAAGATACTGAGCATAATTAGTATCCTGATACTCGTCGACTAGAATATAATCGAACTTATTCTGGTATTTTTCGAGCAGTTCGGGAAAATCACGAAACAGAATATTTGTATTCAGGAGAAGGTCGTCAAAATCCATAGCATTGGCTTTGAGGCACCTTGTAGCATAATTCTTATATATCTCTGCGAGAAGGGGCATTCTTATTGACTTGTCGTATTCGTTAAACTCCGGGTTTAACGAATATGATAATGCAGTAATCAGGTTGTTTTTAGCCCATGAAATCCTCGCTGAAATTACTCCCGGTTTGTAAATATCGTCTCCAATACCCATTTCTTTTACGATATTTTTTATAAGACTCCTGGAATCTGAAGCATCATAAATTGTATATGAAGGTTTATATCCAAGTTTTTCCCCTTCCGTTCTCAGAATTCGGGCAAATATCGAATGGAAAGTTCCCATCCATAAATATCGGGTTGTTTCATAACCCGCTATACCGGCTATTCTTTCCTTCATTTCACCTGCAGCCTTATTGGTAAATGTCAGTGCAAGTATACGGTTTGCCTTTACACCTTTTTCAAGAAGATAAGCAATCCTGTAAGTTAGAGTGCGTGTTTTTCCGGCTCCTGCACCTGCAATAATCAGCGAGGGGCCTGAGATATTCAGGACCGCTTCACGCTGTGCCTCATTGAGCTCATCTAAGTAATTGGTTCTCATTGGAGATGACTGTAAGCACTTGCCATTCTGACAGCAAATTTACTAATATCATAAATCATTGGCTGTAAAACAACAGATTATTTCTGAGATTTTATCAACAGAAATCAAATACGCACATGAGAAATCGAAATTTTGTATTTTAAAAATATTATGAAGTTAATATGATTTGACCAAATGTCCCGATTACGAAAATTGAATAAAAAATAGCAATTTCCTATTCAATTCTAAGCAAGATTTCATTATACTTGTCGTAAATTATATAAAAATTATACAAATTACTTACTTTTTATCGTTTTAGATGCAAAAAATCGAAGTGGGATTGCGTTATTTTCTGACACTCTTTATCCAGTTTCTGCCTGTTATTTGTCTGTCGCAGATTTCATCACCCACTTCAAATGCAATAAGATTTACTGATTATTCATCCGAAAATAAAGAAAAGCACCCGATATTTATATTCTGTAATTCCACTGGTAATGTAATGGGTTCCTTACATGTCGAAAGCCCAGGAGGAACAGCTCCTTTTGATTTTATATGGTACAAATGGGATGTAGTGGCAAAAGATTTCAGTATATTTATTAAAACTGAATCGGGAGTTTTAAAATCTTCTGCCGACAATCTTAGCGAAGGCGGATATAAAGTGCGAATAGTTGATGGAACTGGTTATGATACAAGTCTTATAGCCTGGGTACATCTCGACAAACCCTATGTCGAGGCAAAACTCAGAAACTTCACTTGCTATTATGTTGCGTTATCAGGTAAAGCAGCAGCTGATACATTTTATTATTACGATCCATTAAGCGGTAATGAAATCAGACTTAAAAATTCTGTCTCATTTATGTGGTCATCCACTCCTACGTCATCAATACCATTTCCAAATATTGAACTTAATCCGGTCACTTATGCTCCTCCTCTTGAGGATGTTGTTTATAAGCTTCAGGTAACCGACAGTTTTATGTGTTCGGCAGAATCATCATTTCCATATACATCGATACACGTTAAAGCCAATTTTTCTGTTAACCCGCTAAGCGGTGAAGCACCTCTGGAAGTGACATTTACCGATAAGTCGGTAAGAGGCTTCAAATATTTATGGAAATTTGGAGATGATTCTATATCGACTTTTAAAAATCCGCCTCCACATATTTATTATAAACCGGGCGAGTACTATGCAACACTAATTGTAGAAAGTGAAAATATGTGTATTGACTCAATGAAATCTGAAAAGATAGTGGTTGAACCCTCTAAACTTGATATACCGAATGTCTTTACTCCGGACGGCGACGGGATAAATGATTTTTTTATAGTAGAATCGAAATCGCTAAGGAGTTTGAGTGTTGAGATATACAGCAGGAGCGGGATGATGGTTTACAGTTTTTACGGAGAGGGACAAACGCTTAGTGAATGGAAAGGATGGGATGGAACAATAAATAAATCAGGCATAAAGGCAGCGCCGGGAATTTATTTTTATATTATACGTGCAAGAGGCTGGGACGATATAATTTATGAAGGTAAAGCATACAGGGGTTTTCTTTATCTGTATAGATAGTACAACGTTCTGCACCGTTTGGCAGGGTGTCAAGCCGTACCGGACTGTAAGAAGTCCCTGACAACAGATATCTCGATAAATCGGAAAAGAAGTTTTTAAAATACAGATTACCAGATCGTATCGAAACTTTGCCGTCTTTTTTAAAGACGACGGCCGCTTTCTTTTAAATCCTCCGGATATTTTAGTTAAAAGATAGTTAAAAAAAAGTTAAAACTAAATAAACTAAAAAAGTTTTATTATTTTCGCGTCGTTTTTATTATGGACACAAAAAGTAAAATAATTGAAGGAGCTGCAGAATTATTCCGCAAATATGGAATAAAATCCGTTACCATGGATATTATTGCAACCAATCTGGGCATTTCGAAAAGGACAATATATGAATATTTTTCGGATAAAGATGAATTGCTTATCGGTGTTTTCGAAAATATGTCCAAAAAACAAAAAGAAGTTGTATCACAGATTATTATTGAATCTGAAAATATAATAAGTGCAATTTTCAAGCTCATTCATATAACACTCGATCATTTCTATAATATGAGTCCGGGATTCATTGAAGACATTAAAAAAATTCACCGGGAATTAATCATTAAAAAGAAAATAAAATTTGAAATTCCGGATTTCAAAAACAACCAGCAGTTAATTGATCGAGGTATTAAGGAGAAACTCTTCAGAAGAAATATTAATGCTGATATAGTTAATAGGACTATCTATTTTATGATGCTATGGGTAATGAAAGATGAATTATATCCATATGAAGAATTTTCGAGAAGAGAAGTTATGAAAAATACAATTATAAATTATCTTAAAGGAATTGCGACCCCGGATGGCCTTAAACTTATTGAAAAGCAAGAAAAAAAACTTTTTACAGGACGACAGACTATTAAAACAATGAAATATGCATAACAAAAATTTTTTTTTACTGATACTTATATTGATTGCTCCCGTAAGTCATTTATTGTCTCAGGATGCAACCTTAAAAGATACGACATCAATACTAAACCTGACACTTAAGGATGCTCAGGATTACGCTATGAGAAATAACAAGATGGTTATTTCTGCACAGCTCGATGTAGATGCTTCGAAGGATACATACTGGGAAGCAATTTCAGCAGGATTGCCCCAGATTAATGTATCGGGCTCTTTAAATGATAATCTGAGGCTTATGACAACATTATTGCCCGGTGAATTAATGGGTCAGCCCGGCACAAAAATTCCAGTCAGTTTTGGAACACAGTTTTCTACAGGTGCAACAATGCAGGCTACAACTCTTATTTTTAATGCTCCATACGTAATAGGAATTGAGACAGCAAAGGTTGCAGAGAAACTCAATCGCCACAACCTTCAGCGTTCAGAACTCGATACAAAGGAAACCGTTAGTGTGACTTATTTTCTGATACTTATGTCTGAACGCTCGCTTGAAATTGTTGAGAATAATATTGCCAATCTGCGTGAGACACTTAAAGCTACACGTGCAATGCTCGCAGCAGGAATGGCTGAACCAACAGATGTTGACCAGATGGAATCAAATGTTAAAATGGTTGAAAATAGCCGTAACCAGCTCGAAAGGACAATAGAAGTGAATTATAACCTTCTGCGTTTCCAGTTGGGTGTTCCTGCCGGTACAAGAATTGTCCTGAAGGATGATCTTACATCTCTTACGGCACAGATTAATGTGGAAGCTCTCCTTTCGAAAGAATTTGATTACACTCAAAACGTTTCTTATATCTTAACCGATGATCAGGAAAAAATGTCAGTTCTGGCACTTAAAGGTAAGAAAGCTGCACTCTTACCATCTCTTGCAGGCTTTTATACCTATGGAATTAACGGCATGGGTGATAAATTGTCGGACTTACGATGGTTTAAAAACTCTATAATAGGATTGCAATTATCCGTTCCAATATTTTCAAGCGGCAACAGATATTCATCTATCAGAAAAGCACAAATAAATGTAGAAAAAGCAAGGATGGCAAAAGAAATGGTAAGCGAACAGCTTCTGATTCAGGAAAAACAGTTAAGATATAATCTGGTAAATGCAAATATGCAATATCAGACACAAAAGGAAAATGTAGAGATATCAAAAAGAATTTATCAAAGTATGGAAAATAAATTCAGACATGGTATGGCATCGAGCATTGAACTTACACAATCCAATAGCCTGTACCTGCAAGCCGAAAACAACTGTATTTCGGCACTTTTCACTCTCTTTCAGACAAAAATAGCTTTAGATAAGCTTTTAAATAATTTATAAAAAACATTATGTAAATAATAATCTTTAGTAAAATGAAATTAATAAAAACAATTCCGACGATACTTATTATAAGCTTGACTATCAATGCATGTGTATCGAAAAATGCAGTGCAAAACGATGAAGAAAAGCTTGCTACACCGGTTAGAGCAATACCTTTAACCAGAGCCACGATATCGAGGACGATAGATTATACTGCAACAATTCTTCCTTATGAAGAAGTAAATATGGCACCTTCTTCTCCTGGAAGAATAGATAAGATTTATGTTGATCTAGGTGACAGGGTTAAAAAAGGTGATAATCTTTTTCTTATGGACAGAACACAGCTATATCAGCTTAAGCTACAACTAAGCAACCTCGAAAAAGATCTCTGGAGGCTTGACACACTACTTAAGGCCGGAAGCGCTAAACAGCAGCAATACGACCAGGTGAAGACACAGTATGATGTGACTAAAACCAATGTTGATTTCCTCGAAGCAAATACACTTCTTAAATCGCCATTTGATGGTATTGTAACAGGCAGGTATTATGAAAACGGCGAGTTATATACAGGTACACCTTCAGTTAGCGGCAAACCGGCTGTTGTAACGGTTATACAAATAAATCCTGTTAAGGTTAATGTAAGCATTTCTGAGCAATATTACCCGCTGGTAAAATACGGCATGAGTGCAACTATTACTCCCGATGTTTATAAAAATGAAACTTTTCAGGGAAAAATATTCAGGATTTCACCAACAGTTAATCCTGTTACAAGATCCTTCAATGTTGAAATCGAAGTACCAAACCGGAATGAAATGCTAAAACCGGGAATGTTTGTTAGAGTTTCAATGAACATCGGTGAAGTGGAGACTTTTGTCGTTCCGGCATCTGTTGTTTTGATGCAAGAAGGTACAAATAACAGGTATGTTATGGTTGCTGAAAATAGTGTGGCAAAAAGAGTTGATGTTATAATAGGTAAAAGATTCGATGATAATCTTGAAATTTTGTCAGAAAATCTTAAAGAAGGTGACCTTGTGATAAATGAGGGCCAGAGTAAGCTCTTTAATGGCGATAAAATTGAAGTTGTAAAATAAAAGTAGAATAAAAAAGAAAAATAAAAAATGAGCATATATAGTTCATCAGTTGAAAGGCCTGTAACCACTATTCTGATTTTTGTGGCAATGATTGTGCTGGGTGTCTATTCTCTTACTCAGCTTCCTGTTGATCTTCTTCCTGAAGTAGAAGTCCCATATTTGACAGTTCTAACTACATATCAGGGAGCAAGTGCATCTGATATTGAGGAAAACGTTACGAAGCCTATTGAAAATGCATTGAGCAGTGTAGGAAATCTGAAGGAATTAAGATCCTTTTCACGAGATGGAATTTCGGCTGTTGTTCTTGAACTGGAGTACGGAAGTAACCTGGACGAGGCAATGAATGAAATACGTAGCAACGTGAATTTAATATCCAGGTATCTTCCCGTGGACTGTGAGGACCCGACTATTATGAAGCTCAGTACAAACATGATGCCTATAATCTATTATACTATTACGGCAAAAGAAAGCTTTCAGGGTCTTGAAAAGCTACTTGATGAAAAGCTTGTTAATCCGATTAACAGAATTGACGGTGTTGGTTCGGTGACCCTTACAGGTGTTCCGGGAAGGGATATTTACATAGATATCGATCCTCAAAAAATGGAAGCCTATCGTCTAACTGTAGAACAGATAGGGAATGTGCTTAGAGCAGAGAATCTGAACATTCCGGCCGGCTACATCGAAATGGGGCAGACCGATTATGCACTAAGAGTGGAGGGACAATTCCCTGAAAGTGATGTGATGAAAGATATTGTTGTCAGTTATTATAATGGAAATACTGTTTATCTGAAAGATATAGCTGAGCTAAGAGATACTATAAGTGAAACAAAACTAGACACAAAGATAAACGGTAACAAAGGAATGGGAATGTTTGTCCTGAAACAGACCGGCGGTAATACTGTAAAAGTTACCAAAGAGATTAGAAAAACTGTTAATCAGGTACAAAAAGAAATGCCTCCTGATGTAAAGATTGAAGAATTATTTGCCAGTGCAACATTCATTCAAGATTCAATCAACAATCTGACTGAAACAATTTTATTTGCGGCAATATTTGTGATTCTTGTCGTTTTATTCTTCCTTGGCAGATGGAGAGCTACTTTGATAATAATAAGCACTATACCTGTCTCGTTGTTCGTTGCATTTATTTATCTGTTTGTTGCCGATGCGACAATAAATATCATTTCACTAATTTCTCTTTCGATAGCCATAGGAATGGTGGTTGACGATGCTATAGTGGTGCTCGAAAATATTACAAAGCATATAGAGAGAGGCAGCCGATCCCGGGAAGCTTCAATTTATGCCACAAACGAGGTATGGCTTGCAGTTATTGCAAGTACTCTTACTATCGTTGCAGTGTTCTTCCCTCTGACATTCGTTAAAGGCCTTACCGGAATCCTTTTCAGACAACTTGGAATGAGCGTTACTATAGTTATTATTACTTCGGTTTTGGCCGCAATTTCCCTTACCCCAACTCTTAGCGCTCTGATGCTAAAATATAGACCTGTCAAACAAGATGCATCTCGCTGGACTTATGACGGCAGCATAAGGAAATGGCTCGACAGTCTCGACAGATTCTATGAGAGAGTACTGCGATGGGCGTTATGGCACAAAAGAGTTGTGGTTATCGGAGCTTTCCTGATTTTTGCGTCTTCAATGCTACTATTCTTTGTTATTCCCACAGAATTCTTTCCGGAAACAGATGAATCAAGGCTTACCACTAATATTGAATTGCAAACCGGAACAAGGGTTGACAGGACTATAATGACGGCAAACATAATTGATAGCATCTTCAAGGCAAAATATCCTGAAATTGAAACTATTTCAACTACCACAGGTGAACAAAGTGAGGGAGGTATAGCATCCCTTGTAATGTCGGGAGGCACACATATTATACGTCAGAATATCAGATTACTTCCTGTTGAAGAAAGGAAAAGAAATGTTTCGGAAATAGCTGAAGATATGAGGAAAGACCTGGCAAAGTTCCCTGAAATAATAGATTATACTGTAAGTACGTCAGGAAGTATGGGTGGTTTTGGATTTACCAATGTTGATGTGGAAGTTTATGGATATGATATTTCCGCAACAAATTTAGTTGCGGAAGAGCTTGCGGAGAAGATAAAAAAGATAGAAGGAGCAAAGGACGTAACAATAAGCAGGGGAAAATCAAAACCTGAACTACAAATTATTTTCGATCAGGTAAAACTAAGCGCAAGCGGACTTACTACTGCAACGGCAGGAACAGCTATAAAAAACAGGACTGACGGTCTTATTGCCACACGGCTGCGCCAATCAGGGGATGAATATGATATTATTGTAAGGTTAAAAGAAAATTCCCGGAATACTTTAACTAAAATTGAAAATATTGGTATTCCTACACCTACAGGGCAGGTTGTAAGGCTGGCAGAAGTAGCTCAAGTAAAGGAATACTGGGCTCCCCCAAGCATTGAAAGGAAACGAAAGGAAAGAATTGTGACAGTATCGCTTACCCCATATAAACGTTCACTTACTGATCTTCAAAATGATATCCAGAAAGCTATTGATTCAACTGTTAAACCGGCAGGAGTAATAGTACAAATATCCGGCGCTATCGAGCAGCAGATGGAATCATTCAGAGACCTTGCAACACTTCTTCTCGTAAGCCTTATCCTTGTATACTTAGTAATGGCTTCACAATTCGAGTCGCTCAAAATGCCTTTTATTATAGTGTTTTCGATTCCTTTTGCGTTTTCAGGCGTTGCCATCGCTCTTTTTATTACAAGTACTAATTTCAACATCATCTCCGGAATAGGAACCGTACTTCTTGTGGGAATTGTGGTTAAGAACGCAATAGTTCTTGTGGACTTTATCAATCTTATGAGGGGTAGAGGATATGAACTTTATGAAGCTATTGTTTTATCAGGCAGATCTAGGCTGAGGCCGGTGCTGATGACATCCGCCACAACTATACTCGGCATGTTGCCTCTAGCCATCCGTTTCGGCGCTGGAGCCGAATTATGGAGCCCAATGGGAGTGGCTGTAATTGGAGGTTTGACTTTCTCAACTTTAGTTACGCTTGTAATAGTGCCCGTGGCTTACGCTATATTTGTCAGAAGAGTAGAGGAACGCAAAAAAGGCGACGTTTATAATGGCATGGACTTCCTTAATGGGAAAGGCAATGCATAAAAATAATTCAAATTTATAAGACATGAAAGCAATTTTGATAGTATATAATCAGGCACTAACCGAGAGAGTAGAATATATGCTCGACAAAATGGGTGTGAGAGGATACACATTGTGGACGAATGTTCACGGCAGAGGTTCAAAAACCGGTGTGCCTCATCTTGGTACACATGTATGGCCCGAGATAAACAAGAGCATCATTACTGTCGTTGACGACGATATGGTAGATAAAATTCTCGAAGCAGTAAAGAAAATTGATATGATAAACGAAGAGGTCGGGATAAGAGCTTTTGTATGGGATGTACTTAAGACAGTATAATTATTACAAGTTTAAATAATAATAAAGCCGTTTCAGTTATGATACGGCTTTATTATTTATTTTTAAAGTACAAAAAATTATTCTTCTTCCTGTTCGGCCTGGTAAGCTTTGATAATAGTTTCCTGGACTTCTGCCGGAACCTGTGAATATTCTGCAAACTTCATTGTATAAAAAGCACGGCCACCGGTTAGAGAACTCAGAGATGTTGAGTATTTGTTCATTTCGGCAAGAGGCACTTTTGCCTTTATTATCTCGAACCTCTTTTCACTCGACATGCCCAGAACTATTCCCCTGCGGCCTTGAAGATCGCTTATTACATCTCCCATTCTGTCAGAAGGAACGAATATTTCAACATCGTATATAGGTTCGAGAATCTTGGGGCCGGCATTCTTGAAAGCAATACTGAAAGCATTACGTCCTGCAAGCCTGAATGAAATATCGTTTGAGTCAACAGGATGCATCTTACCATCATAAACATAAACTCTTATATCTCTTGCGTATGATCCGGTAAGCGGGCCTACTTCCATTTTTTCCATAATTCCTTTGAGAATTGAAGGCATGAACCTCGCATCTATTGAACCGCCAACAATACAATTTACATAAATCAGTTTACCTCCCCAGGGCAGTTCAATTTCTTCTTTGTCGCGAATGGAAAGCTTGTATTCTTTACCTGCTATCTTCATCATAGTAGATTCCGTAGAGCCTTCTTCATAAGGTTCTATTATAAGATGTACCTCACCAAACTGGCCGGCTCCTCCCGATTGTTTCTTATGCCTGTACTCCGCCTGTGCTGCTTTTGTGATTGTCTCACGATAAGGTATCTTTGGCAGACTAAATACCACAGGAATTTTGTAAATGTTATCAAGATGCCATTTAAGAATGTTAAGGTGATATTCACCCTGCCCATGAATTATAATTTGTTTGAGTTCCTTCGAATATTCAACGATAATGGTAGGATCTTCAGCATGCATTTTATATAATGCCTCACCAAGTTTTTCATCATCGCTCTCCGATTGCGCCTTAATAGCTATGCGATACTTTGGTTCAGGGAATTCCATACCTGCATATGTCCAGTCATTACCCGGAGCATTCAAAGTATGGTTTGTTTTTGTGTTTTTCAGTTTTACAGTGGCACCAATATCGCCCGTATTAAGTTCCGGAACTTTTATTCTATTTTTACCAGCACATACAAAAATTTGAGAAATTCTTTCCTTTGTGCCGTTAGAAGTGTTAATTAAATCAATGTTCTCCGTAATTTTCCCTGAATATACCCTGAAATAGTTTATTTCTCCTATATGTTCTTCTATCGAAGTTTTAAATACAAATGCCGATGGCGGCCCCGACGGATCAGGTTTCACCTCCTCTCCCTTGCTATTTAAAGGACCGGGCAAATCGGTTACCAAAGGGGCTTCAGATACAATAAATTCCATCAACTGATCAACGCCCATATTATTTTTTGCCGATAAGCAGAAAACGGGGAACATGGAACGAGTAACAAGACTTTTTGCAATGCCCTTCCTTATTTCGTCGTCAGAAAGAGAATCGTTTGAGAAAAAAAGTTCCATAAGCGATTCGTCACTCTCTGCTGCTTTCTCAATAAGCTGATTACGAAGCTCTTCCGCCCTGGCTTTATGTTCAGAAGGAATATCAAGAATTTCAGGCTTTCCACCTTCTGGCCCATATTTTAACATTTTCATTTTCAGTACGTCAATAATAGTATTAAATCCAATACCTTCATTTACCGGATATTGAATTATTATAATGTCTTTACTGAGCCGCTCTTTCATCATTTCTATTGATTTTTCGAAGTGCGCCTTTTCGTGGTCAAGACTGTTTATTGCCATAATGATCGGCCGCCGAAATTTCTCAGCATGCCTGAAATGAATCTCTGTACCAACTTCTACTCCGTTCTGAGCATTTATAAGCATGACGGCAGAGTCGGATACAAAAAGAGATGAGATTACTCCACCGCAAAAATCATCAAGCCCGGGAGTGTCAAGAATATTAATTTTCTTATTCTGGTATTCTGTATATAAAACACTTGAAAAAATTGAGTTTCCACTGTCATGCTCAACGGACCTGTAATCGGAAATTGTGTTTTTACCCTCAATAGTACCCCTGCGTTCAATTATCCCGCCGTCGAAAAGCATAACTTCGGCAAGAGTTGTTTTTCCTGAATTTGAGTTTCCTATGAGAGAAATTGTCTTAATCTGGTCAGTCTGGTAAGTTTTCATCCTGGAATAAATATTATTTGTTATACATTATAATTATATAATAGTGATTTTAAATTTATATACCGTTAAATGAGGGCTCAAATTTAATAATTTTTTAAAATTGCCTGTAATGTGTTATAATTCCAGAAATTTTATTTTCTTTGCACCTGTTTTTTTAAGAACAACAGGAGTACCGGGGTTTCCTTCAAGGTAAGTTTATAAAAGAATTCAGCAGGGGAATGTCGGGAAGAAACCTGTATAAAACTTACATTAGTAAGAAAAAATTTTGAATATAAAGAGATTGGATGTTGAGTTTTTAAGGTTTCTTAGCATCCTTTCAGGATAAATTTATTAGATTGAAAAGTGATAATTATTTGGAGAAGAGAAAATAAAATTAATACCTTTGCAACCCAATTTTGATAAAAATATTAAACGATTGAATTTATGCCTACAATTCAGCAATTAGTAAGAAAAGGCAGGGAAAAGCTTGAACAAAAAAGCAAGGCTCCGGCTTTGGATTCATGCCCTCAGAGAAGGGGTGTATGTGTGAGAGTTTATACTACAACGCCTAAAAAGCCAAATTCAGCTATGAGGAAAGTTGCCAGAGTTAGATTGACTAATCAGAAAGAAGTTAATGCATATATACCCGGCGAAGGACATAACCTTCAGGAACATTCAATTGTTCTTATAAGAGGAGGGAGGGTTAAAGACCTTCCAGGTGTAAGGTATCATATTGTAAGAGGCACACTTGACACATCGGGTGTGGAAGGACGTACTCAAAGAAGATCGAAGTACGGTACAAAAAAACCAAAGAAATAATAGTGATTCTTAAGGCTGGAACCGGATAGGAATAAAAAAATTAAAGATTTATAATAATGAGAAAGACAAGAGCAAAGAGAAGAATGCTGCCGCCAGATCCCAAATTTAACGATCCGTTTGTTACAAGATTTGTAAACAACCTTATGCTTAATGGTAAAAAGACGGTAGCTTTTAAAATTTTCTATGACTCTCTTGAAATTATCGGAGAAAAACTGAAAACAGAGGGTAAGTCGCCGCTTGATATCTGGAAACAGGCTCTCGAAAATGTAACACCTCAGGTTGAAGTAAAGAGCCGCAGGATTGGCGGTGCCACTTTTCAAGTACCTGTGGAAATAAGGCCGGAACGCAAAGTGAGTGTAAGTATGAAAAATCTTATATTTTTTGCACGCAAACGCCCCGGACATTCTATGGCTGAAAGGCTTGCAGCCGAAGTAATGGCTGCCTATAATAATGAAGGAGGAGCTTTCAAGAAAAAAGAAGACACTCACAGAATGGCAGAAGCTAACAAGGCATTCGCTCACTTCAGGTTTTAATAAAAACTGACAGCAGAAAAATAAAAATGGACAAAAACCTGAAATATACCAGAAATATCGGCATAATGGCTCACATCGATGCAGGTAAAACCACAACTACCGAACGGATTCTTTATTATACCGGACGGACTCATCGCATGGGAGAAGTTGATAATGGAAATGCTCAGATGGACTGGATGATTCAGGAACAGGAAAGAGGAATTACAATAACTTCTGCAGCTACAACAACCTACTGGAAATTAGGCAGCGAGGAATATAAAATAAATATTATTGATACTCCTGGTCATGTTGACTTTACAGTAGAGGTGGAAAGGTCACTTAGAGTTCTTGATGGCGCTGTGGCAGTCTTCTGCGCCGTCGGAGGCGTTGAACCACAATCTGAAACAGTATGGCGACAGGCAAACAAATATCGTGTTCCAAGGATTGCATTTATAAACAAGATGGACCGAGTAGGTGCAGATTTCTTTGGCGTTGTTCAGCAAATACAAGATAAACTAGTAGCAAAACCTGTGCCCATACAAATACCCATAGGTTCAGAAGAGAATTTTATTGGAGTGATCGACCTTATCACGATGCAAGCTTTAATATGGGATGATAGTAATAATGATACTGACCTGGGGACAAAATACCGAATAGCTGAAATCCCCAAGGAACTGTCTGAAGAGGCATGGGAATGGAGAACAAGAATGATCGAATCGCTTGCAGAGATAAATGACACTATCCTCGAAAGATATATTGAAAACCATGAATCAATTCAACCTTCAGAAATAATTGAAGCTCTTAGAAAAAGTACTATCTCAAACCATATAGTGCCGGTTTTATGTGGTGCAGCATTAAAAAATAAAGGAATTCAGAGGCTCATCGATGCTATTATAGAATTCCTTCCTTCACCACTCGATATTGGTCCGGTTGAAGGAATTGATCCGAGAACTGGTGAAAAGTTAATACGCGAACCTGATAACGAGGCTCCACTTGCAGCCCTTGCATTCAAAATAGCTACAGATCCTTATAATGGCCGACTTGTTTTCATGAGAATATATTCAGGAACACTGAAATCTGGAGATAGTGTGTTGAATGTAAGGACAGGAAAACGCGAAAGAGTAAACAGACTTTTCAGAATGCATGCCAATAAACAAACCCCGATTGAATATGTTGAGGCAGGCGATATATGTGCAGGTGTGGGGTTTAAAGAACTCAAAACTGGAGATACAATTTGTGCGATACATAAACCTATAATTCTCGAATCAATGGATTTTCCTGAACCGGTAATAGGAGTGGCCATAGAACCGAAAACACAAGCCGATGTTGACCGTTTGTCGATAGCACTCAACAAACTGGCGGAAGAAGATCCAACATTTCAGGTTAAAATTGATAACGATAGCGGACAAACTATCATTCAAGGTATGGGAGAACTTCACCTTGAAATACTTATGGATAGACTTAAAAGAGAATTTCAGGTAGAATGTAACCAGGGAGTTCCTCAAGTAGCTTATAAGGAAGCAGTCACAACTTCGACCCAACATAGGGAACTATTCAGAAAACAAACCGGAGGTAGAGGTAAATACGCAGATATAATTGTTGAATTAATGCCAGCAGACAATGGTATTAGAGGATTACAATTTTTAAATGAAGTAAAAGGAGGTAATATCCCAAAAGAATTTATACCTGCAATTGAAAAGGGATTCCGCGAAGCTATGCTAAATGGCCCACTTGCCGGCTTCCCCCTCGAAAGTCTGAAGGTAATTCTTAAAGACGGCTCCTTTCATCCGGTTGATTCTGATTCTCTTTCATTCGAAATTGCAGCCCGACAGGCTTTTCGCCATGCAGCTGCTAAATGTAATCCTATTTTACTCGAACCTATTATGTCGGCAGAAGTAGTTACCCCGGAAGAATATGTTGGAGATATATTAAGCGACTTCAACCGTAGAAGAGGAAGAATTGAAGGAATAGAGGCTAAAGGAGAATTGAGAATAATAAAAGCTAAAGTACCTCTCAGTGAAAATTTTGGGTATGTAACTGTTCTAAGAACAATAACATCTGGCAGGGCTACATCAACGATAGAATTTTCACATTATGAAGAAGTCCCTGTCGATTTGTCAAGAAAAGTAGTAGAAAATACAAAAGGAAAAATTAATTGATATGAGTCAGAAAATTCGAATCAAACTTAAATCGTACGATCATAACCTTGTTGATAAATCTGCAGAAAAAATAGTAAAAACAGTGAAATCAACAGGTGCTGTGGTCAGTGGCCCTATTCCTCTCCCTACGCACAAAAGGATATTTACGGTAAACCGTTCTACTTTTGTAAACAAGAAATCGCGGGAGCAGTTTCAGCTGTCAACATATAAAAGGCTTCTCGACATTTATAGTTCGACTCCAAAAACTATTGATGCATTAATGAAACTTGAATTGCCTAGCGGTGTTGAAGTTGAAATTAAAGTATAACCAAAGTAAATTTTTGAGATATGCAGGGATTAATTGGAAAAAAGGTTGGGATGACCTCACTTTTCGATGAAAATGGAGAAAACATACCATGTACTGTTCTTCAGGCAGGCCCATGTGTGGTGACCCAGATTAAGACTGTTGAGAAAGACGGCTATTTTGCCGTTCAGCTTGGATTTGACGATAAGAAAGAAAAAAATAGTACAAAAGCTGAAATTGGTCACTTTAAAAAAGCTGGTACTAAACCGAAAAGAAAAGTTGTCGAATTTAACGGCTTTGAGGGAAATGACATCAAATTAGGCGATATACTTTCTGCTGAATTATTCAGCTCCGGTACATGGGTAGATGTAATAGGCTGGTCAAAGGGAAAAGGATTCCAGGGTGTGGTAAAACGTCATGGTTTTAGTGGCGTTGGTGGACAGACGCATGGTCAGCACAATAGAGGCAGGGCACCAGGCTCACTCGGAGCTTCTTCTTACCCCTCAAAAGTCATACGGGGAATGAGAATGGCCGGTCATAAAGGTAATCAGCAGGTTAAAGCAATTAACAGGAAGATTATGAAACTTATACCGGAAGAAAATATTTTAATTGTTAAAGGATCAATACCTGGTCCTACAGGTGGTTATGTAATAATTACAAAGTGATGGAATTAAATGTTTATAATATCGAAGGCAAGGATACAGGAAAAAAAGTTATACTTGACGACTCTATTTTTGCTATCAAGCCAAATGATCATGCCATTTATCTCGATACAAAGCAATTTCTGGCCAATATCAGGCAGGGAACTGCTAAGGCAAAAGAGCGAAGCGAAATAACTGGTAGTACACGTAAGCTGAAACGACAAAAAGGCACGGGCAGCGCACGCTACGGCGATATAAAAAACCCACTCTTTAGAGGCGGAGGAAGAATATTCGGACCGAGACCAAGAGATTATAACTTGAAGCTTAATAAAAAAGTAAAACAACTTGCAAGAAAATCGGCACTTTCATATAAAGCTGCCGAAAATGGAATAATTATTCTCGAAGACTTCAACATCGAAACTCCAAAAACCCATGAGATGGTGAAAATAACGGACAACCTGCAGCTTTCAAGTAAAAAATCGATTTTTGTTTTACCAAAACAAAATAAAAATATATATTTGTCCTCTCGTAATTTACAAGGAGTTGAAGTTGTAACAGTCAGTGAATTAAACACATATAAAATAATGAATGCTTCAATTCTTGTGCTTTCAGAAGGTGCGATTGATATTCTGCAAAAAACTTTTAAAAATTAGAAAATTAAAATATGAATATTCTGATAAAGCCTATAGTAACCGAGAAGATGACAGGCCAGGGCGAAAAGTTCAACCGCTATGGCTTTATTGTCGATAAAAGGGCAAACAAGCTTCAGATAAAGAAAGCAGTGGAAGAACTCTATGGTGTCTCCGTTGAATCGGTTAATACTATGCGCTATCCGGGCAAGGTTAAAACACGCTATACAAAATCAGGCTCAGTAAGAGGAAGAACCTCAGCCAGAAAAAAGGCTATAGTAACACTTGCCAAAGGAAATACAATTGACTTTTATAGCAATATTTAAAAATGGCAGTACGAAAATTAAAACCTGTTACACCAGGCCAGAGACACATGATAATCAGTGCATATGACGAGATTACATGCACTGTACCGGATAAATCCTTACTCAAACCTTTGAGAAAAACAGGAGGAAGAAATGTTGACGGCAAAATGACAATGCGATACATAGGAGGTGGCCATAAAAGGATGTACCGTGTTATTGATTTTTTAAGAAATAAAGACGGTATGTTTGCTACAGTAAAAACAATCGAATATGATCCTAATCGTTCTTCAAGAATCGCACTCGTATGTTATGCCGACGGTGAGAAAAGATATATTATTGCGCCAAACGGTTTAAAAGTCGGACAAAAGATAATATCCGGAGAAAATGTCCCTCCTGAAATAGGGAATACCCTTCCGCTTAACGAATTACCAATGGGTACACTCGTACATAATATCGAACTTAAACCGGGAAAGGGTGCTGCACTTGCTCGTAGCGCAGGAACTTATGCCCAAGTTATTGCACGTGAAGGAAAATACACTACATTAAAACTTCCTTCTGGTGAAATAAGACTTGTGCTTTCATCATGCCGTGCTACGGTTGGAACTGTTTCAAATGCCGATCATAACCTTGAAAAATCTGGCAAAGCCGGACGTTCGCGCTGGATGGGACGTCGACCCAGAACACGAGGTGTTGCTATGAATCCAATCGACCATCCAATGGGAGGCGGCGAAGGTAAAGCTTCAGGCGGACATCCAAGATCAAGAAAAGGCATCCCTGCAAAAGGTTATAAAACAAGGGATAGAAAAAAATATTCAACAAAATTTATTATAGAAAGAAGAAAGAAATAAACAAAACTATATGAGCAGATCATTAAAAAAAGGACCTTTTATTGACTATAAGCTCGAAAAAAAAGTACTCGAAATGAATCAGAGCGGAAAGAAATCAGTTATTAAAACATGGTCGAGAAGATCCATAATTTCCCCTGATTTTGTCGGACATACGATAGCTGTACATAATGGAAATAAGTTTATACCAGTATATATTACTGAAAATATGGTAGGTCATAAACTTGGAGAATTTTCTCATACCCGAACCTTTAGAGGTCATTCAGGAAACAAGTAAATAAGATATAGAATTATTAATAAAACTGAATAAATGGGTGCAAGAAAAAGAAATAGAGCCGAACAGATTAAAGAAGCCAGAGCTAAAAGGTGTCAGGCCGTATTGAAAAATTGCCCGATTTCGCCCCGAAAAATGCGACTAGTGGCTGATCTTATACGCGGAGCCGAAGTAAATGAGGCACTTGGAATACTACGCTATAGCAAACAAGATGCTTCACGAAAACTCGAAAAACTTCTCCTATCTGCAATAGCCAACTGGCAACAGAAAAATGAAGGAGTAAGAATAGAAGATAGCGGACTCTTTGTTAAGGAAGTATTCGTGAACGGTAGCCGCACTCTTAAAAGACTTCAGACCGCACCGCAGGGAAGAGCTTACCGGATAAGGAAAAGATCGAACCATGTAACTCTTGTACTCGGAAGCACAATTGAAAATAATGTTGAAAATAGTTCAAATTGAAATTTAAATGGGACAGAAGGTTAATCCGATAAGCAACAGACTGGGTATTATCCGCGGATGGGATTCGAACTGGTACGGCGGAAAAGATTTTTCAGGCAAACTCATTGAGGATACGAAAATAAGAGAATACCTCAATGCAAGGCTCGCCAAAGCCAGTATTTCCAAAATAGTCATAGAAAGAACACTCAAATTCATAACTATTACGGTAAATACTGCACGACCTGGTATCATAATAGGAAAAGGCGGCCAGGAAGTTGATAAGCTGAAAGAAGAACTGAAGAAAATCACAAAAAAAGAGGTGCAGATTAATATCTTCGAAATAAAACGACCCGAACTGGATGCATGTATTGTTGCAAACAATGTTGCACGACAGATTGAAGGGAAGATTTCCTACCGTCGCGCTATCAAAATGGCAATAGCTTCAACAATGCGAATGGGCGCAGAAGGAATAAAAGTTCTGGTGTCTGGTCGATTGGGTGGCGCTGAAATGGCAAGAAGCGAAACCTATAAAGAAGGCCGTATCCCACTCCATACTTTCAGGGCCGATATTGACTATGCACTGGCCGAAGCACATACAAAAGTCGGCCTCATCGGTATTAAAGTGTGGATTTGCAACGGAGAAATATATGGCAGGCGGGACTTAAGTCCAAATATTGGAACTAAGAATGCCAAAGTGAAAGTTCTTAAAAGGAAAACAAAAAAATAAACATTATATAATAAAAATTTAATCAGGAAATGTTACAACCCAAAAGAACAAAATATAGAAAACAGCAAAAGGGCAGGATGAAAGGCAATGCTCAAAGAGGAAATCAGCTCGCATTCGGTTCTTTCGGGATCAAAGCTCTTGAATCGGCATGGATTACAAGCCGCCAGCTCGAGGCTGCCCGCCAGGCTGTTACCCGACACATGAAACGTGAGGGACAAATATGGATTCGTGTTTTCCCCGATAAACCTTTTACAAAAAAACCTGCCGAAGTGAGAATGGGTAAAGGGAAAGGTGCCCCTGAAGGCTTCGTGGCTCCTGTAACACCAGGAAGAATATTGATTGAAGCCGAAGGCGTTCCTTATGAAGTTGCTAAGGAAGCACTTCGCCTGGGAGCACAAAAACTCCCTATCACAACAAAATTTATCGTACGACGCGATTACGTAATAGAATAAAATATCGGAATAATGAAAATGTCTGAAATAAAAGAATTAAGCACAGCCGATCTACTTGAACACCTCAATGCAGAAAAATTGATGCTTCTGCGTATAAGACTCAACCATGCTATTTCACCTATTGATAATCCGCAAAAAATCAAACAATCAAGAAAAACTATTGCAAGATTGATGACCGAATTGCGGAAAAGGGAATTAAATAAACAAAGTAACAAATAAACCAATCCCATGGAAAGAAAAAATAGAAAAGAACGCATTGGAATTGTAGTAAGCAATAAAATGAATAAATCAATAGTGGTCGCTGTAAACATAAAAGAAAAACACCCCATGTATGGAAAATATTTAAATAAAACCAGAAAATTTATGGCCCACGATGAAAAAAATTCTTGCCAGATAGGTGATACGGTTAGAATAGCAGAAACTAGACCTTTAAGTAAAAATAAATCATGGAGATTGGTCGAAATTATTGAAAAAGCTAAGTAGTTATGATACAGCAGGAAACAAGATTAAATGTGGCCGACAATACTGGCGCTAAAGAAGTGCTCTGCATTAGAGTCCTTGGTGGAACGAAAAAACGTTATGCAACTGTCGGCGATAAAATTATTGTAACCGTTAAAAGTGCACTCCCTTCAGGAGAAGCAAAAAAAGGAATGGTTAGTAAAGCAGTCGTAGTGAGAACCAAAAAAGAAATAAGAAGATTCGACGGTTCTTATATACGGTTCGACGATAATGCTGTTGTTTTGCTTACAAATCTCGACGAAGTGAGGGGAACTCGTATTTTTGGCCCTGTCGCCAGGGAACTACGCGAAAATTATATGAAGATAGTATCACTTGCTCCTGAAGTATTATAAATATATGTATTAATATTTACAACAATGCAAAAGAAATTACACATCAGGAAAGGAGATACCGTTATAGTGATTTCAGGCGAATCGAAAGGCCAGAAAGGCCGCGTACTGGAAGTCGATAGAGATAAAGAAAGAGCTATCGTGGAAGGTGTGAATATGGTGCACAGACATACTAAACCTAATACGAAAGCTCCTAAAGGAGGAATATTGAAAAAAGAAGCTCCAATACACATTTCAAACCTGATGCTTATTGATCCGGCTTCCGGGAAACCAACTAGAATTGGCCGAAGGATTAATGATAAAAACAAACTGGTTCGTTATTCTAAAAAATCGGGAGAGGAGATTAAATAATGTACATACCTGAATTAAAAAGAAAATATAGGGAGGAAATAGTCCCTGAATTATTGAAAGAATTTAACTATTCAACTATAATGCAGGTGCCACGTCTTGAAAAAATTGTCATCAGTCAGGGCGTCGGAGCAGCTATTACTGATAAAAAAATACTTGAATCTGGCTTGAAAGAACTCACTGATATTGCAGGGCAGAAAGCGGTTCCAACATATTCAAAAAAGGATATATCGAATTTTAAACTAAGGAGAGGTATGCCAATAGGCATAATGGTGACACTGAGAAGAGATAGAATGTACGAATTCCTTCAGCGCCTTATCAGCGTCGCCCTGCCACGTATCAGAGATTTCAAAGGGATAAATTCAGTGCTCGATGGCCGTGGAAATTATACACTCGGAATAACCGAGCAAATTATTTTCCCAGAAATTGACCTCGATAAAGTTGCGAAAATAATGGGTCTCCAAATAACATTTGTTACATCGGCAAATACCGATGAAGAAGCTTTATCTCTCCTGAAACATTTTGGTTTACCTTTTAAAAATTTAAAAAATTAATACTATGGCAAAAGAATCAATGAAAGCTCGCGAAGTAAAACGCGCCAGAATGGTTCAAAAATATGCCGCTAAAAGAGCCAGGCTTAAAGCTGAAGGTGATTACGTTGGATTAAGCCGAATACCAAGAAATTCCAACCCGATACGCCTTCGGAATATGTGCAAGATAACCGGCAGAACGAGAGGGTATATGAGACAATTTGGTGTGAGCAGAATAACATTCAGGGAAATGGCATCAAAAGGCCAAATACCCGGAGTTAGAAAAGCAAGCTGGTAAAAAATCAATTAATAAAAATATATATATAAAACAATGAGTGACCCTATTGCAGATTTTCTTACAAGAATAAGAAACGCCATAATGGCTGGGCATAAAGTTGTTGAAGCTCCTTCATCGAAAATGAGAAAAGAAATAGCAAGGATTCTCCTTGAAGAAGGATATATCCTTGGTTATAAAGTTGTTGAAGGCAACGATCCCTGCGATACTTTGAAAATAGCACTTAAATATCATCCAAAAAATAAAGTGCCTGCAATTAAATCAATAGAGAGAATCAGCCGGCCCGGCCTTAGAAGATACACTGATGTAAAAAATATGCCAAGAGTTCTAAACGGACTTGGAATTGCAATCATTTCAACATCGGAAGGTCTTATGACCGATAAAGAAGCCAGGAAAAAAAATATTGGCGGTGAGGTTGTTTGTTATGTTTATTAATCGGAGGACAAACTAATGTCGCGTATAGGAAATTTACCTATTTTTTTACCAAAAGGTGTTACTGTAACAGTGAGCGACACCAATACCGTTCTGGTTAAAGGACCTCTGGGAGAACTGCAGCAGCAGATAAACCCGGATATAAAGGTAACAGTTGAAAATAACCAGGTTAAATTAAGCAGGCCTTCAGAGTCAAAAAATCATAAATCACTCCATGGCCTCTATAGAGCTCTTATAGCCAATATGGTAGTTGGAGTATCAAAAGGCTACAAAAAAGAACTTGAACTGGTTGGCGTTGGATATCGCGCTGAAGCTAATGGTCAGGAGCTTGAACTAAGCCTTGGCTTCTCACACGATATTATTTTCAGACTTCCCGATGAGATTAAAGTTGAAACAAGAACAGAAAGAAGGAGTAACCCTATTATTACACTTACAAGCATCGACAAACAACTTATCGGACAAGTGGCGGCAAAAATTAGATCGCTGCGACCACCAGAACCTTTTAAAGGAAAGGGGATCAGGTTCGTAGGCGAACAAATCAGAAGGAAGGCTGGTAAATCAGCCAGTGTCTAATAAAATAATTATTAAGAATATGGCTTTAACCAAACTGGAAAGAAGAACAAGAGTAAGAAAAAGAATTCGCAAGAAAATTTATGGAACCCCGGAAAAACCACGGCTTTCCGTTTTTCGGAGCAATAAACAGATTTATGCACAGCTTATTGATGACATCAATGGCATCACACTCGCTTCTGCCTGCTCACGGGAAAAAGAAATAGCCTCAAAAACCGGAATTAAAAAGACCGAACAAGCTGCACTTGTTGGTAAACTTCTTGCTTCAAAATGCAAAGATAAAGGAATTGAGTCCGTAGTCTTCGACCGAGGAGGTTATAAATACCACGGAAGAGTGAAATCATTGGCAGAAGCAGCCAGAGAAAATGGATTAAAATTTTAATCAACTATGACAAACGGTATAAGAAAGGTAAAAACTACAGATATCGAGCTTAAAGACAGACTTGTAAGTATACAGAGAGTAACAAAAGTTACTAAAGGAGGCCGCACTTTCTCTTTCTCAGCAATAGTGGTGGTAGGAAATGAAGACGGTATAGTGGGTCACGGTCTGGGCAAAGCAAGTGAAGTAACAACAGCTATCGCTAAAGGAATCGAGGACGCAAAGAAAAATCTTATAAAAGTGCCGGTAATAAAGGGTACCGTTCCTCACGAACAGAGTGCGAAATTCGGCGGAGCAAAGGTGTTTATTAAACCTGCTTCCGAAGGAACAGGCGTGAAAGCAGGTGGCGCTATGCGCGCTGTCCTGGAAAGCGTTGGAATAAAGAATGTCCTTGCAAAATCAAAAGGCTCATCCAACCCTCACAATCTTGTTAAAGCAACAATTACAGCTCTGCTTAATATGCGCGATGCATATTCAATCTCCGAACAAAGAAATATTCCTCTTACAAAAGTTTTTAACGGTTAAAAAATATATCATGGCCAGGATTAAAATTACCCAGATAAAAAGTAAAAACAGAAAATCAGAAAGACAAAAACGAACACTTCAGGCCCTGGGTATACACAAAATCAACCAGAGCGTTGAACATGAAGCAACACCACAAATACTTGGCATGGTGGAAAAAATAAAACATCTCGTTAAAATTGAAGAAATTTAATGTAAATATTATTTATAAAATATGAATCTTAGTAACCTAAAACCGGCTAAGGGGTCAGTAAAGAATAAAAAACGACTGGGACGAGGTCAAGGATCGGGAAGGGGCGGTACCTCTACAAGAGGACATAAGGGAGCCCAACAAAGATCTGGATATGAAAGGAAATTCGGATTTGAAGGCGGTCAAATGCCACTCCAGAGAAGAGTGCCTAAATTCGGTTTTAAAAATATCAATAGAGTAGAATATAAGGCTGTCAACATAGGCTCACTTCAAAATCTGGCCGAAAAACTCAATGTAGAAAAAATAGATATCCCACTACTGATTTCTTCTGGATTGGTTTCAAAAAATGCACGTGTTAAAATTCTGGGTAAAGGAAAACTTAACAGAAAACTCGAAGTACATGCACATGCATTCAGTAAAGGAGCCATTGAAGCTATTGAAGCAAATAACGGAACTGCCGTAAAATTATAAAACCGGATGAAATTTATACAAACTATAAAAAATATCTTTAAGATTGAAGACCTCCGGGCAAGATTGCTCTATACTCTCGGTGTTATTGCAATCTACAGGCTTGGTAAATATGTAACACTCCCGGGAATCGACCCTTCGCAGCTTCAAGGACTAAGAAATCAGACAGCTACGGGAATTATGGGGCTACTCGATATGTTTTCTGGAGGAGCATTTTCACAGGCTTCTATCTTTGCTCTGGGCATTATGCCTTACATTTCAGCTTCAATCGTCGTACAATTGCTCGGAATAGTTATCCCTTATTTTCAGAAACTTCAGAAAGAGGGAGAAAGCGGCAGAAGAAAGCTAAACCAGTACACACGTTACCTTACAGTTATTATACTAATCCTCCAGGCTCCAACATATCTTTACAACCTCCACGTTCAGCTTCCGGCATCAGCATTTGTTATATCTGGTACTTTCTTTACGGTTTCCTCCGTAATAATCCTCACAGCAGGAACAATATTCGTTATGTGGCTCGGTGAAAAAATTACCGATAAAGGCATAGGTAATGGAATATCTCTTATAATAATGATAGGTATTGTAGCTCGCTTACCTGAGAACTTCATATTCGAAGCCGGCACACGTATAAACGGAGCCGGCGGCGCTATCGCACTCGTTGTCGAACTGGTATTGCTTTTCGTTGTTATTCTGTTTGCAATACTTCTCGTCCAGGGAACACGCCGTATACCTGTCCAGTATGCTCGCCGTATCGTCGGAAACAAACAATACGGTGGAGTACGTCAATATATACCTCTTAAGGTCAATGCAGCAGGAGTTATGCCAATTATCTTTGCTCAGGCAATAATGATGCTGCCCATTATAATTGCCGGATACTCAAACTCCTCTTCAGGCTTTGTTATGACATTCTCAGATATGTACGGCTTCTGGTATAATTTTGTTAATGGATTATTGATTATATTGTTTACATATTTCTATACTGCAATTACAATTAATCCTGTTCAAATAGCCGAGGACATGAAAAAGAACGGAGGATTTATTCCAGGTATTAAACCAGGGAAAAAAACAGTTGAATTTATTGACAGTATTATGTCAAAAATTACTCTACCAGGCTCAATATTCCTTGCAATTATTGCCATACTGCCTGCAATTGCGGTTAAAATGGGAATTTCACAACAGTTTGCCCAGTTCTATGGCGGAACTTCCCTTCTTATCCTTGTCGGTGTAGTACTTGATACACTTCAGCAAATTGAAAGTCACCTGCTTATGAGACATTATGACGGACTTATGAAATCGGGACGAGTTAAAGGCAGAACTGGCGCAGTGGCAGCATATTAATTCAAATACATTTTTTCGATGTTAAAAAGCAGGACAAAGGAAGAAATAGAACTACTGAGAGAAAGCAATATTCTTGTTTCGATGACGCTGGCAGAAATCGCAAAGTATATCGCTCCAGGAATTACTACCGCCGTCCTTAATAAAATTGCGGAAGAGTATATCCTTGACCACGGAGCATTACCTGCTTTTAAGGGTTATAACGGATTCCCCGCAACAATCTGTACATCGGTAAATGAAGAAATAGTCCACGGTATACCTTCTGAATATGTTCTGAAAGAGGGAGATATAATATCCATTGACTGTGGAGTAGTTCTTAACGGATATTATGGCGACAGTGCTTTCACATTTGCCGTAGGAGAAATTAGCAGCGAAGTAAGAAGGCTGCTCGATTATACAAGGGAATCGCTTGAGGAAGGAGCAAAAGAAGCAATTGCAGGAAACCGTCTGGGAGATATCTCATTTGCCGTTCAGTCGAAAGCTGAAAACGCAGGTTTTTCAGTTGTAAGAGAACTGGTTGGCCATGGATTGGGAGCCAGACTCCATGAACCACCTGAAGTACCTAACTTCGGTAAAAGAGGCACAGGACATAAACTCCCACAAGGACTGGTTATTTGCATCGAACCAATGATAAATATGGGTAGGAAAGAAACCTTTCAAAAAAATGACGGGTGGACAGTTGTGACAGCCGACGGAAAACCTTCAGCTCACTTTGAATATGCTGTTGCTGTGGGACAGGGGAAAGCTGATGTTTTAACAACTTTCAAATTTATTGATGAAGTGTTAAGTAAAAAATAATTCTATGGCTAAACAACCTCCAATTGAACAGGATGGAACAATAACTGAAGCTCTCTCAAATGCTATGTTCAGAGTTGAACTCGAAAACGGACATGTCATTACTGCTCATATATCAGGCAAAATGCGAATGAATTATATTAAAATATTGCCGGGCGATAAGGTAAGAGTAGAAATGTCACCTTACGACCTGACAAAAGGTAGAATAACATTCAGATATAAATAAAATTATTATATGAAGGTAAAAGCATCTGTAAAAAAGCGCAGCGCCGACTGCAAAATAGTGCGAAGAAAAGGCCGCGTTTATGTTATTAATAAAAAAAATCCCAGATTTAAACAACGTCAGGGATAATTTACTAACTTTGCAAACCATTTTTAGAACTATATGGCACGAATTGTTGGAGTAGACTTACCTAAAAATAAAAAAGGCGAAATAGCTCTCACCTATATTTATGGTGTTGGCCGCAGTACTGCACGCAAAGTCCTTGCCCAGGCAGGCGTTGATAAGGATATTAAAGTTCAGGACTGGAACGATGAACAAATTACAGCAATAAGAAAAATTCTTAGCGAAAATTATAAACTGGAAGGTGAACTTCGTTCAGAAATGCAGCTTAACATCAAACGCTTGATCGATATCGGATCCTATAGAGGAATGAGACATCGACTCGGACTTCCGGTCAGAGGACAAAGAACCAAAAATAATGCAAGAACTCGCAAAGGCCGGAAAAAAACTGTTGCAAACAAGAAAAAGGCTACTAAATAATATTGATTATGGCGAAGAAAACCGGAGCATCAAAGAAAAAAGTCGTACGAATTGAACCTGCCGGACAGGCACATATCCATTCATCGTTCAATAATATTATAGTTACAATGACAAATAATTCCGGACAGGTTATTTCGTGGTCATCCGCCGGCAAAATGGGCTTTAAAGGATCAAAGAAAAATACACCTTATGCTGCCCAAATGGCAGCTGAGGACTGTAGTAAAGTTGCATACGACCTGGGCTTAAGAAGAGTGAAAGTTTTTGTTAAAGGCCCCGGCGCCGGCCGTGAATCGGCAATAAGATCAATTGCAAATACAGGCATTGAGGTGACAGAAATAGTCGATGTTACACCATTGCCTCATAATGGATGCCGACCTCCAGGAAGAAGAAGAGTTTAATAAAACTTTGAAAATGTCTAAATTAAATCAATTATAGTCAATGGCCAGATATATAGGACCAAGATCCAAAATAGCAAGAAAATTCGGTGAACCTATTTTTGGTCCCGATAAATATCTTGATAGAAAAAATTTTCCGCCCGGACAACACGGTATTAACAGGAAGAGGAAAAAGACTTCCGAATATGGTATGCAGCTAAGGGAGAAAGTAAAAGTAAAATATATCTATGGCGTTCTCGAAAGAGAATTTCGGAATACCTTCGAACTGGCTTCAAGCAGTAAGGGAGTAAAAGGCGAAGTACTTCTTCAGCTTCTTGAATCAAGACTCGATAATACCGTGTATCGCCTTGGTATTGCCCCAACAAGAGCCGCTGCACGACAGCTTGTATCACACCGACATATTACAGTAAATGGGAATATCGTTAATATACCTTCTTATAAACTTAAACCAGGAGATATTGTAGGCGTACGCGAAAAATCAAAATCACTCGAGGCAATTATGAATTCACTGTCTGAAAGACGATTTTCAAAAGTTCCATGGCTTGAATGGGACGATTCTCAAATGGCCGGAAAATTCATGTCACTGCCCCAGCGTTCAGATATCCCCGAGAATATTAATGAACAATTAATCATTGAATTATACTCAAAATAATTAAGCCTATGGCACTCTTATCATTCCAGAAACCGGATAAAGTAATAATGCTCGAGGCGAATGATAAATTCGGTAAATTTGAATTCCGACCCCTCGAACCAGGATACGGCATAACTGTCGGCAATGCACTCCGCAGAATACTTCTCTCTTCAATTGAGGGATATGCAATTACCCTGGTGAAAATTGAAGGCGTTGACCATGAATTTTCTACAATAAAAGGTGTTATTGAAGACGTAACCGACATCATTCTTAACCTCAAGCAAATAAGATTTAAAAGAAAAATTGAAAATATTGAGACAGAAAAAATAGTATTGAAACTTCAGGGCAAGGAAGTTTTTAAGGCTGGCGACCTTGATGCAGTTCTTAATAGCTTCGAAGTCCTTAATCCTGATCTGGTTGTTTGCAGAATGGAACCTGATATTAAATTTTCAATCGAACTTACAATCAGCAAAGGCAGAGGCTATGTCCCCGCTGAAGAAAATGAGCCGGAAAATGCAGAGTTCGGACTTATTGCAATAGATTCAATCTTCACACCTATAAAAAATGTGAAGTATTCAGTCGAAAATTACCGCGTCGAACAAAAAACAGACTATGAGAAACTTCTGATTGAAATTGAAACTGACGGTTCAATCCATCCAAAAGATGCACTAAAAGAAGCTGCAAAAATCCTTATATACCATTTTATGCTCTTTTCTGATGAAAAGATTACTATTGACGCTGATGAAAAACTAACCAGCCAGGAATTTGACGAGGAAATGTTGCGTATGCGCCAACTTCTTAAAACAAAACTTATCGATCTCGATCTTTCGGTAAGAGCACTCAATTGTCTAAAAGCAGCTGAAGTCGAAACACTCGGCGACCTTGTCAAATATAACAGAAACGATCTCCTTAAATTCAGGAATTTTGGCAAGAAATCACTTATAGAGCTTGATGAACTTCTCGAATCCATGGGCCTTTCTTTTGGAATGGACGTCAGTAAGTACAAGCTTGATATAGATTAATTTGAATTGATAAGAACATTTAACGATGCGACACCAGAGAGTAGTTAATCATTTAGGCCGGACAAGTTCTCACAGGAAAGCTATGCTTTCAAAACTTGCAACTTCTCTTATCATGCATAAAAGGATAAGAACAACAACAGCTAAAGCAAAGGCTCTGCGTACATATGTCGAACCGCTGATTACAAAATCAAAGGAAGACTCTACTCACTCGAGAAGAGTAGTTTTTCGTTACCTTCAGAATAAACAAGCAGTGTCAGAACTTTTCCGGGAAATTTCTCCAAAAATAGCCGATAGACCCGGCGGTTATACCCGCATCCTCAAAACCGGAAACAGAATCGGAGATAATGCCGAGATGTGCTTTATTGAACTTGTTGATTTTAACGAGACAATGCTTGCCTCAGAAACAAAATCAAAAACTACTGGCAGAAGAAGAAGATCGACAAGGAAAAAGAGCCCGTCTGAAAAACCTCTTGTCGTGACTGAAGAAGCTTCTGTTTCGCCTTCCACAGAAACAAAAATTGCTGAGAAGGAAGAAACAAAAGAAAACGAAACGAGCCGGCCGGAACAGGCTCAGGATAAGGCTTCTCAGGAAGAAAAAAAGGAACCTGAAAATATCTGATTATCCCATCTTATAATAATTTCAGAAGTTATCAACAATTGTTGATAACTTCTGTTTATATCAGGTTTACAATAAGGCCTCAAAAAATTTTTCTTATATCATTTCTTTTATTACTTTTGATACATCAGGCGAGCGATAAAAGGCTGCTCAAAAAATGTGGAACCGTAAAAGAGGTTCTTAAATGAATCCCCAAACAGTTCGAACAAACCTCCGGGTTTGCACATCTTAGAGCCGAAGCCTGAACTAAGCAACATCTATAAGAAGTTGCCGATGTTCAGTAAGTTGTTGAAGCCGGAAACGTTCTTTCAACGACCAGGTCACAGGGCTACAGAAAAAAAGGACTTCGGTCCTCTTAAGCCTGTAAACTGCTCCTCCCTCCGGGGTCGAGCAGCGTATGCCTGAATGACGCTTCGTCCCGGAATTCTGCGTTTAGCGGAAGAAAGGACGGCCTGAAGGTAAAGCCTTAAAAAGCTATACCCGAGGGCTATGGGTTGCCAAAACAGATCGTACGACCTGTAAGGCAGCCGGCCAGAATAACAGTAGCCTGACGCCGTGAGCGGCTTCGGCTGCAAACGGTGAATGGGAACTACTCTAAGGAATAGTTCCCATTACTGTTTTATACCTCTAATAACCAGAGCAAATTAATGGTTCAGCCTTTTACCTTTTACCTTAATAATCTTCCTATCTTTATACCTGCTTTAAAAATAAAGAAATGGCATGGACAGGCATTAAGGAATTCGCCGAGTCGCTCGACAAAAAAAGAGAACTAATAAGAGTCACTGAATTTGTAAACCCAATTCTCGAAATCACTGAATTTGCCGATAGAAGTGTAAAAAATAATGGCCCCGCTTTATTATTCGAAAATAACGGTACAAATTTTCCTGTTCTAATTAATGCTTTTGCATCGGATAAGAGAATGGCAATGGCATGCTCAAGGAAGACTTTCGAGGAAATACCTGATGAAATAGGAAAAATTCTGGGGAACCTTCTATTACCTCGACAAAATCTTATAGGAAAGATTGCAAGTGTTCCTGGTTTAATAAAATTTGCCGGCTTAATGCCTTCAAGGCACCGGCAAAGAGGTAGATGTCAGAGCGTTATTCATAGAAACCCCGACATAGGGATACTGCCAGTTCTGAAATGCTGGCCTCATGACGGTGGATGTTATATCACACTTCCTATAGTCCATACTTACCATCCCGAAACTCGTATGACCAATGCAGGAATGTACCGCATGCAAATATTCGACAACAAAACTACAGCAATGCACTGGCAGATGCATAAAACAGGTGCAAACCACTTCGAAGCATGGAAAAAAACCGGAAGAATAATGCCGGTATCGGTTGCCCTTGGAGGCGACCCCGTATATACATACGCCGCTACTGCACCATTGCCTGAAAATATTGATGAATATATCCTTGCAGGGTTTTTGAGAATGAAAAAAGTGAAAATGGTAAAATGTATCACAAACGATATCTATGTTCCTGAAGATGCTGATTTCGTTATAGAAGGTTTTATCGATCCTTCGGAACCGCCCGTTGTTGAAGGACCATTCGGCGACCATACCGGATTCTATTCCCTTGAAGGTTTATACCCAAAGTTTCATATTTCATGCATAACCCATTCCAAAAATGCAATCTATCCGGCTACTGTAACAGGCATACCTCCTATGGAGGATGCATGGTTTACAAAAACAACTGAAAGAATTTTTCTTAAGCCATTGCAAATGACTATTTTACCAGAAATTGAGGACTTGCATCTACCACCTGCAGGCGTGGCTCATAACCTGGCAATAGTAAAAATTTGTAAGAAATTTCCCGGACAAGGTCTTAAAGTAATAAACTCCATTTTCGGAGCAGGTCAGTTGATGTTTACAAAATACCTTATCGTGGTAAGCGGTAACATTGATATAAGAAATTATAAGATGTTGGCAAATCATCTGTTTATGAATACCAGTTTTGAAAATGATGTAATATTTTGCAAAGGCCCTCTTGATGTTCTTGACCATTCGAGCGAAACCGAAGCTTACGGAAACAAAATGGGTATAGACGCAACTATAAAAATGCAACAGGAGATAAAATATAAAACTGAAGAAGTTAATCCGGATTATTACAGGGAAAACTTGAATATCCTAGTTGACAAAGGATTGATTAAAGGTTTTAAAATGATTTCAGATGGAATGAACATTCCGGCTCTAATAATTTCGATAAAAAGAATAAACGGAATAACTAATATTGCAAAAGTGAAATCCGGACTTATAGAGACAGAGGCAGGTAAATTTTTTCGACTTATACTTGCTGTCGACGAGGAAGTTGATTTGAATGATTTTTTTATGGTGGCCTGGTATATCCTGGCTAACTCAAGTCCAATAAGAGATACTTACTATATTTCTGATACATCTATCCTTATTGACGGAACTATAAAAGCTTTCGGCCCTTCCGGCTTCCCACGCAAATGGCCAAATATTGTCTGCTCCGATGAAAAAACAATAATAGATGTTGACAGAAAGTGGC